>Ga0182004_10001050_pt1 | contig 19346 bp, 16 predicted proteins | sample Sormic07211540_1_FD_120479 | JGI IMG/M metagenome (GOLD analysis project Ga0182004, IMG submission 120479) | Endophyte microbial communities from Sorghum bicolor roots, Mead, Nebraska, USA - 072115-40_1 MetaG | ecosystem: Host-associated > Plants > Roots > Unclassified | place: USA: Nebraska...
AGATCGACTACTTCGTCTTCTTCCTGGTGGACGTTCGCGGGACTGCACTGCGAACATCTTTCTGCACCGACTGTGGTCCGCTACTTCGAGCAACGCACTATGTCGACTAGTGCGAATGGAGCCACCGGTGCCTTCGGTACTGGTCCCTCTGGATACAATCTTAAACGATTGTTTTTCTTTTTCAGTATGTTTGTTGTTGTTGCAGTAGTATCTGCAATGTTTATCTCTAATATGAGTAGTGATAAAATTGCACACGTACACATGTATGCCACCACATTATTATTGGTAATTTTTTGGATTAAATCAAACATTAAAATGTCTAAATTTCTAACAAAATGTACCTAAGAGTATATGCGGCAATAGAACATGAAAAAAATTCACGGCATGACAAATTTGTAGGAGATCTTCGTATTATTATATTAAAAAAAGAATTTACAATATAACCAACGCGTCCTAGGTGGTCAACTGATGCCACCAACTGTGGGGACCATCATTAAGCAAGCACGGTACCAAATATTGGACAATTTGAGCTGGATGGGGACAGTTAAACACGAAAGTAGTGCCTTGCTGACATGCCCACCAGTACCTTTAATCTTACTTACAAACTTAAATTGAACTTTACAATGTTTCTTTTCTAAAAAATGGAAAAGGAATTGTACCAAACCTATATGCTCATATCTATCAAAAATGGAGTGAATGATCCTTACATTTATTAATTATACCACTTAATGTCCAAATACCATTAATTATAGGTGGCCAAACCGAGCAAGCCTATTCGTTAGTCTGAAAACATGGTTAAAAGTAATGTTCGCTGATTTAGACCTTGTTTAGTTCACTGTAAACCGCGAGACGAATCTTTTGATCTTAGTTAGTCCATGATTAGACAATATTTACCACAAACAAACGAAAGTGCTACAGTATCGAAATCCAAAATCTTTTCGCATCTAAACAAGGCCTTATTGTGGGAGAAAAACACTGTTAACTGGTAGAAAAAGTACAGCTTATAAGACAAGCGAATAGAGCCAGACGTTAGAGGATTACATGTGGGTTCCAATGGTCATCTTTTTCATGTTGGATTTAAGAGAAAATTAAAACGTCTTAAAATTTGAACTAACGATAGTACTAAGTAGATAGATCAATACCAAATAGATAGATTTGGACCTCGAGTAAACCACTTAATAAATTAAGAAATCTAGACATGTAGTACAAATTGATATATAGTTTAGAGACTTATGACACCAACGAACAAGTTTGTTGGGGTGAATGGCGTATTTTACTAGCTCGGGGAGCATGCTATATATATCCCAAATCGTACGTCATCGGCACGCACACGTGCTTATGTTTCTTCCAACCAGGAAAGCTGGTGTCAAAAGTTAGCATACCAGCTAATTTTATCATCAACTTAAAAACACAAATCCAGTGACGCACGATTTGTGAAGGTGGGGGCATGCAATGCAATTGTCATGATCGATCGGGTAGCGTAATTAACGATGACGCATGCAGGTAGGCCGCCGCACGTGGTACATTGAACGACTTGCTCCCCAAAGCGTTGGAGCGTCAGTTTCCAGCTGCACTCGTCTCCATCTGCATCAATATTAAAAAAAAAATCGAGGACAGCGATCAAGGTTCGATAAGAGCTTCCGTCAAAAAAAATTTCTTTCCTCAAAAGGTTCGATAAGAGCATGCGTAGTTTTTCTTTCTTTTGGTGTCAAAGAAAAATGGAGAATCCCTGACAGCGCCAACGGTAATGGGCCTACTCTTGCCAACATGCAAGTCTTGGGCCCACAAAATCGCACGCACCATCCTGTTTCCAGAGCGCCAGGCTACTCCACGTCATTGATCATGATGGGAATAGGATTACGGTATATATACGTATATGATCCTATTTGACACGGTTTCTTCGTCGGTTTCTGAAGCTTTTTTTTTATTGTTTTGTGTCAAATAAAATAAAATTAGTGGTTCCACCTGGCTTGATGGGTCTTGTATGGAATTCTGTAAGACCATATTTTAAAGAGCTCTATATGTAAAGTTATTTTGTCAAAAGATTTATCAAAATAGTTTCAGCTCTATCGATGGAGTTGTTTATGGAGACAAAGCCTAACAAAAAGGCTTTATTGGTGAAGTAGAGCCGTGCTAATAGGATCTAAGTACTCGTATGCCTTGGAAGGACGTGGAAAGAATAAAGAGTAGAAAAGTGTTCTTTATGCAAATGTAAAGAGAGAAATAATATATAAAAATGATTAGAATTATTTGGAAATAATATAGGATTTGCAGATATAAATTTGTTTTTTATATTTTAGAAAGAAATTATTGAAAACTATTGGAGATGGTCTTATTTATTTCTCCCAATATTTATTGGAGAGTTAAAAAATACCATGATTTTAGGAAGAAATTCTTGAGAACTTTTGGAGACGAAATGATCGATCCTTGCACCATGCAAGATTTTTACTTGAGTTTATAGTCTCCTAGTCGCATCGCATGGGTATGATATCGTGCGACCGTGCCAATGTTGTGACAAGTTCTCCACTTCTCCATGGATTTGATGATGGCGATGTTGTGTTGATCCAATTCATTTCCCCACCTTTTTGCTACACCAATCATACGAAGGATTAACTCAGTTGGGTTTATTTGTCACCATAGCTGTTGCGTTAATTTCAGCATATTTTGTCAATTGTCACATACGTCCATCCACTAGTAGAAAAGAATACAACGCAGACGCCCCTTTTTTATAGTACAGGCGGTTGTAGTTATCACGCGTCTGTGGTGTAAAAAGGACGGTGTCAGAACTACGAACCGTCTGTGAAGATGCATTTTTACATGCGGTTTTTCTAACTAAACCGTCTGTAGAAATCATGCATTTCTACAGGCGGTTGTCCTAAGGAACCGCCACTAAAAATCATATTTCTACAGGCGGTTTTTTTAAGAAAGCAGCCTGTAGAAATAATTTGAAATTAAATTTTTTGAGTTTTTCAAATGACCTTGTTTGAAACAACTGTCAAAATGAAAGTTGTAGATCTCGAAAAGTTATGAAACTTTGTAGTTGATAATTTTTTCATTTGACATCATCTTGTCGTCGAAAACTACGTTTGAATTTCATAAATTTGAAATCCAAATTTTGTAAATGACCTCGGATGGAAAAACTTCCAATATAAAAGTTGTAGATATTAAAAAGTTATGAAACTTTGTAGTTGACAACTTTTCCATTGGAATCCGTTTAGGGCCTCAAATAATCAATATATGCTCGGTTCGGGATAATATGTGGGGAACTAAACTCTAATATAGACACAAGTGAGTGATAGGTGGAGTGGTAGAGGAGGCTACACGCAAGGCCAAGGTCTCAGGTTCGAATCCAATCCCACCGGACGCGAAGCACGCGATTTTACGCGAAAAAAAGCGCGACTTGCGACGTAGACGGGCGGGCGAATAGCCAATAGGCCTTTCCTATAATTAAATTTTTTTTTCTGTTTTTAAAAATTGATTTTGTATTTTCTGTAAAAACAAAGTGAACCGCCTGTAGAAATTCATTTCTACATGCGGTTCTTAGTTACCACCTGTAAAATTGGCTCATTTCTACTGGTCTCCAGCGCAGACGGTGCTGAAAAACGCCAGTACTCCGTCTGTACTAGTGATCGCTTCAGGATCGTGCGTAGGAGTATATACTGCTCACCTGTTGTGGCTGTGGGCTTGTGGCCTGTCACCCGTGCGTACAAAAGCCGGGGAAGAAACGGCAAATGTTGTTGCGACATGACACCGCATGTAGAATTACATCTCCACGCCATGATTCCCTTGTAGAACAACTGGCCAAAAGGTGTTCTTTTTATGAATGACTTTTGTGTTTCCAATTCCAAATCCCACTCAAATGTCTTCAAGTGCTTTTCTTGTGAAATGACTGCCGCCACTTGGGATTCAGGTGGCTGTGAGAAGAAAATGCGACTTGCTAAAGTTGCAAGAAGCCATCTATATGTGCGTGTGCCACCTGTGACATGTTTATTTTCTTCTTCTTCTTCTTTTCCTTTGGTGGTCATGTGTCCAAGCCTAGTTTCGCTCACCTCATAAACATAAATCTATTTAGATTTGTTGTAAGTCAAATTTATCACTTTAGATTTGTCCAACTCTAGTTTATTACTTCGATTATTTATATCATTTACATGCTTCTAAACTCGATAATGTAAAAATAACCTATGATTGTAGTCGCTTCTACTTCATTCATTCCAAATTATAAGAAGTTTCGAGTTTTCTAGATGCATGACTTTTGATATGTACTTAGATACATCATTAGCTAGAAAAGTTAGAACGTCTTGTATTTGGAATAAAGACAGTTACTTCCTAAGACCAAAGTTTGACCTAGACTGAATGTAGGGCTTAAGCCACGGTCACCAAAAGGGAAAACAAAATTTGTAGCTGCATATGGAAAATGGCTTATAGGCTGGCCGTGTTTAGTTCCTGAAGAAAAAAAAACTCGCGACATTATAGCATTTTCGTTTGTTTGTGGTAAGGACTAACTAGTCTCAAAAGATTCGTCTCGTACATTTTGACCAAACTGTGCAATTAGTTTTTATTTTCTAAAGATTCGATGTGACGGAAAATTTTGAAAATTTTTGGATTTTGGGTGGAAGTAAACAAGGTCTAGATATAAGGATCCAGAATGATTCGAAGAAGACATTTGGCGCCTGCAACACACCATGCGCGAGCTTGCTCTTTGAGTTTAGATCCCCCGCTGGCGTTGGTTGATGGAACGAAGGCGAGACGACAAGCAACGCGTGGACTACCAGCAGTACCTTGAGCTCCATGCGACGACCATGAGTGACTTGGGACGCATGCGTGTGGTGCTGTGAAGCAGTGAAGGTGAGAAGCACAGCGTCAGCTTCGGCCTTTGGCCCGGGTCGGTCGCATGTCATGGGCGGGGCCGCGTCGGCGGTGGGCGCACGTCCCGTCCCGGCCAGCAGAGCAAGCCAACCAACCAGAGCAGCCGCTTCTCACTGCGGCTGGCTATTACTAGTACTGACAGCGAGGGCAAGGTGCGCCGCGTGTTGCTCCCCCATTGGCGCATGGAGCTCGCCTACATAGGCCTGTACCACCGATGCGGGCTGTCCAGTCTTGGCCAGCATTACGCGCTACATGGCGTACTCAGCTTGAGTTTAACAGTCTTATAACAAATCAGCAAACAATACTTGTAGTCAACAAATCAGCAAACAATACTTGTAGTCATAATTTTTTAGATAAATAACAAAGCTCAATGACATATACTATTGTCGTTTCATTATATGAATCTCATGTATAAATAATTTTTATTCTATATCCTTTCTCGGTCTTTTATTTTTTATGAGTAGACCCATGCACTACCTTGTTTTTTAGAGCGAGATAAGTAGGTGTTAAGAAAAGAGATACTATTTTTTCTTTTCCACCTTCTTTCTCTTACACATAAAAAAGTGCTAACATGGGTTGTTATAAACTAGATGAAGTGGTACCGTTAAGGAACACCCTTACAACAAAAGCTACTTGTCGGGTGTCCTAACTTGTGGTTCAAGCACTAACAAGTAATGTATGTGTCTACGTGCTCTTTAATCCAGTTGGTGATACAGGAAGAGATACACGGGGTTTATACTGGTTCAGCCGAGTGTACCCTACATCTAGTGTGAAGCGAAGTCTTGTATTATCCTGCACCCGAGATGCTTGTAGTAGGGGTTACAAGCGAGTTGCAAGAGAGGAAGTGTGTCCCAGGTCTTGGCTTTGGATGTAGTGTGCGAGGGTTAGCTCGTGTTGACGTTAGTCTGTCGGGATCTCTTGTGTCCGTGTGTGTGGTTGATCTTTTTTCACCTGTCTCTGTCCTCCCTCCCCTTTTATAGTTTCAAGAAGAATCAGGGGATACATGTGTTTATGTCATGACATCGTGGTGTTGATCCGAGGCGTGGGTTAGGGCATGGTGTCGTACGGTGGGTAAGGCGCTCCATCCCTGATGTTGTTGTTGGTCGTGGTCGTGGTATGGATGCTCCTATTGCTCATGCCGGGCCATGCCGACACTGTGGACAAGATGCTTGCTCCTATGGTCGCCGTGTTGACCCATCTAGGTCATCCTTCGAGGCCTCTTTCCCTTAATCTGTGTTCAGGAGTCCTGACAGGTCCATGGCTACAGTGCTTGAGATTTGATGCTGCCCATTCCTCCTAACCCGATCACACGTATAGTGACACGAGCCAAGCGCTACAGTGATGGGAGTAGGCAGCATAGTGCGTGCCATGCCATGCATGCATGACATGGGTGTTAGGTAGTGCCCCACGTCCCATCTATCGTACAGTAGTTGCTTGATGTGCGTAAGAAGCCTAAAGTGCTTTTATTGGGAAAAGGGCACCCGATCCTAGGCTTGGGTGAGGCAGAAGAAATCGTCTGAAACTTGGCCTCGGGTGAGACGGAAAACGTCCGAGGCTTGGCTTTAGGCGAGACAGAAGACGTCCGAGGCTTGGCCTCGGGCGAGACAGAAATCGTTCTCCTATCGCTCGTGGCCCACCTTGGGCCGAAGCGGAACAGTTTTGGTATTGTTTAAAGGCCCAGATGGGAGATGACTTTTGGGTGGCCCGGCTGTCCTCTCTCCAAGGCCGACAGTGACCTCGAGCCTGTGGAGGAATTGGTTACTCCTTTGGAGGCTTTTTGGTCTTTTACCAAGAGTGTTTCTTCCACGACCAATGTTCTTTTTCGTGAGTAATTGATGTCCTTTGGTAGGTGCGCACGAGCGCACCCGCTGGGTGTAGATCTTGAGGCCTTGAAGGGATGTGTTATCCCTTCAAGGGCTTTTGTTGATTTGGTGCGTGGGGTACCTGTAGAGGGGAGTCGCGTTCTACACGCGAGCTGTTTTGGCTTTGGCCTTGGTGCGGGAGCAAACCCCAAGCCCTTGTGCATGGCCATGGGTCGGTCAGGGACTTACCGGCTTTTAACGTCCCTCATTCATCCTTTTCATTCAAGAAGGGGTGGGTGGTGCTGTGCTACCCTCGGTGGGCAAGCTATGGTGCTCCCGATGAGCTGCTAACATGTCAATCCAAGTGGAGGCCTGAGCCCATTCGCTAGGGGTCGGCTAACAGCCACATAGGCGCGCTCCATGATATCCGAGGGCAGTCTTGGTGGATCTCGAAACTATTCGCTAAGTTCTGAGGGCTCCGTGCCTCCCTTAATGGGATTCCACAAACGAGACACTCGCTTGGGTCTCGGATAGAGTTTTTGGGACGTGGTGAGCCTCTATTGTGCTCGGGCCTTAGCCTCATCGGGGCTCATCCTCTGCCATCTCTCGCTCCGTTATCCTGGGGCAACCGTCAAACCCAAGAGTCGGACCAGTCTCGGAACCCCTGGACCGTAAGGGGTCAAACCCCAAAATTTTCGTGAACTAAGGCATTGTTTAGATCCAAAAAAATTTGGACGTTTGTATTTGGCACATTATTGTTCAAACATGAACTAAGAAGGCTTAAAAGATTCGTGTCGTAAATTACAGGTAAACTGTGTAATTAATTATTCTTTTTATCTATATTTAATATTCAATGCATGTATTGTAAGATTTGATGTGATGAGGAATCTTGAAATGTTTTTAGATTTTAGATGAAACTAAGCATGGCAGAAAATATTTTGATTGATTTGTTATGAGAAAAAAATATTACTAAATAGCTTACGGATTGGGCTAATAAGCTTTAGCGAATAAGTTGGGCTTAACAAGAGAGAAAAAGAGAGACTTGGGAGGGGAAGGAAACGCCAAACGTAGTAGAGTACTGTTCCTTATTAAAAAAAGAATACGCAGCGCAATCATTTCCCGGCGGCCATTTCACAACTGTTCCTGCAAGGCTGCAAAAGCCAACAGAGGCGTTGCAGTGGATCATTGGGCAGAGATATGGAGTGGCACTGTGGCAGCGGGAGGAGCAGTAATATACGTACTCGTCCTAAAAAAATTTATAAATCTCACGTCTAACGTGTAACAGTTATTACTAAATTAATCATTGAGTATATTTTATGATAAATCTATCGATATATACTATAAAGACAAATCTCACTAAGCTAATTCTCTTACACCTCCTTATACCACGTTATCATTCACTTCTTCTGCTGCTGCATGCAATTAAATGTCCACTTACAAATAGTTTCAGTCGTGATCTCCTTTCTTCCTCCTCTGAAACTGACTACTAAAATTATATATAGATGACTCAATATACTATAGTGAGACCATATTTATACTTCTCTTCATATCTGCAGCAGCGCGGTCTCCTAGTTTTTAAGATACTGATACTCATATTTTTTTATAAATCTATTTAAATTTATAATTATTTAACTCCTTGAAAAGTGTGATTTTAATTATTTTAATGATAAAGAGAGTAATGCATCCGTGGATGTAATTCTAAGTTTAGACTGAGTTAAAGTCCCTTAATTGGTTATTAACCTAAGCTTTTAAACGGACAAAATGGTCACATATTGTTTAGCTATTTAATCAGATTAAATGGCCGCTTAAAGGGACTAATAAAGGGTGATTGAACTGAATAAAGAACCGTTTAAACGGATATGATAAAGCCCAGTGTATCATTTATACAACATGTATGCTTAACTATTAATTGTGCGTATATCACTTGGTTGGGTTACTTTTTTTTTTAAGCCTCTCATCTCATCTGTTGATGCGCACGCTCACACACTATATGTACATTACTAGACCTACAACTACACACATCCTTCTAGAGATCATCGGGACCAACATAGCTCCGTAAACGATGGGCACATCGTAATCCCTTTGTGGCATCACATGGAGAAAGGTTGTAGAAATTTGGGAATAAATCCCGATGAGCACTCGGTTCGAACAGTAGTTGCGGGCAGGCTGCACACCGCAAGGCTTGCCATCCAAGCTTGCAGCTCGGTCTCGGTTGGGTTACTTTATAATAGCATGTATCCACCTAGGTTCAAAATCATTGATTAACACAGTATTCATATTTTTTAATCTATTATAGGCTTAATAATCTGACTTAGAATCAACATCTATGTTGTGATAAAAACACTTCTTTAGATTAACTAACTTTAAAGAAAATATTATTAATATTTATAACTATATAAATATATATTTTATAAGTAACTTAATAATACTTATTTAGTATCACATATGTTAGTATTTTTCTGTATAGTTGGTTCAATCTAAAACTATTTGACTACTCGACTAGCGAGAATTATATTATTTCTGGGATGGGAGAGTGGATGGTTTCGAAATGTGTCTACTACTACAGTTTGCATCGCATGCTCACTATTTTCCGTACTACATCATCTTTTTTTTCTTCCTACTTTTTGACTCTGAAATTTTGTATGAAATTTGAAAATACAAGCATGGTGGGAATTTGGATCTGATTCATGAGAGCCCTTGGAAATTTTACTACTTTTTGTGTGGTTCTTCCTCCCTGACTCCGCTACCAAACGAGGAGTACCTTTATTTAGTTCTGAGAGGTACATTTTATTTTATTTCTACCCACACACAATTCATCACATGAGACAATTCTACAAATGCCCCCTTCATCATGCCCTTTCTCGGTTCAGTGCTCTTCTTGACACTCAGCAGTCACCACTCCAGCTCTAGCCGCCCATGAACAATTCTATCCTGTTTCAGCTCGCTCGGTTTCTAGCAAAAGTCAACACAGCAAGCATCCACTTACTCCCTGCCATGCAACTCTCTGCCCTAGCAGGCTAGCACTACTAGCAGCATGCATGAAGATTTTCAATTTTCATGATGATCTCATTGCATGGCACCTTCAGTACCATTTTCAATTCAGAGCATCATTGTTTATTTCAGTTTGCAACTAGCAAACAGACATGTTTTCCCTTAGGTTGCAGAGAGATTAAACAAGTGGGTAAAGCCTAAAAGCATGTGTGTTAGTGGCGCGCTTATCTTCTTATCTCAAGCATGCTTTCGCCCTGTTCTCAACCCCACATGCTCCCTCACATGTCACGTTATTCTTTTGCCTCCGTCGTGTGCTAAAGTGACTCCATCCATTATCATGGCTCCAAGAAAAATTTCCTACTGGCTTATTGCTCACATTTGCAGTTCATCGACCATAATGCAGCAATGTTAATTTTAACACGAAGAACTAGATGGCGGCTCTTCATATTTTTCAAATAATAATTATCAGTTCTCCATATATATATGTAGAAACTTTATATAAAGCACAGTATATAGTGGCAGTAATAAAGGTGTACTCTGTTTTTAAAACTTGAGTAAAAGTCTGATTCAACTCTCCACCTCCCCGCGACACATGTGCACCCTACTAGTCACTAAGGCCATCTTCAATGGGAGTTTCATGACACAGTTTTCAACACATCAATATTTTGGAAACAGTGCATAGAAGTTTCATGGGGATGAAACTCTCTCTACTCCCATGAAACTATTATCATCTCTCTCTTCATTAATATAGCGCCACATCAGCATATTTAATGTGCATGAAACTCTAATGAAACCCCATTGAGACTGGCCTAAATTTGAATAAACCGCTCGAACTTCATATTGGACAACAAGCGCATCTAAACTTTTAAAACCAGATAAAATACATCTCTTGATCATTTTAAAGTGATTTATTGGGTGGTTTTGCTAACATTATAGTACAGCCCACCTGCCAGAGGTGGTCCCTCTTGAAGCCATATGACTACAAAATTTATACCAAAATTGTAAAGTCTTGACAAGATCTACAACTTTGTAGTTGAGTAATTTTTATTTGAGATCTTTTAGTGGATCCAATATTCAGTTTAAGTAATCGTATTTCATTCTTTTATTTTTCAAACGATTTCATATGTTGATAATTCCCAATAAGATACACAACATTGTAGTTAACAACTTCTTTGCCTGAGATAGCTTGGACTATATATTCATTTTAAGTTCTCTAGATTTGAGATAATTTTTCTAAATTTTTCAAACGACCTCGGATGCCAATATATTGTGAAGTTCTCAATAAGTTCTTCATCTTATTAGTTGAAAGTATTTTTATTTGATGTTCAATAGAGGCCTAAATATTCATTTTAATCTCTTAAATTTTGAAATTTAAATTTTTGGGCCCAAAAACCTGATATCATTCAAAACATCACATCTTTAAACACTGGAGGAGTAATTGATTTGCCAACTTCCCAGCTTGTATTGCATTAAGAACCACTGAAAAAAAGCCAAAACAAGGAAAATGTAAGGAGCGGCAAAAGGTTGATGTTGTACCAAGACTACGAACCGTAAATATACATTTGTACAACTAGGAGATACTCCGCGTGTTGCTACCGGAATGCGAATTAGTGGATTGCATGGCAAGATGATATGAACAAATAAAATACTTATACGTGTTTTACTAATGTAGACATTACAATTGTATGGCTAGCGAATTTTAATTGTATCTGATATTGGACAGCTTGCATGTTTAGAGAAATATAGTGACTTACTGACGTGGGCATTTTTCATGAGATAGTGGATTTTTAATTATGTGTGATAGTGGGTCGTTTAGTTTGATAGTTTGTATGTTGAGAGAAGTAGGTAGTACGGTTTAGCTTTACAGGATAAGATTGTGTATTTATGAACTCGAGAACAATTGGACTTGAAAGTTTGGTCTTGTTTAGGCTTTGTTTACTTCCAAAATATTTTGCAAAATATGAATAGTACTATTTTCGTTTGTATTTGACAAATATTGTCCAATCATGGACTAACTAGGCTTAAAATATTCGTCTCGCAAATTACAGATGAACTGCGTAATTAGTTTTTATTTTTGTCTATATTTAATGTTTCATGCATGCATATAAAGATTCGATGTGATGGGGAATATGAAAAATTTTGTAATTTTTTTTAACTAAACAAGGCCCTAAGATCTGTTTTTTTTTGGGAGGGGAGAGGGGGTCAGTTTTAGGTCTGTATGTATTTGAAGAACATGAGAGTTTTCGGTTAAATAGATAGATAGATAGATAGATTGAACCACTGGTCTGCAATTCAAATTAGTAATGTGAAGTAGTAGTGGAGAAAGTGAAAACACAAAAATCTCAATGCATTTTTAGATGGTGTAGAAGCATTTTTAAAGCTTTGATTAGTTCACCCTAAAACAAAAAACTTTTCAAGATTCTCTATTACATCGAATCTTGCGGCACATGCATGAAGCATTAAATATAGATGAAAACAAAAGCTAATTACACAGTTTGGTTGTAAATCGCGAGACGAATTTTTTAAGTCTAGTTACTCTATAATTGAACAACATTTACCAAATAAAATGAAAATGCTGTAGTGTCAAAATCAAAAAACTTTATAAACAACGCTATGATTCGGTGAGGCGGAGAGGACAGAGAGTGTAGAGAAGCAGAGTATATACTCCTACGTTGGCTGCTTGGAAAAGGCAACGGTGAAGGTACTGCTAGGGAGGGAGAGATGCTGACTGCTCAAGCATGACCGGGACTGGGGGCTTTCCGGTTACCGGTCGGCTGTCCCTCCCCTCCCCGTTGTAGCACTGCACTACACACTGCTACTGCTAGTGCTTTGCTGCAGCCTGCAGTGAACGAACGAGAAAAATTCACGAGAGAGAGAGAGAGAAAGGGGTTGAAACTTGAAAGGCACGCAGCATCTGCACTGCAGCAGCACAAGCAATGCTGCTGCTGCCGCTGCCGCTGCGCCCGCGAATCTCTTGCCTTTCCCGCTGCTCTCGCTCTCGAGAGCTCAAAACCTTGTCCCATCTCGCAAGATCAGCGCAGGCACAGCTTTCCCCCTTCCTTGGCTGGCCCTGGCCTTTCCTGCCTGCTCCTCGGGCGCAGCGACCGCCTGCCGCTCACACTGCTAGGTGCTCGAGTGGAGTTCTGCCTGCGTCCTCTGTCCTCTCTCTCCTCCTCCTCCTCTTTTCTTGATGCAGTTGTCCGTTCGTCCAACCAACCCACGTATCCCACCTATATATGCCTCCTGCCAGTAGCCACCCTCGTGTCTGTGTGTGAGCGGCTGAGATCCCCGTTTCATCAGAGTCGTAGCTGTGCCTAGGCTGCTGCTGCTGCTGCTGCGACTTGACTGTTCGAGCACAGCTGCGTCTGCGTCCACCAGCGTATAGATAGGAGCAAAGCTGCGTCTACGTAGGAGACAGGAAGAGGGTGGGCTGTATCCTGTGTGTGTGAGAGAGGCAGAGAACAGAGAGCAGAGAGCCGTGAGGATCGCAATCGGAGATGGCTCGGAATGGCGGCTTCGGCGATGACGACGAGGGGAGCGGCCTCGAGCTCAGCCTGGGCCTCCCGGGCTACTTCTCCGCATCGCCAACCCAAGCTGCAGGAGGTGCCGCCGCGTTCCTTCTCCCTCATGTGCTTCTTTGCCTGATCAGGAAGGAACGAGTTCCATGGCATACCGATCGTTGTGTTTTCTGTTCCCCTGGTGGTTTCAGGTTTCGAGGAGAAAGCGAACAGCGGCTCTGCTTCTGCTGCTGCGCGAGCGAAGGGCGGCAGCAATGGCTTCAAAGCCAGGTAACCGATGAACCTTCGTTACTCTGCTGCTTGTCCTGCTTTTCCTTGCTCTGCTGTTCTTTTTCTTCATCATCTGCAAGTCATTTCAACCCTTCAGGCAGGCGGCGGCAGCTGCTCCGGTGGTGGGATGGCCGCCGGTGCGCGCATTCCGTCGCAACCTCGCTTCGACGTCGTTGTCCTCCAAGCCGTCCCGCGAGCCACCATCATGCCAGCAGAGAGGCAACAACGAGCCCGCAAGCAACAAGCCACGGATGGCCGCCGTGGAGGCCGGCAACAAGGGCCTGTTCGTCAAGGTCAACATGGACGGCGTCCCCATCGGCCGGAAGCTCGACCTCGGCGCGCACGCCGGCTACGACACGCTTTCCGCCGCCGTCGACCACCTCTTCCGCGGCCTCCTCGCCGGTACGTCCGTCCGTCCGTCCGTGCGGATCACCACACCACCGTGCCAGCCGGTATCCCAACTGACGATCTCCGCTTTGCCGCCAGCTCAAGCATCAGGGTCAGGCGGCGAGCAGCAGCCGATCGCGGGGATCCTCAACGGCGGCGGCGGCGGCGGCCGCGAGTACACGCTGGTGTACGAGGACGACGAGGGCGACCAGATGCTGGTCGGCGACGTGCCGTGGCCGTGAGTTCACCAGAAGATCATTTCTCTGCTCTTCTTCCCTTGCAATCGCCAACCCGCGCGCCTGCTCTGTTTACTGACCGACCAAGTTTTTCTTGATTGGTTCTTTGCGTTGGACCAGGATGTTCATCGCCTCCGCCAGGCGGCTGCGCGTGCTGAGGAGCTCCGATCTGAACCCGTCGTCGGTCAGTGTGAAATCTGTTTGTGCTGGTGATGTTGTAGCCTGGAAAATGTTTGTCTGATCTGACCCCTGCTTCCTTTGCTCTTGCTTTTGTTGCAGCTGAGGGCAGCGAGCAGGAAGAGAGCTGCAGCTTAGTGATGAACTGGTGTACCACCCTGGAGTCTGAACATTTTGCGGCCCTTTTCGGAAGGCCGCCTGTGTAAAATTGAAGACGTTCCGTCGATTTTGGCCACCATTACCATCCTGTGATCAAGTAGGGAAGCAAGAATCTAGTAGTCGGTCGGTAGGATCAATCATCATGTAATCCTAGTGCTGTAGGGCCTGCAGTGTCTGAACTTTTCTCAAAGTTTAACGAGGTTTCTTGGCGCTGGGTAGGACATTGGGTACAAATGATCGAGCTCGCCAGGGCCCATGGGCCATGCCGCGGTGATACTACTTCATTTGTTGCTCGGCTACTTCATCTTCCTTCGTGACCTGTGGCGGCCTACTTCTTAGTTTTTATTTTCGTGAAAAAAAATTTAGCTAGATTTTTCTTCTCGATTTTTACGAGTCGAGATGAACCCCGTGGAACACAATTCAAACATACAAAAAAAATACAGGGTCCATGTACACATAGATTGAGGTGGATATACGTTTTTAAGAAAAGTTATGCTAGTCTCTCTCTCTCTCTACACAATCTTTTGGCCCATTGAAACAAAAAAAGCCCATAAACACTCCAGTGGTTGAACACAAGGGAAAAGTCCACATTACCTTCTTCGACTTTCATCAAAAGTTCACTTTTCCTACCTAAACTCAAAAGCTAGGCAAAACATCTCCTCTAAACCGTTCACCTATCTCTCCGGCCCCGGTTATAAGCGGTTTTGAACACAGTTTTGTCTTTTTATTTTTTATTTATTTTAGCTGATTTTTTAAAAAATCATAATAAATCACATAAAAATCATAAAAATAAAAAGGTCAAATTTTATTGGACTTATATGAGTAGATCTTCGTGAACATATAATATGGTATGCGTTAGTATAAAATTTTTTATGTAGCTTTAGATCTATATTTTTCTGTAATTAAATAAAATAATTTACAATTGCAGTTTTTATGGTCCAATTATGGTGATTTTTTATGATAAGCTAATTATTGTATGCTTAAGCTGTAGTAAAAATTTCATACTCATCGGATCATGTATAACTTAGTTATATATTTATTTAGGTTTATGCTTGTTAAATATAAATAAATCTATAACTTAGCTATAGTTCAATCATACAATAATTAACCCACCATAAAAATTTACCACAATTGAACCATAGAAAGTGCAACTATGAATTATTCTAATTAATTATAGAGTATCATATTATATGTTTATTGTGTAGACCTACTCACGTGAAGTCCAACAAAACTAGATTTTCAATTTTATGATTTTTTTAAAGATTCAGCCGAAATAAAGAAAAAACAAAACCGTTTTCAAAACTGATTATAATAGGGCTAGGGAGAAAAGATGAATGGCTTTAAAAGTTGAAGAAGATGTTTTGCCCGATTTTAAAGTTTAGGAGAGAAAAAAACAGATTTTCACAAAAGTTGAGAGGTAACTTGAAATTTTTCTTAAAACAATTCCATGCTGCTAGCGCCTGCTATAGATGGCCATATGACCGTCAGGACTGGCCCCGCATGGCATGGGCTCAAAAACGCACGGTCCAATATTGCCGGGCAACACATGGCTGCGCCGAAGGAGCCCATGGGCCTTGGGCCGGCTCAATAAGCATGCCAGGCTGGCCCAATAAACACCGCACGCCCTACAGGCCGGGCCGAGCATTATCAGGAGCCTGTGACGTCACTCAAAGCCATCGCAGAGCACATATGCAAGAATTACCAGATGAGAGTCGAGTCTGACGCAGAAGACAAGACGACGACTCAAATCTAAAAGCAGCATCTTTCGAATTGTTTTGAACACTTCTATGATTTATGTTTTTTTCTATCACATCTAGTGATTATTAAGATGGACTCAATTATTGGTGCCCATGTCAAGTCAGTTGTTGCCTGAATCTCTTCAAGCTCTGGCTTTCATATATTGCCTAATCTCGAATTAAAGTTAAGTGGCACTATTCATTTTGTTTTGGACCGCTGGCCTCTCTCCTGGGGTACGAGTGTAGGACTAGGCTCTCAAGGAGATGAACCAGAGGTACAGCTGCTCCATCTCAACTGACTGGAAAGCTGAAGTCACATCACCTCTTTCTAAATAACAAAGGAAACCCTCAACTCACCAGCTCACAAGGATTCCGCATAGCAACTTTCCATTAGAACATGTGCTTGGCAAATTCCAAGCAAACTTGTTTTTGGAAACATACAGGAGGAATTCACAACAGGTACATGACGACTGCCAGGAACCAGCACAACGACACACGGCCATTCTGTGGTGGTACTATTACTGGGACTGAGCAGCTGCGATCAGGGCGGCTCCGAGGCCAGACCCGTCCTTGGTGAGCTTCACCACCAACGACTTCGACGCCTCCTCCCCGAGCAGCTCCACCAGCGTGCTCTCCAGGCACTTCCTGAACTCGGCGTAGTGCTCAAACAGGCCGCCGTCGATGGCGACGACGGACCGGCGCTCGTCGCCGGGCACTGCTCTCCCTATCTTCCTGAGGATCCCAACGATCCCTGCCGCGGCCAGCCGGGCAGACCTGCTGGTGACGATGTCACAGATCTCGACGACCATCTTCCTTGTATCCAAGGATGTGTCCATGATCTTGAGGTTGTCGGCCAGTTTCTGAGCCACGATTCTCAGGTCAGGCGTATCGTCATGGTGCATTGCAGAGATATCCGGAGTCCTGAAATGTCAAACATTACACAGCAACGTTTGATCAGCAGAAGTCACACTTTAATTTAACTTTTGTATGTATGTTAAGAAGTTAAAAAATAACAGACAACTCTTTAAATAAAAGATATTTGTATATACCTCAGAATGAAGCGAGTTTTGAGCAAAGTGTGGCTGACATTGCCGAAGATTGAAGACTGTGATGCGATTTTAAGCAGCACCCTCCTTACAATTTCGCCAAGATACATTCCCGAAATCAACTTCTCGAAGATCTGAAAATAAGTAACAGTTAACTGTGTAAGCAAAGGGGTTTTCTTTACTAACATGAATAGGAGAATCATTGCCCATTCTTCCTGTCAAACCTACCTGTTCCCCTGGGTTTAAGCTTTCCTCATCTAAGGCTTCATCATATTCTGTGATTGGGAGGCAGGACGAGTCGAAGTTACCCCATTCTGTGTTTATCACCTGAAATGCAGAAAAGCATGGTGAGAAGACTGTAAAAAAGCACGAAGATAATCTTGTGCTGTCCACACAAGTCACATGAATGAAATGAGAAATATTATCAAGGCATCCAACTTTACCATGTTCCCTGATTTGGGTAACTCGCCCTCCAACTTCGGTATGGCGCTTGCCTCTTCAACGTACGCGGCATTTGAGCCAGTACCTAATATCACACCAATGACTACATCCTCATCATTGTACCGACCCGCGGCCAGTGTCCCAACGGTATCATTGATCTGAGGCATGAAAACGTATTGTCAACCTGTCATCCTAGTCTATGAAAGGGCTGTTTAATTTCTATGAGAACAGCTGAAATAGATCAGGTCAGAAGCTAAGGGCTAACCAGTGCAGCTACACGCATGTCGACGCCTTGCTTCTCCATGGCCGTCTGCAGCTCAGCGACAACATCCTCACCTACCTGAATAGTTTCAGAAATGCTATGGTATAAGAACTGTACAGACTTGCAAGATTTTTGCATAAAGCAGTCTAGAATTCACAGCCACAAAATGAAATAAAAATGAATACTTACAGCGTCATCGATCGAGAATGCCTTGGTCCACTTGATGAGCGTGCCTGATGCAATCGAAGTTTGTCGGACAGGGAAAGAGAATGTGAACCCAAGCTCTCTCTGCTTGTCATCATCAAACACATTGCTGTGCCCTTCTTCACTCGCGATGTACTTGGCTAACGCCGAAGCGATAAAACCGAACAGCTCCTGAAGAAGAATTCAGCACCCAATTAACACCATGGATGAGCTAGCTAGAGCCCGGGCGCAAATGGACAGTATACACAAATTAATAAACCGTGAAAATGTGTACTGTACTCACCGAAGCGTTGCCTGACATGAGGTGAGGAGGGATGGACACCTCCTTGGACTCTCGCTTGGCGACACGCTTGTCTTTCCCCGCCAGGTGCACGCGCAGGACGCGGAAGTTTGTTCCGCCCAGATCCAAGGCATAGAAGACACCCTCTTCGTTCCTGAGTTTTGCACAATTAGAACACGTAAGCAGAGATTGACAACAGGTGTAGTACAGAGCAGACACGGGCAGCTGGAAAAATCATAAAAATGACCATATCTGGCAGCAACTTTTATACGTTTTTTGTTTTGTATAGGACGACTTTTTATCAGGTTTGATTGACTTCCACCAAAAGCTAAGCTAACTTGTTTTCGTAGGCTGGACAGCCGGTGCAACAGATCACCGATGACTATTCAGTAGCAGCTGGCACCACGCAACTGACTGTTAAATTGTTGAGCAGGATACAGCAGATTGCTAACCACTAGCCAGGAAAGAACACAGCGAGGCAGAGCATCATGAATTGCGCCTGATTATTCGCCAAATTTCCTGTTTTGAGCTAAACCGAACCGTGCCTAATTATCCAACTAGCTTAGCCAGGTCGGATATACTCCCTCCATCCCTTGTCATTCCAAGAATCTTAGAGAGTCAAAACATTTTCATGTTTGACCAAAATTATAAAGAAAAATATTAAGATTTGTAACGTAAAGTGAGTATACTATGAAAATATAATTAAGAAAGAATCTAATGATACTTAGTTAGTACTGTAATAATTATTATTTTATAATATAAATTTGGTCAAAAACTTAGAAAAGTTTGAATCTTTAAGATTTTTGGAATGACTTACAATTTGAGATAGAGGGAGTATTAATTATCTCCATTATCAAGAGGAAAAAAACATAGAGAAAAGGGGAGGGGGGGGGGGGGGGGGGTTTCATTGGCCGGGGGCGGCGACCCCAAAGCCCACCCACCCACGGGTGGTGGTGTCCCCGGGCCGCCCC
>Ga0182004_10001051_pt1 | contig 19345 bp, 9 predicted proteins | sample Sormic07211540_1_FD_120479 | JGI IMG/M metagenome (GOLD analysis project Ga0182004, IMG submission 120479) | Endophyte microbial communities from Sorghum bicolor roots, Mead, Nebraska, USA - 072115-40_1 MetaG | ecosystem: Host-associated > Plants > Roots > Unclassified | place: USA: Nebraska...
AATAGGATTGGAACTAGGTTGCAAAACTTTTATCCGGTAGCTCTCTAGGTCACACTAGGCACAAGGGGTTAAATTGGAGCTTATAGGTTGCTTAAATTTTTAGAGAAGCCCAATTCACCCCCCTCTTGGGCATCTTGATCCTTTCAGCCGGTAACCCCATGAACGCCTCCCGGAAAGACCCATCAAGGAGATGCACAGTGGGAGTTGTTCTAGGATCGGCAAGACCACCTAGAACACGCTCACAAATCCCATCGAGGGACATGTAGGATATTGAGAGGTTGGAAGAGGTAAGGGGTAAAAAGTAGGTAGATTGATAAAAGATCAATTGCGTAGTTGGATACCTCTATCGATCGTGTACCCTATATTTTATATGGAAGTTGGGGTAGTGTTATCCCATTGGAAAAGCAAAACAACGTGGTACAGTTCCATGTTGTTTCATAGAATTTTCCATTGATTAGGTCAAAATTGATATGGGTCGATTCTAAAATCAACCTGTACTCAATTTGAGTGTCAACACCAGGCAGCTAATAGTTAGCCGCTAAAATTATCTCTCTCGTATATCTAAACATCACAATTAATAGGTCAAAATGAACTACCTGACTAATAAAAGGTTATAAAGGAGCTCCAACTAAATGACTTGGAGTAAAATGTTATAGCAGCTAACAATTAGATGCTTGAATCCAAACACCCGCCCTTATTACCAATACATGTCACTATGGAGTATGGACCTACCCATTGATCTATAAATTGTCCACTTCCTCTAACTTATGTGCTTTATAGTGGAATTACCTAATAGTGGTAGAAGAGTATCAATATTGGCAGAGATCTAAGGTGATGGCAATAGGCAGAAGAGAGTTAAGCGCACGACAAAAAGTATATATAAAATACTAGATAAACAATCCTAAAACCTCAAACAGTAGCAAATTATGAATACAAATGAAACAACGATGTGTACTTGATTGCTCATATATTATCCTTTTGGGCTTTTAAATTTCTTATAAACAAATATAGAGTCTCCAGCAATCTAGCAACTTGTGAAATTCCACTCCTACCCTGGCTACCCACATTGTTTTTACATAGAAGAGGATCCTATCTCCATTTTTAATTACAGGTGCTGTGCAGTGTAGTGTAGTAGCCGTCTGGTTTGTAGCTAGGGAAAGGTGCATGCATGAGTCGGTAGTGGGTGGGCGGGTGCGCGTGACGCCGCTGCGTAGCAATTTTCAATTCCCCCCCGACATGACCCAATGCAATATTGTATTGTATATTGACCCCACACCATGATCGACCACTGCGATTATATTAGCGGTTTGGGACAAAGTTTAATCGCACCGTCTGGAGTCTTAGTTTAGTTAATTCATCACGGCCCGTCGTCGCACGCTCGCGACTTTGATGTACTCCTACCTAGCTTTGATCATTTCCGAGTGTCTTTTTTTTTCTGTTTTTAATTATTTACTTCTTTGAATGATGCATCCATCGTCTGGGCCGTCCAGTAATCATTGTTAATCTGGCTTTGGGGGTAAAATAATTTGTAGATGCAGAATATTATTTAGGCCTTGTTTAGTTCCCAAGATTTTTGGGTTTCCAGTATGGTAGCACTTTCATTTTTTATTTGTCAATTATTATTCAATTATGAACTAACTAGACTCAAAAAATTTATCTCGTGATTTACAGACAAAACTGTGTAATTAGTTTTTATTTTCGATTATATTTAATATCTCATGCATATGCCGCGTTGTGACGGAGAATCTTGAAAAGTTTTGAGGTTTTGGGTGAGTGAACTAAACAAGGCCTTAAGCGTAAAATTTTAAGAAGCATTGAGGCCCAACATGCACGCAATGTTAATCTGGCTTTGGCTTGTGCCGACTTCCAAGGAGAATCCATGTGGGGTCTTTGGGGCAGTACGAACGACGTACGTGCACTGTCTCATACATGTGCGTACAGATACATATGGACGCGTGATTGCTTCTGGATCCAGACAATCTTCGTTCTCAGCGGTTACACAATACTGTCTGATACGTATCCGCTAGCTAAGTATAAATATAATAGCCGGAAATAACAAATAAAAATAAAAGGCTTGTGTATCCTGGCTAGGTCTCTGCATGCGTGCTTGTAATATTGTCTGTTTGAAACAACATATTCGTTCAGTGTAATGCTAGCTAGTTAATCATAAGATCTGCCTACCCATTCTCTCGTATTGCTTAGAGAGGTGACGTGTGTGTGTGCGCGCATGTATATTCATATTCTTTCAAATCCATATTGCATAGTCTCTCCGTACTAAAATAAATAATTTTTTAAAAATTTTCGGACAATGCTAACCTATCCCACTTTTATTACTCTCCTTTCTCGGACTCGGAGAATATCTCCTGGATTTGGCAAAAATACGTATGCACCCGTAAATTAGCTTTCACATTAGGAGACAGTGTCCCATATATTTTGTAGAATGCTATTTTTAGATGGGTTTTATGTTAGAAAAATATTTATTTTATGTCGGAGGGAAGAATATCTTCCCAAATACTTGTGACTTGGAAACTTCCCTATACCTGTACATGTATATTTTGCTAATAATGCCACATACACAACCAATTCATTCATGTCAGAAGTATTTGGTGGTCTGGACATGGCACGATCTTTTAGAAGTTCCTTTGGTCATTATTTTCTACTAAAATATATTCAAAAAATATTATTATATTATTTACAAACTAATTTTCAACCCAGATTTCTATACATCTAAAATTTTACAAGATAGGCACATAGGCACAATTTCATAAGTTCTGCCATATCTGATCCTATAAATGTGAACAGGTGCAATATAAAAGTATAGGAGTAGGTAAACGTATCATAGTAATATTTGTGCATAGAGCTTGAGCACGAAGTGTCCCGTCATGCTGAATTTTACCGTATATACTCTCACCAATCTAAATTATAAAACATTTGACTTTTCTAGACATATATAGTTTTTTATGCACTTAGAGCAACTCCAAGAGACTCCTTATATATTTTTTTTAAATTTATAAGAATAGATATTTTGGTGAAAAAAAAACCTAACAACCTCTTAATTGAATCTCCAAATACAAACATGTCTATTCTGGATTTCTTTCTAGCTGAAGATGAAGAGCGAGAATGATTTTTTTAGATATCCACAAGATATAAAAGAATTGTTGGAGGATATATATATACTCTGAGTTACGATAATTACTATATTAATTATTTGAGATAATTACTTTTGTTTGTATTTGACAAATATTGTCTAATCATAGTATAATTAGGCTCAAAAGATTCGTCTCGAAAATTACATGCAAATTGTGTAATTAGTTATCTTTTTACCTATATTTAGTGCTCCATGCATGTGCCGCAAGATTCGATGTGATGGGAAATATAAAACATTTTGCAAAATATTTGGGAAAGTAAAGAAGGCCCGGCTAATTTGTTGTAAGTGAAAATCATTGTTGAATAGTTGGTAGATTCCGCTAATAAGCTCAAGCGAATATCGTAAATAAATATTATTCAATTATAGATTAACTAGGCTCAAAAGATTCGTCTCGCAAATTATACGCAAATTGTGTAATTGGTTATTATTTTTATCTATATTTAATGCTCTATGCATATACCGCAAGATTTGATATGATGGAGAATTTTTTTTACAATTTTTTTTGGAACTAAACAAGGCCCAAGCAGTAATCCGTCCATTAATGTTCTTTTCTTTTTATATATATAGCCTTATTATTAGATCAGTCCCACTGAAGGTTTTACGTGAACTACATTTGTATTAATTTAATACTATGTCACATCATAAACTTTATAACTTGGGCCTTGTTTACTTTCCAGAAAATTTTGCAAAATTTTTCACATTCCCCGTCACATCGAATCTTTAGACGCATGCATGGAGTATTAAATATAGACGAAAATAAAAACTTATTGCACAGTTTGGTCGAAATTGACGAGACGAATCTTTTGAGTCTAGTTAGTTCATGATTGGACAATGTTTGTCAAATACAAACGAAAGTGCTACAGAGTCCATTTCTCAAAATTTTTCGGAACTAAACAAGGCCTTGGCATGTTATGAAGCAAGCAAAGTTTCATCTAGATAAAACTAGTTGTCACAGTTATCAACATAAAACTAACGTAATAGCCTTGCTAACCATGCCATGGGACTCACCACGTACTAAGTCTGACCTTAGTTATAACGAGTTCAAAATGACATCAGGTGAATTGTTTGGCCGTGCAGTTTTACACGTCAAAGGTTAGAGTAACTCCAAAAACATGTTTATATATATCTTTCCTTATTGATAGAAATCGAGATTTTTCATGAAAAAATACTCTCCAACATCTTATTCATATACACTACTGGAAACTTGAATACTTCTGTATGCGCAAAAACCCACAGAAAAATACAAATACCATTGGAAAAATAATTTTCTAACGGCGCACCGTCAGAAAAATACACAGAAAAATAGAGTTACAGGAAAATTGAATTTTTTGTGGGTTTGTGTCAGAAATATTTTTCTGTGTGTACCGAAAAAAACACACACAAAAATGCTTATTTTTCTGTGAGTACCGAAAAAACGCACAGAAAAATTCATCACTCAAAAGAAGTATTCGAGTTTCTAGTAGTGATAGATTTCAAATACTACCGTTCTCTATTTTGAATTTCTCATTAGCTAAAAGTGAATAGTGGGATTGACTCTCTAGAGTGTGTGCAAGAAGGAAGCTTGTAGATGATAGTACATGATCTCAAGAAAATGATTTTTGAAACCAAGACATACAAGATGATGTCCCTTGGTAGGAGACCCACCAATTGAATCTTTTCACTAAGAAAGGAAAAATATAAAAGGAAATTTTCCTTCTAGTCCAATTAATAAGTTACTTCAACTTTATAATCTTTGTCCAATAACCTAGTCAACAGTTTTTAACTATTGTGATATAAAGATATTGTTAGACTTGTAAGCAAACATACTATCCAATAATCACAAATAATATAATATGAAATAAATGAATTGTTAAAGTGTATTTTAGGAGACCTTGTGATGTCAAACTATATCTTATAAATTTGACCTAAGGGAGTGTAACTATTAATGGGATATCTAAGAGCAATTGACATCTTAGAATAGGAAATAAGCTAAAATGTCCAATACAAATAATTTAAGACTTAGCCATAGATCTTGAGTTTAAGTACTAGTCAAAACATGGGGAAAAAGTTTAATGTATCCTATTCTTGTGAAAGAGATAATTTAGACTTGCACAAACTGGAGAAACATTACTAATATTAGTAGTGGCTAGGCTTACACTAGGGATTCTAGTGTTCCAACCAAGTATATATTCATCCACACATCCTTTAGTTAGACTTGCACACAAAATTAAAATAAAATGTTGAAGTTTTATACCAATTGTTAAGGGAGTGAGGGTAAAATATCCCATGCCTTTTGTGTTGGCATGGATATGAGATCTGAATATCAGTTAGGAAGCCATTCATTTTTATTGGGGTGTGTGCTTGACCATTCTGATGAGCTTATTTTTCACATTTGGAACAAGTGCCAACTATTAATGATACATCCCAATGACATGCTACATATTAAACGACGCATATGGTGACAAATAGTTAACTAAGATAGTTGAGTAACCTTTCCCCTAAAGAATTTAGATTATAAGCCAACCATTGATGAAGCATCACACAAATAATCCACTATTACAACGATAAACACATACCATTTCCCATATCTTTTAAAGGATTGCAAGTCATTATATGCCTACTATTGAATAAACACAGATGAATTACATACCTTTAATTTCTCTTAAATTTTGTAGCTTGGTACTATACAAATAATTACATGAAGGCTATTAGATACAATGAACATCCATTTCCTTATAAATTTAAAATTGGACATGACATTGATGATTGCATGCCAGCCACAAGTGACCCTTCATAGTAATCTATCTCTGCAATAATAAATGAGTATCCCAATCTTTGAAAATATCTAGGTCGGATACCATATATATTATTGCACACCACCAACTACATGGCACGCCATTGAGTTATATAGACGAGTATAAATCAGGGCCTTGGGTACCAAAAAAGACAATCGACGAGTATTCTCCATCAGCCTAAGGACAAAGATTAGCACGGAGACCAATGAGTCGCAACAAACCATCGAGGTGCCATTGTTATCAATCTCTCTCAATCTTCGAGGACATCTGAACGTTGACAGGAGGTCAAGACTCAACAAGGTTAGATTTCCTTTTCTTCTCTTATGTATGCATATGGTTCGTGGGATAGGATAGGGTATGTTGTTCCCTACCCAAACATAACATTAGATCTAGAATTTTTGAAGGTCGAAGCAAAGGTTGATGTTAGACCAAGGGATGTCAATGAGAAATTCTCCATCGTGGAATGCCTCGCCATCCTCATCCCTTTCAAACCTTGAGGGGGAGGTTTCCTCCCCATCCCCATCCTAGTATGGGGATTCCATATCTAACAAGGTTTCATCCTTGACGAAGCCATGCTGTGCTGAGCTCAAGGAAGTGCTTGTGCTCTGCATCTGCATCTAAGGCACACACATGCATATCTAGTTGGTCGACCGGTCCTGCTTTTGCATCTGAGGCACTTGTGCTCTCATCAACAAATGAATGATAGACAAAATACCATTAGCGAGGTGACACGCTTGGGTGGGAGATAGGAGGGGTGACCAACGATGCTTTGGTAAGAGATAGGAGGGGCGAGCGGTGGCGTTTCTACGGTCAAGCAAATGTAGCACTTTGGCCTCGAGCGGAGGCGACGCTTAGAAAATTAGGGTAGCCGCGGACTCCTGACTCAAAGGCGACATGATGATCTATGGGTCATGACTAAGGACTGGGGAGGGTAGATTATGAAGATTCTTTTAGCGTTGAGAGAATGGACGGATGAATGGATTTCTATACCAGATGGACGGCTAGATAAATTTGTGATGAACTAGCTAAACAGACCTCCATAGGGGCCGAGTATGGGGCATGCTCTCCATCGTTAGCGCTGCCAAGCCCAACAAGGATATGTTTGTCTCCGTTCTAGTGGGGGTAATTTTGGCCCATTTATGTTCCCTAACGGGAGAATTCTCGATGGAGAATTGGGGATCGAGGCTCCATTGCCATCTCTAGTTATATCTCAACATTCTTCTCTCGGCCTGGTCCACAACAATTACTATACATAGATTTAATAGGAAAACACAAACTCATTTTTTTGCGTGATCTGAGGTTGGCTTGATGTATTTATTTAATTACGCAGCCCGTTCTAAAAGGATACTCAGCCCGTTCTAAAAGGGATGGGCTGCCATAGTCCATGGGATTGTCGTGGCACAATTTTTGGCCCCCAAAAAATAACTTGGATTTTACTTTTGTTTTTTCCAATTATAATTAAGTTAGTTATGAATTTTCAAAGTAAAATAGGTTTTTATTATTTCTAAAAATATTAATCCTATTGAACCAGATATATGGTTAGGAATGGTAGTGGGGCAGGTTTGAGTCGGATATCCGTGGGCTTTGAGTTTGGTGGTTTTTGGTATTTGGTTTTGCCCACAAATTTTCGATGTTTGATTTTCGCCCGTGGATTTTCAGTGTTTAATTTTCACTCATGGATTTTTTTATTCACATAGCTAAAAGTTAACGGGTTTAGGTGGATTTACAATTGTACCTACGGATCATCATTGGAGCTCCGAAATAATTCAGCCCACTTGTAACCCATTACTAGCCCTAGGTATATAACCCTAAAAAATAATATGGCAAATTTACGCAGTATCAATAGTTGAGGAATCTTGATTAAGGCCTTGTTTAGTTCATCCAAAAATTCAAATTTTTTTTCAAGATTTTTCGTCACATCAAATCTTGTGACACATGCATGAAGCACTATATATATAGACAAAAGTAAAAACTAATTACACAGTTTGTCTGTAATTTACGAGACAAATTTTTTGAGCCTAGTTATTCTATAATAGGACAATAATTGTCAAATACAAACGAAAGTGCTAAAGTGTCAAAATTCAAAAACTTTTCACAACTAAACAAGGCAGTGCTGTTTGGTTCTTTTTTTTTAACTCATATCAAGTTAAATATTTGGACACATGCAAGTTAAATATAAACTATTTACGAACTAAAAATATAGTTAGAGAACAATTTAAAACTTTTAAATCTAATTAGTTTATAATTAGACACTATTTATTGAGGCCTTGTTTAGATACACCCCAAAACCCAAAACTTTACCAGATTCCCCATCACATCGAATATTACGGCACATGCATGAAATATTAAATATAAATAAAAAAGATAACTAATTACACAGTTATATGTAAATCACGAGACGAATCTTTTAAGCCTAGTTGCTCCATGATTGGATAATGTTTGTCAAATAAAAACGAAAGTTCTACCGTGTCAAAATCTAAAAAGTTTTTGATCTAAACAAGACCCGAATAAAATGATAATACTACGGTATCTGTAAAAAGTAAACTTGAATAACTGCGATCAGTTAAAATAGGTTTCTGCGAATGGTCAAATATGCCCACACGAAGTGTTGCGTCCTTGCGTGGAAAAAATAACTAGACAAGCCAGCAGCGGTGGCATTCCTGGAGTATTCGTTAAAGCGGGGGACCAAAGGTTGGCGCTTGCCCCCATACAATCAACAAGACAACAAAAGAGAGGAGGGGTAATATAAAGAAAGCACTCGAGCAGTGTCGCAAAAAAAAAAAATAGTTGGTGTAGGATAGGACAGGCCGCAGAAAAAACCACTCATTTTGGCGACCGAAAGCAAAAATTTCGCTAGCATTTTCGTTTGTTTGTGATAATTATTATCTAACTTTGGACTAACTAGGCTTAAAAGATTCGTCTCGTCAATTTCGACCAAACTGTGTAATTAGTTTTTATTTTTGTCTATATTTAATACTCCATACATACGTCTAAAGATTCGATGTGACGAGAAATCTTAAAAAATTTTAGATTTTTAGGCGGAACTAAACAAGGCCTTTCCTGCCTCATCACCTCTCCCCCCCTCTCTCTCTCCTCTCTCTCTCTCTCTCAAGTCTCGCTCCAAAAGCAAATCCTACACGCGCTGCGCGCTCTCTCTCTCTCGAGCTGCTGCTGTTAATGGTACAGCCAGCCAGCCCCGCCTTTGGCCTTGGTGGGAGAACCAGATGCCTTTGATGTGTGAGTGGTTGGTGTTTCCTTCTCTCTCCTTTAATCTTTTTTTTTTCCCTCGGCAAGCAACAATTTCTTCCTCACCCCTATCTCATCTCTTGCTGGGAGTAGAGAGAGAGAATTGCAGGCAGGCAGCGTGGGACGGACTAGGAGAGAGAAAGTGGTGGTGCTGGATACATTAGCAAGCCAACAAAAAAAATCGGCAGCCATTTCCTTTCTTCCCCTTTTGCGCAGCCTTGCCTCGCTTCCCCCTCCTCCCTCTCCTCTCCTCTCCTTCCAGAGCCCAGAACCAGAAATCGAAGCAGCCTCCGGCGCCGCAGAGCTCCGTCCGAGGTCCTCACCTTCCTCCCCGTCTGCTGGCGGCGTGGATCTACCGGCAGGATGCTCGCTCCCGCGCGCGCGCCGCTCGTGGAGCGGCTGTGAAGGGAAAGAAAGGTGAGAGAACTGCCGCCGGTGTTCTTCCGAGTTCGTTCGTTCGTGCGTGCGGGTGTGATTTCGTAGGCGGTTCTCGATTTGCTCGACTTGAATCCGAGCGATTTTTTCCCCTTCGCTCCTCCGATTTGCTCGACCCGAAGTTCGGCGTCTGCGGGCTGGATCTCTCTCTCTGTCGCTACGGGCGTTGTTGGGATTTCTCTCGCTGCTTGTGAGCGCTAGATCTCCGCTGCTTTTCGTGCTTGCTCGTGTTGTTCTTGGCGACCGGCAAAGATTCTCGATCCCTTGCATCTGCTTTCTCCAGATTTGGTACGGATTAGATTAGCCACCCCCGTTCTCGACCTCCTTCCTTCCTGTACGCGTGCTCCCATGGCTGCTGCTCGTTCGTCCTTATCCGAGCCACAGAAATCCGCGATTAGTCCAGTGATGAAGCAACAGAAAAAATCCTTCCTTTTTTTCTTGATTGATTTCTCGCCATATCTCCCCAGTTAATAAGCTCCCTTTTCCTCTTTTGCTATTTATTTCCCCATCAAGAAAGCACTACCATACAAGGTACCCTCCCTCCCTCCAGTGCTTGGCAACTGTTCATGTCTCCTTCACTGCTGTTCCCCTTTCCGCGAATCCTCTGCGAGAGTTGCATGATCCGTGTAGACTTCCCCTTAATCTGCCCCCGGACTGGCCCGTCCGCTTTCTTGCCCCGGGATGATATTTCATGTGCTTTGTGCTACTTCGGGAGCGGCTCCCTCCGCGCTTCTCCTCTACTCTCTCGCATCCATATCTGTCTTGCTGCGTCTATCAGCATAAAATCATGCCATTAGATTCCCAAAGAACAGCTGGCTTGGTTGTGTGGACATGAAATAATATGTGCCTTGGTTTCTTTTCTGCAGGTGCCTGATGAGGTAGTGGGCGGCCAAGGAAGCAAAAGTTTCTTGCTATCCACCTGTTGAACTTATCCAACTTGGTATGCTGGAGTGCAAGGATAAGAGCAGGCCCAATTGCTTGACAGCTCTTGGGTTATTGGTACCGACTGTAGCAGCAGCAGCAGATCTGGGGGGAGCAGCGAAGGCGTTCATCAGATGTTATCCAGTGAGCACCCTTCAGGCCCCTCATGTTCCTCCAAGTCTGCTGCCCCGGGTGTGAGCGCTGATCCGGCGACGACGTCCGTGGCCGAGGAGCCGGCGAGCCAGGATCCCAGAGATCTCGTCCAACCGTATCCCAAGTTCTCCATAAGGTGAGGAGAGATATATGTACCTTTGATTTGATTCAGTACCTTGGGAGATAGATTATTTTCGGTGTTTAAGCTCTTGATGCTGGATCTCTGTCTTTCTGATGCGTCGATTAATTATTGGCTGCTGCTTTGAGGGGTCGGATTGGGTATGAATGGTTGCTTTCAGGGATAATCCGTGTTATTGTCCGGGGGTGTTTAATTAGTTTAATTTTTCTGTTGATTAATATAAAGGTGGCCTTTTTTTTTCACCCCCAGAATCTGAAAATAAAAGGATGCTCCTCTGATGAATCTTTGTCCACTGCCTACTAGTGTTTTTCTTTTGCATACGTGGTGGTTCTGCGATAAACAGGCAGGCGACATATTTTTGGAGATTTCAGGTTTGATATGACAGCATGTTCAGTAGGTCCACGTTGATGTTGTTTTTCTCTCTTCTTTTCAACATAATTGTGGTGGGTTTGAATCTTATACAGTTCGGCACCACTATACATGAGTGTTCGTCATCTAGGCGTGTATTACCATATGCTAATGGGTTCATATTTCTGCCCCTATTTCAGAGATTATGTTTTTGCTGCAAGGAGCAAAGGCATCAAGAGAAGCTGGCCTTTCCATCCACACTCGTTGGAGCTTTGCCTGAATCACGGCGTGAAGGATCCATTGCCTCCATTTGAGCCTCCTGATTTGATCCGGTCACAGCCATTAAATACTTCCACAGACGTTGAGCAACCTGCTGCATGCTCAGAAGCCATCATTAGTGTTGGTCTGGTGAAGAATAGAGATGCTGGTTCGTCAAACGAGTATACAGGCGATATCAACTTCCAGTCATGCCAACCAGTAGATGAGTCCCTTGCACCTACGCCATACACATCACCAGAGGATGGGAAATCTAGTATCGACCAAGTGGGAAGTACAAACGAATCAGATCATACTGATGAGGCTATACCTATAGATCTGCAAGATAATAGCTGTACAAAAGCAAGTCGGAGAACTGAGGTTGCTGTGCCTTTGCGTCGATTGAGAAATATTGACTCATCTTGCGAGCCATCTGAAAAGAAGTGCAAATTTGTAGTGAAGTTAGGTGCCTCGACAGATATTCGGCGGGCAGAGGATATTGCATCGAACTCTAGCTCAGTTTCAGATCCAATGGCTTCAAAGACTTGTCCTGTTTGCAAAGTATTTGCTTCCACTTCGAACACCACATTGAATGCTCACATAGATCAGTGTCTTTCTGCTGAGTCTAATACTGAGCATGTTGAAACAGTCCTTGTGAAATCTAAAGTGAAGCCAAGGAAGAAGCGATTGATGGTGGATATATACAAGACTGCTCTTCCATACACCCTTGAGGATCTTGATCGGAGGAATGGCACTAATTGGGCAGTTGAGTTGGCTATGTCTCCAGTGAGCAAAGAGGTTTGCACTGAGAACCGAAGCCCAGAAGTGGTATCGTTTGACAGAAGAGATGATGAAAGAGAAGGAGATGTCTATGTTGATTCTAACGGCATAAAAATTAGAATTCTGTCCAAGTGTAATGATGTACCTTCGGTGAGGGATGACCTTGGTTCAAGGAAAGTTGTAAAGCATGGAACTGGAAAAGGTATACTGACGAGCAAAAAGATGCTGAAGTCAAAACTTTTGAAGAATAAGAAGCTCAAGATGCATGGAAAGAAGTACAACAAAACAAGCCAACTGAACTCCCAGGTACTGTCTTTAACTCACCCTACGTGTTGTTTGTCACTGTGAATCCAGTACTGTGTTTATTGATTGGCTTAGCGTGATCGCGGACCATTATTCCATGGAGTGCATACCTATTATTTATCAGGCCTCTTAGATTGCACTTTATAATGTCTGGACTGATGAGGCTTTTGTTTCATGAATGAATGTGCTACCTACCACAGCTCATTTTTAACTCCACTTTTCATCAAAGGTTTGTAAAAACAGATGTTAAGCCTGGATTATGTTTGCTTTGTAACTTGTTTCTCTGTGAAAGTATGTCCGTGGACCATAATCAGATGTTAGCTTTCAATTATGTTAGGCTTTGGATTGTGTTAGCTTTCACATTCACGGGTTAGTTTACGCTTGATATTCTTCTCCAGACCAATGTTCTTAAATGGAGATGCAAGGGTAAACACAACTTGTTTATCTTAACTGTAGAGTTCATTGCTTAATTACTGCTAAGTCCTTCATTTCGTAGAAGATAACAGTGATTATGGCATTTTACTGAAAAACACTTTTAAATCCTGGAGGGAACAGCCTTTAAAATTTAAATTTTGTGAACCTGTGTTGGTTCTCCATGAGTTAGTTTATGGTTGATATTAGTTTTACACATGCCATGTTTTTTGGTGGATGTCAAGATTATCTCTTTATTAGGTATAAAACATTTCTCAATTGCATATGATAACAGTTTGTTCTGCGGTTGACCTTAAAAAATGTTTTCCCCCCTTGATTTTGCACCTTTGACTTATTGCTATGAGATACACACAGGTTCAAGCATACCCACATGACGATATTAATGAGGAAACCTCTGAGGAGGAGCAGCAAGCGTGGAATCCTTCTGAAAGCACCAGCAATTGTGGTTCCAGGACTATGCAGCAGTGGGTGTGCTCCAAACGCTCAGATATCAACAAGAGTTTAAGCAGAAAACATAGTGGTAAAATATTTGATAAAGTGACACCTGGAGCACAGAAATCGGATAGGAGCAGCATGCTTGGCTTTAATGATTCTCAAGTTCGAGAAAGTCCTGCTGGGGTGTTTTCTTCTGAGTCACCAGAATACATGGCGACAACTTCAGAAGCCATTGGTGTTGAGCAGAGTAAAGGTCCTTCAAAAGTGCTTAGATCGATTCCTACATGGTCTTCAAAAACTCATCTGCAGAGCACTGTCATGCCAAAAGTACCTAGATCAGCTGCTGCTCTTGCAAAGAGAAAAATTAAGGAGATTGGGAGAAGAGAAGCTACCAAATTAGATAATTATGATATAGTGAGGAATCACACTTCAGCGAAAAGATCTGAAGCTAGGAGTCTTTCCTTGTCCACTGCAGGGCCAAGCAATGGACCAAACAGGTTAGCATCTACATCAAAGAAGATCCGGAAGCACCGATCTCTGTTGAGGACTGGCAAGTGTGCATTTTCACCTTCTAGTACTAGATTAGTTCATGGTTTTGGGGAAGAGCATGAACTTGATACCAGTCATGTAAATAAGAAACTCAGGGTTACTAGTAATGAGGGCCCCAAGAAGTTTTTGAAGCATACTGAAGAGGATACTGCAGATAATGACTTCTCTTTTGCAAGTGACATGCCAGTATCGGGACAACAGAATGATCAATATGATATTGCACAGGAAACAGAGGGTACACAAATGGATTGTGAAGGTGAAGATGCTGAAACTGATGTGCCATATGATTCAGTATCCAGAAGTGATCCTGCTGACTGTTGCAACCAAATAAGTGATGTTTCTCTGAGTCCTGAAAATAATAGAACAGCAGATGATGATGTTTTGGTTGAAGGCTATAGTGTAGCCGTTGAGGATCCAGACTCCAGTGAGCAATTAGCACATGGCCATGAATCCAACAGTGCTGCCAATAATGAAGTGGAAGAATGGCAGATGGATCCGACCTCAACAAAGGAATCTAGTCCCTGCTTGACTAGTAACAGGGACATGGGCCCTGGAGGTCCTCAGGATAACTCATCAATAACATCAAATGGAGAAAACTCTAATCAAGAGCATGATCTGCCACTCGGACAGGACTCACTAGATTCTCCTATTTCGACTGCCTCAACTATGTCCCCTCCAGCTGCTTTGAAGGATTCAAGGACTAACGAGGAAGAACCTGGCCCATCTACTGGTAGAACTGTTGAAGAGCAAATCACTGGGTGCTTGAATCAAGAAACCAAGACAATACCTGTGGCCACAGAAGGTGAACAACTGCCCAATGAGAAACCTTTCCGTTGTTCTTGCAAGGAGAACATTTCCAGAGAGTCTCATCAAAGTGCTGTTGCCAGACCAATGCTGAATTTTACTGGAAAGCAGGTTCCGCAGTTGCACATTGGTTCGAGGGCATCATCATCTTTCAGCACGTACCAAAGAACCAGCACAAAGCCCAACCCTTGCTTAGATTCACATGATCATCTTTTAGCGGCTAAGGTTTCAGCGGAATCTGCTATCAACCTTCCTTATGCAACAGATTGTATAAGCCCCTCATTACAAACTCAGCTTCCTTCACCATCAAATCCTATCCTGAGGCTGATGGGTAAGAATTTGATGGTGATGAATAACGAAGAGAGTCTGCATCCTCAAGCACCAAGTTCAGACTACATCTTGAGAGGGAATTACGCGGCACCTGTTGGTTTTATGCCTCCAAACTACCAACATCTCAGTAATTCTGCATTTATCAACATGCCACCAACCACAGCCAGTCACCAAATTCCTCTGCCAAGTGTTCAAGCTAGCAGCTTTGTTGCTCCTCCGTTGCATGGTGGTTCTATGATGCAATCTGACCATCATTCCCAGCAGAAGTCCTACAGAAACATTATGCCTGTCATGCATCATCCGACCTACATGATGAAAGAAGTGATTGTGATAAATGATTCTCCTGAACGCAGAAGTGAGCCACAAGCTAGCATGCTTTTCCCCCCTGCTACACCTCCAACACTCCCGGTACCAAACAATATGCCACCCCATCCATTTTACCGCCTTCCACCGCAAAGCCCAGTTTTTCCAAGGGAGAGGGCTGTTGGATCCATGCCTGTATACGCAAATGTTGGCTCAGTGGTTGGTGTCAATTCAAGTCAAGGAAGCCAAACGGAAGTAGCCAATTCTTACATGCCAAATCCGTTCTTCGTCCAGTCTCGAACTGGTTACATAAACCCGCCAGTGTACTATTCACAGAATTTGCGGTGACAATTTCTCAGTAACTCAAATGACCAGGAGAACTCCATTTAACTTGCCGGTCATCACTGTCAAAGTGGGGGGAATGAGAGTTTCGTGATGGGTCTAAAATGCTGAGATTAGTGAACCTGCATGAGATGTCTGACTTTCATGAGGATTTTCACATAGGTTGCTTTAGTTTTTTTTCCCTTAAATGTACAACATGTTTGCCGTCAAAAGTATTTTAATTACTTTCTGCAAAGTTGCAGTAAATTATAGTATGCAATTCCCAACAGTTCTGCAAAGGAATATATCTGAGTATTTATCGAAAAAGCTAGCACCTTACATTCCCAGTTGCATGTTTATAGTTTGATGTTTGTTCTTTTCCACTCTGTTCAGCGAATGGTTGCTAGCTCATCAGTGTAAGTCATGATATTTAGTGCAAACCAAAGTAAAATAGTAATACTGCACTGCATCGTTCAAAAATACCGACAGGAGTGTTTTGTATAGGTGTCAAAGAATTTTCTTGTCCTTTTTTTAAAGACCATATAGATTGAAACTACGTAAACATGGTACAAAGATTTTTCTGTTGAACCGTATGAATCATTCCAAATGATATCAAGCCGATTTGGAGCTTTGCATATCCTGATGCCTAAAGTTAAGGCGAAAAGGTAGATGTTCCTGTATAAACTTCAAGGTACTATGTATTGTTCGTCGTTCATGGTGTCCAGAGTTAATCTGGACATTTTGCGATGATTTATTAAGATCATCTTAAGAAGTACTGCGAAACCACATGTGATACTAGATAACATATTAGCCCGAGCGAGTGGTTTTATAGATCTTACTCTGAATTGGAACTTCCTGTTGCTTGCTCGTGCTATGCTCATATGCTGAGTCTGAAGGGTCTGGTGTTTATATTTATCTCTTAGAAAAAACCTGCAACTGTTGGAAATTTTTTTTCCTGTTGCTTGCTCGTGCTATGCTGAATCTGAAGGGCCTGTCAAGTTTGAACCTGAACAAAACCTGCATCCCAGATTCCCAATGGCTTTAGGTTAGATGGCGGCTTTGTTGAAGTCAGACTGGGTGTCTTGTTTCCGGCCACAGCTTGGCACACTGAGATTGCCAGCACAAAGCGTGGCAAGACTGACTTCTTTCAAATCATGTGTTGCATACATAATCACTGAAAACAGTATGGTAAGATTTTCTTAGGCTTATTAAAATGTGGTAAATATTTTGACCACAGGTTGTTCGTTCGAGCTTATATGCCGAATCTGTCAGCCATTCAGCAGTGTTTCTCTCTCATAATACATCAACAAACAATATTTTCAGCCATAACTATTTTGCCAAGCGAACAAGCTCACGCAAATATGTTAAATGGTGGTAATTTGTGGACGGAAATCAAACAATGCTGGCCCTATTTATGTGTGTGGTGGTGGATGGTGGTGGTGGAGGAGCGAGTAGTCCTACATATCCGATCCCTTGCCGACATGTATGGATACTCGTACATGTATGCCTTTGGGATTCATTCTTTGAGATGTTGCCGACATGTATGGATCCTACCGACATGCTGCAGACCTTGGACTAGCCGAACCAAACGGGCACTGTACTGTACAGTCGAAGGAGCAGCCAGCAAAGTGGAGTGGTGGCCAGGCAGAGGCAGAGGCAGAGGCAGGGGGGCCAGCGACGGGCTTTGCTGCAGCTGCAGCGTGGGGAACGACAGTGACAGGCTCTGTCCGTCGCCGCAGCCTTTCTACGGAGCTCTCCGTTCCGTCTTTCCTCCCCTGATGATCGGCTGATCCCTCCTCCTCCCCGAGCATGGGCCTTTTGTCGGCATCGCACAACGGATCGGTCCGGCGAGGCCGCTGCGTGCGTGCGCCAGTTTGTGGCTTTGCTTAGCGAGCTGTCCGCCGGCGGTATACGTCGTGCTCCACCACCACCACCCGGATCTCCAAGACTCGGACCACTACATCTCGTTCTACTGACACCTCTCTCGCTCTTTGTTGTGTGAACGAGAGAGGCTCGCTCTTGTGGTTTTGGCTTTTGGGGCCCTGCCCTGGATGGATGGCGTTGGCATGGGGCCGGGTGTCCACCGTAAACAGCGGACCAGACCCAACCAACCAACCCCAAATGACCCATCCTATATAGGAGTACTACAGTGACTGCGCAGACAGTACACCAGACAGACAGCGAGAGCCGGCGGGGAAAAGGGGGACGAACGACAGCGACGCCCGCGGACCGCCCAGCAGTGCCCCGTGGCCGTGGGCCGTGGGGGCGGGGCCGAGGAGAAAAGGGCCGTGTCCCTCTCGCCCGTCTCGCGTCGTCTCCATCGTGCCCAAATAATGTAATGCCCTGCCCTCTGGTCCGGGGACGCAGCAGCAGCAGCCGCAGCCAGCAGTCGCTCCCCTCCCCGTTGCTCTGCTTTTTGTTACGTCTACGTGGTAAATTTTCTCTCCGACGTGCTCTGCATCCGAGAGGAGGGGTGAGCTGCTGCATTCCATTCCTTTGACGGCATCACAAGTGTCCGCCAACGGAAGTGGTTGCCTCAGATTAGTGCGCCCACATGCCATTGGTACGGTAGGTATTATTGGCCGCGGTCCGCGGAGCAGCTCGACCGAGACTTTCGATCTGCAAACTTCACATCACCGATCATGCTAATACTACTACTACGTGGACATGTTACACATGTAGCACTCTCCACTCTCTCTCAGGCACTCCTTTTCCTAGTAGTATTACGCTAGTGCCTGGAATACACGCGTAAAACGACGGGTCGCGCCACTTTCGTCGGTCGTTGCGACACACAAGGCCCACAGATTGGGAATCTTTCTAAACGCATCGATATGTTGTACTACGTCGGTCATCAGTGCCTTTTTATTTGTAATGGTAATTTTCTCTTCTTCTTTTTTTTGTTTCGGGGCTACAGTTCGTGGAGAAAACAGACACGAACGGGAAAAGAAAGGACTCCACTGTTTTTCCCCCAAAATTTTATTATGACCTGAAGTGAAAAAGGAGATGAAATTTAGGAACGAAAATGAACAGTGACAGGGTATTAAAAAACTACAATAACAAATACGAATGTCTCTCCATGACTAAAAATACAGTTCACAGATTTATTGTAAAAGAAATATATTATTTAATAGCTTATAGATTTGGCATAAAAGATCAAGCGGACATGGCCGTTGAAACTATGCAGGTAGCGGCTTCAGAGAGAGAGAGGGTATATGGAATGACATAACAAATGTGGTGTATCTACAAAGTCAAAATAATCTATTATTTATAATTAATTTAATCATGTTTATTTTGTATTATAAAACTCCAAACCTTTTTTTTCAAAAAGAGAAAATTGCATCCTTTCGTTGACAGATAATAATAGTAAGATTTAAATGTTCTTTGTGTGTGCATGTGTTTTGCAAGGAGAATATTCTTTGCATTTGCCTTTGCGTTTTATTTTATTTTTCTCAAGAACTAAGTTGCAGGAGGAGGACACGCTAAAATTGCAGAAAAGCGGGTGAAGGACATCGGATTTTGTTTTATTCCAACTTACTACCTCTATCAAAAAAAAAAAATAAAAAAATAAAATATAATAATAATAATAATAATAATAATAATAATAATAATAATAATAATAATAATAATAATAATAATAATAATAATAATAATAATAATAATAATAATAAT
>Ga0182004_10001052_pt1 | contig 19345 bp, 21 predicted proteins | sample Sormic07211540_1_FD_120479 | JGI IMG/M metagenome (GOLD analysis project Ga0182004, IMG submission 120479) | Endophyte microbial communities from Sorghum bicolor roots, Mead, Nebraska, USA - 072115-40_1 MetaG | ecosystem: Host-associated > Plants > Roots > Unclassified | place: USA: Nebraska...
TATATATATATATATATCATGGAAGAGCTTCTACACTCAATTGAAGAAACAACTGAAGGAAGAAGCACACTGTTATCTGAACTGCGAGCAGATATCTCACCAAACTGTACTGGTAAAGCTACATCATGACACTACAATTCCCATCTACTAATGCTTCAGGAAACATGTACAGAAGGTGCAGTAACACTGAATAAATGAATGAATTAATCATATAAGGTCCAGATCAAGAACATATCAGGTCAGTTGCGGCGAGACATTCACATGCAATAGTCAAAATTTGGAGTGCCAATAGTTGTGTGTCAAGTAAGTATCTCTTGCATAACTAGAAGCAATTCCTAAGACCCCAGCCTGTATATTATCATTAAAACAGAGATGATGCACGCCTAGCAGAGTTTATCCAGTAATTCCTAGAATCAAAAGAAAGCAGTACATAGTATGTGGGATAGTTTGATAAGATTGTGCAGGCAGCAACCAGTAGTCAAAAAGAAGCTTCACAAAACTTTACTAAGAAAGGAGGAACCTGAACCTTGACGGCATACATTTTTGGACCAAAAAAAACCCAGATCCCGGAAAATGGACAACGTGGTTTGCTATTTTTAATAATCCTAAAACAATAGAATCCCATAAGGACCACTGTACACCAACCTCCTACAGTTTGTTTCTGATCCGCAATGCAATCATCGCCCGCTTAACCAAATCTGAAAGAGCATACGGATATAGGCAAATTATATCCTTTTGGTTTGGGCATAGGAGCCATGCAGGCACCAATTCTGAGCTCCCTTAGAATGCTGAAGCTTTTTTTTAATAACTGCTGAAAGCATGTTTTGAACCTTACACATATACTACTACAGATCTGTGGCATGCAGGCATGTATTCGATGGGGTTGACATGCCCGCGAGTCAGATCCAGCAATCGTTGACGGCCCCAAGTAAATCCGAAATTTTTGGGTGGGTGTAACATGACATGGCCTTTGTGAGTCTCTCTTAAATAAGATTAAACAAAGTGAAAAAGGATCTCCTTTTATGTTGTGGCCTTGTGGGTGGGGTGCGATGATTACACTTGCACCAAGAGAAAGTAAAGCTGGGCCTTGTGCATACAGACACAAGTTGATGATTGATGGTGTGCTAGGAATTCCCCTTTCTATATTATATTTCCGTAGCAAATCGCTCCTGTTTTTGCGCCCCGCAACCACCCACCCAACCAAAGAAAAAGAAGCTGAAAGGCTGTCAGTCATCAGTCACTAGTAACAAAAACAGAGGCACAGCCATGTGGTAAGTGGTAACTGTAAAAAAAAAAGAAAAGAAAAGGAAAAGAATGTAATACCAAAAATGACTAGCCCTTTTTCTAGCAAAGGAAAGGATGGGAAGGGAAGGAAGCTTCAGCCTTCAGCCGTGCGCCTAGGGTACGGTACGTTACCTCTAAAAGGGACTGCCGCAATCGCGAATCCATGGAGAAAAGAAACTAGTCCTACTCCTAGTACACACGGGAACGAGGGGATTTGGTTCCTGACGGCATGCACGCAAGAACCTAGCAGCAGATCTAGGCAGCGACGGGGGCAGACAGTCCGGGGGACACCGGCGGTGGTCTGGATTGGGAAGCAACCAGCACCAGCAGCGAGGAGGAGATGAGAGTGCAGGAGGTCGTCTCAATCTTACCAGCTGTGGATCCGGCCGGCCGGCGCTCCTCCTCGGGAGGTGGGCGAGCGATGCTGCAGCTTAGCTTGCTGCCCCCAATCTCCGCAGGGACAGCGGTGCGGTGGTGGGGGGTTTTAAAGGACTCCATTCGAAGGAATCGGGGGGTTTTGCCACTTTTCGTTTTAGTCCCTATTACCATCCATATTTCTCCCCACACCTCCTCTCACTTGTCTGGTTGTGCCAGCTCTCTCTCTCTCTCTCTCTCTCTCTTTTTTTTTGCCTTTTCTTTTGTCCGTTGTCACCTAGTACTACTACTCCTATCGCTTTGTTTCTTTTTTCTTTTTTGAAGAAAAAAAATGTTTTTGTTTGCTCCAAGAGCTGGAAATAACTCGACGCAGCTATTTGGGTTACGATTTGCAGCTATTTTTGTATCAGTGGCTACAGTGAACCATGCTTGTTTTTGTGCAACCGCAGCCTAAGAAGTTGCAGCGAGCAGGCTGACTATAAGTGGTTTCTTTGCATCTGGCTTTACTCAACAAGTTCAAAACATAGGATGGAGAAGAAATATTTATGTGGCTTTACCTTTTAGTATAAAAATGGCTTCAAGCATTTCTCTCGAAGTCGTTCCTCGATTTAGCATATGGCAAGACTTCACACAATTCGTTTTGGCTTATCAGCCAAATCTGCCAATCATTCAGCAGTATTTCTCTCTCACAATAAATCAACAACCAGTACTTTCTATCATGGCTTATCAACGAACAAAGTGCAGATTCAAAGAAAACACAGTTGAAGAAGCCTGGTCCGGTAGAAGTAATATATGGTTTTTTATTTGGCGTGACTTTAACTTCAAGTAGAAGCTCCTAAGGCTAGGAGCTTAGGTGATATAATAAAATCCAAAAGCTAGTGTCACCACCACGTATCTCAAAAGTCGTCAAGTAGTTAGTTTTGAGATCTGAATTATGGTACAATGTCATTTGTGGGTGGAGCTAGAGTCGAAGTAAGCTCCGATTTTGGCTCCTTCGGAGGAACCTTAGTTTTGAAGAAGATATAAATTGTTGCTCTTGTCAAACAACTCCTAAGCCATGTCAAATGAAATGGCCCGTTCACTCGTATTTTAGAGTAGAGAATGGACCGGTCCCAGGCAAAAAGGCCACGCCTCCACTTGTCCAGGCAGGACGACCGTAGTTGGCAGGGGCAGACATATGGACAGTAAAGGATGCAGGGGCAACCTCGTCCATTCCATTCTCTGTCAACAGCATTTTTTTTAGTAGTTTGTGTGTGTGTGAGAGAGAGAAGTGTGTGTAGTGTGTGTGTTTTTTGTGCTGCTGCCTGCCTGGCCAAGGCCTTGTTTAGTTCAAAAAAAATTTATAAAATTTTTCAGATTTTCCGTCACATCAAATCTTTAGACGCATATATGAAGTATGAAATATAGACAAAAATAAAAACTAATTATACAGTTTGGTCGGAATTGACGAGACGAATCTTTTAAGTCTAGTTAGTACATAATTAGATAGTATTTGTCAAATATAAACGAAAGTAGTACTATTCATATTTAAGTGAACAAGGCCCGAAAGAGGGAGGAGAGGACGAGATCGGATCTGAATGATGATGCAGTGACCTGATCTGATCTGAATCTCATTATCTGATATCATGCGATGCGGACATGCAGTGACCCACGCCACAGGCGAGCGTGGCCCACCATATATAGAAACGTACTCCACCAAGGAATCAATCAAACACTGCATTAGCTAGCACATTATTATATGAATAAAAACACATGTATATGCAGAGCAGCTGCAGCACATGACTAGTGGCAACTGCATGCATGCCCTCCTGGTAACGTCGTTTACCAGCACCATACATGTATTATGAGGCCGTTTGGCAGTGTCTTTTTTTTGTTTCTTGATGGAGTTACTTGCCCACAGTTAAACAAAAATAATAATTCATTCTCCAGTAAGTGACAGTAAGAGTAGGAAGCTAATAATAATAATTTTCATTGCTCACTATTTAATTTTCATCGGTATCAATTCTCACATGCTAGCTCCTGATTCTACTTCTCTGTCAAAAACCACTCCATCGAGAATCAAGAAACTAAATATAAGAATAAGGGAGTGGACCTCTATCATATAGGCCATCATATATATGCTCCTATATATATATGTATGTAATCAATCAAATGTATAGTTGTCCAATCTCCATTTGTCGTGTATGTATAATTATATATATGAAAACATATATATGTTATACTATACTGTCATCCATGCGTGCATCTCAAACTACTAGCTATGTATCCCATCATCGGAAGGCAGCAAAGCAAGGTTTCGTTTAATCAATCCATCCATTAAACAAGCTAGCAGGACACGTACGACGGTAGTGACACGAGGCATCACGTGCACAGCGCGCGATATGCAAGCTAGGCTCCAACCAACAAAAACATGCATCTGCTTCCACCCAGCCCAGCCTGCCATGGATATATATTATTATTATATTATCGATATTCGATACAGCCAAACCAAAAAAAAAATCAAAGCTTGCCGGCCTGCTGCTGGCTACATGCATTTTCTTTTCTTTTTATTGGGCACGAGATATGGCCACAAGCCCCCCCTTACACAGATTTGTACACTTTTTCTTTTATCACCGATTCAATACCTGTTCGAGTTTTTTTTTTAAAAAAAATGTGGGTTTGTTTGTTTCTCTTGCTAAATTTTAATCAGCTAAACTTTAGTCACTTCAATAGCTAAATTTCTAAACACATTGGCTAAAAAAAAGTTAAAATAGTTTAATTTCATTACCCATTCAAGAGTAACTAAAATAGTTTTAACCGACTAAAATTTAGCAAAGAGAATTAAATAGGCCCTACATAGAAGTAAGAAAATAGCATAATCTTGACACTAAAATTCGGCACTTGGGTAGCTTTGGCAATACCATTTTTGTTTAAATTAATATAGTTAGTTGGCAGGATAATTTGGTGAACTTGAGTAGCCGGTTTAATTTTAGAGCAAGTTTAATAATACAACCCATAAGGTTTCTTCCAGCCTTCTCCAAGATCACCCATACAATAATTAGCTATTCACTATTAATACATGGCCCACTTATCTCTCTCACAAGTTTTCTTAATTCTTAATACTTGCTCTTAGTGAATCCACTGCTAGTGCTAGCTAGTAGATCCTAGCTAGAGGAGCTAGTGATCAAGCAAGCAAGAGGCAGACAATAATTAAAAGGAGAAAGGGCCGGGCAAACTAAGGCCTTGTTTAGATTACCACGTAAACTAAAACTTTTCAAGATTCTTCATCATATCGAATCTTACGGTACATGTATGGAGTATTAAATATAGATGAAAACAAAAACTAATTACACAGTTTGCTTGTAAATCGCGAGACGAATCTTTTAAGCCTAGTTACTTCATGACTGGACAATGTTTGTCAAATAAAAACAAAAATGCTACAATATCAAAATCCAAAGAATTTCAAATCTAAACAAGGCCTAAAGAGCCGCCGCGTGTAGTCATTACCTTGTACTTGTACTACTTTGAACACAGCCATATTGTACATTGCTAACTTTCAACAGTTGGGCTGCTCGACTGGGCCGTCTTGTTCGTTTGGCTGATAAGAAAATATTGTTGACTGATTTGTTGTAAGAGAAAAATATTGCTGAATGGTTGGCAGATTCGGCTGATAAGCTCGTGGCAGACCCATTTGGAAAGCGCAGCAAATTCTTTAATCTTTCAAATTTCCCAGATGATGTTGACCGGAATCATCGTTAATGTGCTACAATATTTGTGTTAAGAGTTGCGACACAGCAGGCAATGACACGTAAGGGCATTTGGTCTAGGGGTATGATTCTCGCTTAGGGTGCGAGAGGTCCCGAGTTCAATTCTCGGAATGCCCCCCTTTCGTTTTCCTTTTTTGGGTTTTCCTCCTCTCCTCTTGGCGCCATCTCGCCTCTCGGCTCCCGCCAAAACCCCTACATTTCCTTGCTTTTATTTATTTATTTCCTTCCCCTTTGGCCAGGGCTGCCAGATCCATTCCACTCCACTCCACTCATCCCTAGTTCCCGATTCCCCAAACCCAGCCCATGGCCGCGGCGGCACCCACGGGCTGCTTCAAGTGCGGCCGCCCAGGCCACTGGTCCCGCGACTGCCCCTCCGACGCCGCCGCACCCACCAACCCCGGCCATCCCTCCGCCGCCGCCGCCTCCCGCTTCAACGCCAAGCCCAGGCCTTCCGCGGCGGCGCCGGAGGGGGACGGGACCGACGGTGGGGCGCCACCGCAGCCGCAGGACGGCAAGGGTAAGAAGAAGAAGAAGGAGAGGGCCACGCGCCCCAAACTCACGCCGGACCTGCTCCTCTCCGACGGCGGCATCGGCTTCGTGCTCCGCTACTTACCCAAGGCATTCAAGCCCCGCGCCCGCCCGGGCCATGAGGTTCTTTTCCTTTGATCAAAACGCATCTGTACGTTCAGTTTCGGGGGCCATCAATCGAATCCGTGAATAACAACAACTGACATAACTAGTTACTAGGCAGTTTTACTCGATTCGTCTCATCTCATGACTTGGTCTCAGGTGGAGGATCTCGGCAATCTCATCAAGCTCTACGCCGACTGGCACTCTCGTTTGATCCCTTACTACTCCTTTGAACAGTTTGTGCGCAAAGTTGAGAAATTGGGTGCCGGCAACCGCGTCAGGGTAAGCTATCTGCTTTGGTTTCAGACATTGATTCCCTGTGATTGCAAATAAAATTAACAGACTATAGTGAATTAAGACTTCAAAGTTGGTGTAGTGTTAGCTCAGGTACTTAATTTAATTCTTTGCTACCTGCACTTAGTTGTCAACCAATTATAAATCTCAAGGATGAATTTAGAGGACTTTCACAAGAAAGACAAAAGAGCCAAATTCCAGAGCTTAGCAGCACTTTTTTTCTCTGCTTTTAAAAAGCAATGAGTTCGATACAATGCTGGGGGTTCCAGCTTACAAGACTGAGCAAAAGAAACTAGTGATTACAACTCAACAACATCAGAACTCATGAAGCTCCCAGGTTTTAAATTCAATGTCCAGGTCTTGATTTTGTCCGTCATCTTAAGGGTTGTTCCTTTGTCCTCCTTGTGCAGCACCAACCACTTCTGCATCAGAGATCACCTCAGTAGGAGTTTTAGGAAATTTCTTTTCAATGGCTATCTTGTTCCTAGTCTTCCATATCGCCCAAAACAGACCTGCAGTCATAAAAACACCTAAGCTATACCGAATCCCCATTTTAGGTAGCCATTTCTCCATGATCTATTCACATCAGTCTTTTATTCTTTTCTTTTCCTTTTGTTTTGTGAGGGGTCAATCATATTTGCCCTTGTTATATGAATAGTATACATGCCACCCAGCCGTTCTTTATTTAAGGAAGAGCTAAATTTCAAGTGTAAAATCTGTTATTTCAAGTGCAACCTGTTGATGGCTAGACTTTGGGACCAAGGAAGAATTCAGCTCACGCATCACTGATTTGCTATTCTTGAACTTGAGAAGCCAAAACTAGTTTGCAGAGCGATATGTTCTTTTGTTTGCACGCACGAACACCATTCTCACCAGAAACTCAACATTTTCTTTCTCATTGGACATTGCCTTGACCGTGTTATTTCTGACATTAGTGTTCTTTTGCATTGTTCATTAGAGATGTGTTTCTGAACTGAGGGACAGGGTTGCCAGAGGGGGTGATCCTACACTTCTGTACGAACCGCCAGTTCATGAAGACATGCCAGAAGGTGAACCTGGTACGAGCTCTTTGTTTTTTTTTTTTGTAGCAATGTGCATGGATAAGTGTAAACTTCCACCTGAACTGCATTTCCTTCAATGTTAGCGCCCACTATAGTGATTGTGTAACCCCCTGTTGCAGATGGAACTGCACCTGAAGACCCAATTTTTGGCTCTGAAGCTCCGCTGTCAGACAACCATGTCAGCGACCCAGTGCGAGGTGATGCAGATCCACCGATGGAGACCAATGATATGGATCCCATGGAAGAAGATTTGCTTAACGAAATCTATGAAAAAGCAGCTGATGTAAGTGCATGCCCTCTACTCTAATTATTTCATCCATGACAAACCATAAGCTCTATACAACACACTCGGACTTGCCTGAACACTTGATACACACTTTTGAATTGCTGTTGATGTACAATAGGAACCCTGGATCCCGCCGGCTGGTGAGGGAACCAATAAAGAGATTCCAGAGCCGTCTGCTCCAAAAGAAGTCAACTCGCTAGCACAGAAACCCCAGGATGGAGCAGCCAGCGATGGCCCCAAGCGGGCGAAGATTGAGCTCACTGAGGAGCAGAAGGCACGCATGGAGGCCAACAGGCTCAAGGCCTTGGAGCGAGCGGCGGCACGGGCTCGTGCCTCGCAGCCCACCTAGATGTGCAAGATGCTGAGTTGCTGTCTATAGTTCAATGGATAGTTGGTTGAGATGCATCATTCTGTGGTGTCGGACATGGGAGGCTTGGACTTTGGCCGGCTTTGCTAGAACTTCATATAGTTTGCTGGTGTCCTATTGAACTTGGGTCTGCTGTAGTCGCCTTGATTTGATGTAACAGGAGAAGGTAGAATGTGTGTGCAACTTTAGCAGGGCCGTGGAACATGTTAGCTAGCTCCTATAGCTAGCTCCTATCCCTCCCCACCCCCCCACCCACCCACACACACACACACACACACACACACACACACACACACTTTCTAAAGTTAAATTTCATATCGTTTAAGCTGATCATCTCATTCACTATTTGGCTGTGCTGTTTGCAGAACCTTTTGTTTAGGGGGAATACACCAGGGGTACTATGCAATTTATTTTTATTTAAAAAAAAGAGAGAGGAAGATAGTTACACGAAAGGAAGACAAAATGGCCATAAATAAATGGGATTGAATATCTGGAGTGTGCGCTTCACCCTGTGTAGTTGAAGATTAACTTGATCAGAAACAAAATACTGAACTTAAGTGTTTTTGGTCCATTTTAGTCCAGTAACCTTTATTTACCACATATACAATGAAAAACAATTATAATAATAATAAACATAATTAAAAATGGTTTCCTCTAGGATTAATTTTTTATTAGGCAAATGACACAATCATGCTGCGGCGTCCGCTATCGGTGGCACGAGTAGATGGGCACAAGGTTGTATAGGCGACAAATCGTAGCCTGAAGGCGAAAGAGGTAGCGTCGGCAGGTGAAAGCCGTGGACGAGAGGAGACAAGTATAGATGGATAAGATGGAAGGAAGGATAAGGTGCAATAGGCAAGATAAACTAGGCCTTTTTTAACATTTCTATTCTATTTCTATATAACTTTAGTTCCATACTTTCTTATTTTTATTTATTCAATAAAATAATAATAATAATATATATATAGATGTATAGGACACTAGAGAATGTCTAGCGAGTCACCTATAGATACCGTCTAGAACGTAGTTTTTTTTGCCCTAAAGGGCATATGCTCCCACTCTTTTCCACCACTGGATTCACATTGAGAAGTGTGCAAACACACATCTCAAAGCAGATTCACATTGAGATGTGTGTTTGCACACTTCTCAATGCAAATCCAGTGGTAGAGAGAGTGGGAGCACACGCCCTTAAGGGCAAATTAACTTTCCCATACCGTCTAGTACTTTTTTTAGGGTTAATTAGATATATACTATTCAAAGTATCACGATTTAGAAAAATATATCATTACAATTTATGATATTACAAACATATCAATATAATTTTATAAAATATCATTATATTTATCATAACTAAATTGGCTTCATCTTCTTGTCTTTTTTTTCTCTCTCTCTCTCTTCTGTTTTTTTTTTTACCAATGCGGCGGCATACATGTGCTGTACCCGCAGACCTGAAGTTGGGCAAAAGAAGCGGAGAGAGAGGTAAGCTGGACTAAATCGCCCTTGCCCGCACGCCCCTTGGCCCACCGCCTGGGCTCGTCTCGCCCGCGACCGATCTCCTCCATCCGCTCGCCGCGCCGCAACCCGGAGAGGAGACTGCGCTCGATCGAGCACCACCTGGGGCCCAGCATCCTCACGACCATCTCCGGCACGGCGTCCGCCCTCTGCAGCTCCGGTGTCCCTGCGACCGTCGCTGCTGTCCTACTTCGCCACTGGCCACTTTGCCCGGCGACGAACACCACCAGGACACTAGGTATTATTCCCTCCCCTTGGTCCTCCATTCCTGATGTGCGAAACCGTGCGCCCAAATCTTCATAGGTTAAAAAAAAAATCGTGCGCCCAAACCCTAACATACTATTTGCAATCCGATCTGAATCTAATTACAGGTGTATATGCCTACTAACCTTGATTGCTTTGCAAAAATTATTGGCTGTACATGTGTACACCCATGTCCTTTACTGGGTCCGCCCCTGGATTGGATCCGAGGTAGCAATTTTTCCTCCGCTAACTAATGCACTCAAGAGTTTATGAATATATAAATAATATAAACTGACCTATATATTCCTTTTCCTATCCACTCCAGTCCTAGTAGATGATTATCCCGCCTCCCCATAGTTATAATTTCTGTCTCACAAAATCATGATCCAGCAGCACTTAGCGTAGCCTCCTGTTGCCAAATTACCTGTTCAATTCAGAGCTCTGACCTTTTTGACTGACTGAGGCACACATCTTGTGCCTTGTTTCCACTTTGGCCTTTGGGGGGTCGAGCTTCATGGAACCCAGCAGCTCAGGCTCAGCTCTGTATGTAAATGTGAGCCAAAGGGTAGATAGATGGGAAAGTTAAATGTGTACTGTAAGTGCGTCTTGCGCCGGTGCCTGCACCACAATCACATGTTTCATGTTATACGATTTGCTTAAACAAACTTTTTTTTTTCAGAGACTCTTTCTTCTGTCAAATATTCACACAGACATGTCTGGATGGACCTTTCCGTTAGAGAAGGCTACTATGGTGTTTGGTGTTTTTCATCTAAAACTTTGTGTCTTATGTTTCTCTGGGTCGATTCTCACTGACTGAATCGATGTGGTAATAATAGGAAAATGGTTCTCAAACTGTGCTCCATAGCATTTTATTAGTCGAGTGACGAGGAATCTATCTCCCGGTGTTCATTGTAACTCTGCTATTCAATTTCAGGACAACGTCGTATTGCTCTCCTGTTTCTACTAGTTTTATATGTTCAATTCAAAAGTTTTTTTTTTCCTTTGAAGAATGTCTGCTATTGCTTTCATGCAATGGTTTGCTTCTGTTGATTCATTTTGCTCAGTGTTTTATTTTCCTTTCTTCTTTTGACAGCAGGAGTAAAACTAAAATATGGCTGCCTTGCCATTGGCCACCGCTGAAGTATGTGATGCTAATCCTCATCTGATTATGAACGGCGAGCTCCGTGCTCTCCAGCCCATCTTCCAAATCTATGGAAGGCGCCAAGTTTTCGCCGGCCCTATTGTCACACTGAAGGTCTACGAGGACAATGTTCTGATCCGCGAGTTCCTTGAGGAGAAAGGCCACGGGAGAGTCCTTGTGGTTGACGGTGGTGGGAGCATGCGCTGTGCCATTCTTGGTGGCAACCCCGTCCAGCAGGCACAGAACAATGGGTGGGCTGGTATTCTTGTCAACGGCTGCATCAGGGATGTCGATGAGATCAATGGCTGCGACATTGGTGTGCGAGCTCTGAGCTCGCACCCTATGAAGGCAAACAAGAAGGGGATGGGGGAGAAGCATGTCCCTGTCAACATTGCTGGAACCAGGATTTGCGATGGCGAGTGGCTCTACGCCGATACGGATGGCATTCTTGTCTCAAGGACTGAACTGACCGTGTAGAGCGGTCCTGGAGCCCATCTGTATGTGTGTATAAGAATCGGGCGCATGAAAGCAGGGCTACTCCTGACCTTGCGCTCTTGCTGTTAAAGCCTGGGCTTGCAATAACGGATTCTTGCTGGATCACACATTTATATTTATATATACTTAGAATAATCAAATGCTTCCATGGTTACAAGATGTTCTTGGACTTTTTTTTTTTGATCTTTGTGAACTTTCTACTCTGGTGATGAAGTCTGTTCAACATGATTAAACTAGATCCCCTTGTTGGTGCAGTTTTGAAGCTGAGTATTCTGTGTCTTGGCCCTGGGGGTGCTGCCAGTGCCTTGTGCCTTTGTTCAAGAATGTAGTATAGCTTGGACCATGATGATGTCTCTTTTTTGCCAAAAAAAAGATTAATAAATGAGTATCTGTGAAAAATTACCTAATTAAATATGGCATTGGACACGGATTCTAGGTCCTCGTGTATACACTTATAATTAGGCATTAGATCCAAAAAGGTTTTGGATTTTAACACCGTAGTATTTTCGTTTTTATTTGACAAACACTGTCTAATCATAAAATAACTAGGCTTAAAAGATTTGTCTTACGATTTACAGGCAAACTGTACAATTAGTTTTTGTTTTTATCTATATTTAATGCTCCATACATATGTCGTAAGATTCGATGTGACTAAACAAAGCCTTAGTTTATAACTGCACTTGTTTCTTTTGTCTTTGTCACCAATCAACAAATGATGAATACCTGATGAACAGATGATGAATACCTGATTAAGCGATGCATTTCATCATTTGAAAAGAAGCTCTGACGCATGCCATTAATTAATCCTACGATTTCAGCTCAATATATATATTTTTTCTTTTTAAAAGAAAAGAAGCTGGGAATACAATGACAAAGTGATGACTTGGCACTTATTTAAAGTAGTACACAATGGCAAATTTAGGCCTTGTTTAGTTCCCAACAAATTTTGCAAAATTTTTCAGATTTTTCGTCACATCGAATCTTTAGACGTATGCATAAAGTATTAAATATAGACGAAAATAAAAACTAATTGTACAGTTTGGTCGGAATTGATGAGACGAATCTTTTAAGCCTAGTTAGTCTATGATTAGACAATATTTGTCAAATACAAACGAAAGTACTACTATTTATATTTTGCAAAAAATTTTAGAACTAAACAAGACCTAAGAAATTTAGGGCACAGGTTTTCAATTCTGTGAAGTTAATTTTAGAAGGATGGAAATTGGGCCCTGACTCTTTCTGTTTGGTAGGGTGGCCAAAATTTCCCAACAAAAACAGCAAACAGGTCCTCAGCTTACGAGTGGCTTTCCTCTTCTCCCCTGCCCTCCTCTTCTCCCGCTCTCTCGCGTCTCTTGTGGGCAGGCCAGGTCAGTGGTCAGGTGCCCGGGCGTTCGTCAGTTCCTTCGCCGGCGACGAGCATCCACTACGTATGCGCACCTCTTCTCACAAGTTCCCGAGACCTAACTTGTTAAGCTATTTGGCTATTGGTATTGGGATGCGATCCAGTTACGAGACCTAACTGCGTAGCAGTCTAGGTGTTCGACGAAATGCCTCTGACACGGGTTGTGTTCGTTTCTGTCCCGCTATCTCCAGGACGATGGTGGGTCTCTCTGAAGGGGAGAAGCACTTCATCTGCGGCGGCATTGCGCAGGACCTCCGCACTGATGGACGTAGGCGACTGCAGTTCCGGGCCCTCTCCGTCCAAACCGGAGTCATCCCACAGGTGGGTTTCACAGTTTGTTTGGGGGGAGGCATCCGCATGCCTTTCTCTTTTCCTTCTTTTCTGGAATGCCCTGTGGGTTTATGTTGCTTCGGATTGGTGGTTGTTACAGGCGAATGGCTCAGCGCGTGTTAGATTGGGGGCCACTGAAATAATCGCTAGTGTCAAGGTAAGAGACCGTCCTTGCTTGCATTTGCTGCAAATAGGGCAAGACGAGTATTTTTGCATGTCTAGTTCAATCCTCTGTATGCCATCTTCTATTCTCGACTTAGCTTTAAACTTCCAAACAAGCAACTCTGATGTTCCCAAGACAATGAGGTTATCAGTTATTGAATGTTATTAAGCATTGGGCATCTATGTTGCAAAACTAATGCTTTAATTCGATTTTGTTATGTAAAGCTGTGAACCCTGAAATCACAATGCAAGTTTTGTTTGAGCCGTTCTGAGTGATAATAAACATTACGCCAGAAAGTCAACAAGTTGGTGTCTGTCTATCTGTCTGTTGATATTGTTACTACTTGGATAAACTTGATAAAATAAAGTCGTTACAAATAGTGTGTTGTACCTCTTCCATGGTGTCATTTCATTTGACTTGCTCTGTTTTCAATGGCTTGGCATCTGCAGGCTGAACTTGGAAAACCAAGCATTCTTCACCCTGACAAAGGAAAAGTTTCCATTTTTGTTGACTGTAGTCCAACCGCTGAGCCTATGTTCGAGGTTGGTGATTTTCTGTGACTAGATCAAATGAAAATAACGAACAGTCTGATACATTACTTATTATCATCATATACCCAATGTTTGGCACTGTGGTCTGGACTCTGACTTTATTCAAGCTCTTTTACATCTTCTATGGAGCTATGCATATAGGCTTTGCTGAAATTTTATGTTTGAATGCTAATGATGTGATGTTGAATACGAAGAAGCAACAAACTTATTGACTGAAAAATAAAGAAGTCACCGGGATGGATTTGAAGAAGCATTTCTCTAATTGTTTTTTCTGATAATAGCTATTTTATATCTTATTACTAGTGGCCTGGCCTTTATTATTTACAGGTGCTTCTGCAGATATGTTCCTTTTCTAGATGTCTCGTTTGATTCCAGCTAGTAGAAAAACAGTATTTTCCTTTGTGCAGGTTATCGATTGCCTGGTAAAACAATGCTACTAGAGAGGAATATATATAGAAAGGAAAACTTTATTTTGTTCCATTTCAGATTTCATTCTATTTGAAAATTGAAAATTCTATTGTTTTACTTTTGTATGCATATCTTATTTCCTTTATTTGGAGTTTTCTAGGGTAGAGGTTCTGAAGAATTGTCTGCTGAGCTCTCTGTTTCCCTGCAAAGATGCTTGCTGGGTGGTAAAAGTGGTGCTGGTAAGATATATATCTTTATTGCCTCCCTGAAATCCTTGTATTTGACGTGGTCTGTGTACACTGATCTCCTTTAGTTTGATACTCCTAATATCTCCATTGTTTCTCTCTATCATCAGTTATAACTACTATTTGGACATGAGTGGCATCATTATCTATGTCGTTATGAATGGTAGTATGATTAATTAGATGTACCTTCCTTAGGTTAAGCTTTTGCTAACCATTGAATTATACCTAGCAATTTGGATGTACGTTATTAAGCACATTTGCTTAGATACATCAACTAGAGCGGCATCACATATCAGTACTGTTGATTGCCATTCCCATGCCTTTTTTAGTTTCACGTGCAGTACATAATAATGTTGTAAGTGTTATTATGGATGACTTAGACAAAAAAAAGCATGCAGTTATTTCTGCCAGTCATCCTACATTTCATATAAAGGTGATTTTAGTGCATTGTAGTTGCTGAACTTTCATATCTCTGTCTGTTCTTCAAATTTCCAGAGGTTTCATTTAGAGATTAGTGTGTTAACCTGCTGCAGCTCTTCTTTGATCCCATTGTCTGTTATAGTCAAGAAATCTGTTATAGTCAAGAAATCTTTAATGAGAAATTGATTCTCATGTTGTTATCTGTCTGTTTGCTTGTATACAGTTTTCTTTCAATTCAAACTTATGCCAACAATATTTTGTTGCCATTTAATTGACTACACTGCATTGAATTGATAACATGTCTGTCATTTCAGGTGCTGCAATTGATCTGTCGTCCCTAATTGTTGTTGAGGGAAAGGTCTGCTGGGATCTGTACATTGATGGGCTTGTGGTCAGTTCTGATGGTAATTTGCTAGATGCGCTAGCTGCTGCAATAAAGGTGACTTTTTGACTTGTATTGCTTGTTACTTGCAGTTTTAAATTTCATATTTTCTTCCAACTTTTTGAATGGAGCCTAGAATTTCCACTTTGCAAATGTATTGGTGGAAAAGTGTCATCTGTGTCCTTATAGACAGTCATCAATGCATCTGATATGGAAAAGATTAGAAATTCAATAATGGAAGTAATTCCATTTTTTTTTTCTGTCATTAAATGAGGTTCGTCCATGATAGACATCAATTACCTTAATTAACATGGTTAGACAAATGTTATTCATAGCTTCAAATAATTTCATCTCACGACTGTCAAACTCAAAAGAGTGTCTCCAAGCAAAGGAACACAAACTGATCTGTACATCCCAATGTTGAACTGCCACCGAGGACCAAGCTTTGGCAAAATTCTGTCAGTGGATTTACTTATTGAATGGAAATATGAAAACATGACCACTTGCTAGTTAAATGTTATTATGGACAGCCTTATTAACCAGTGAACCAGGCCAAATATGTAGTGTAAAGAACAAACTTTGTGCGGATAGTCAGCGGACATATTGAACACTATGCAGCTGTTTAAGCTGATGATTCCTTCCCTTATCAGGAAAAAAAAAGATGTTTCCTTCAAATGGAGTCTGCATGCACCATCTCATTTTCTTGAATTTGTGTTTCGTTCTGGGTATAAGCGTATAACTTCTTCTTATGCTCTCAGCTATCCAAAAAGTCCCTCACCCTCAAGAATTCCATAATAGGGCATATCATAGTTTACGCCACCAGTGAGGAGTGCAAAGGGGGCTGGGGGGGGGGGGGGCAAGTTTATTGGAGGGGGGAAAAGGAGGGGGAAGGAAAAAGGGGACCTGGGGGGGGGGCGTTGTGTTTTCCAGTTTAAAACAAGCCCAAAAAAAATTAAAAAAGGGGAAAAATAATGTATCCGCAAAAGGGGGGGGGGGGAGAGGGGGGGGGGGGGGGGGGGGGCACAGTTGATGTGAGCGTGGAAATGCAGGGGATAGCAAAAAGTGGACTCGGCGAGGAGCTGTTGTGATTACCAGTTACAACACAGTCCAAGACAACTCGTGCTGCAACAGGGGAATTTATTTCTTCGATGGATACGGCTGCCTTTATATCCAGGCGTCTACTAACATACCACACAACTTAACGAACTAAACTAAATCTCCTCCCACCTAATCTGATCTTCCCGCGCCCATGCTTGTTCAGTTTGCCACACTGGTTTCTGGAGCCGATAGACACGGCCAACAAATGTGTCCACAACATTACTTCTAAATTCTTACAAAGTTAGGAACCAGTGTTTAGTTTTAGTTAAGGATGAAAGTGACACTTTTCAGTAGATGATGGGTGTAACCTTAACCTTTCCTGGATTTAACTTCTTTTCTCCATCTCCCCCTTTTTGTTTTACTTTCTTTTTGTGAGAAGATCCTTTTTATCTGTGCTAGCTTAACAATACATGGTGAGCTGTGTAGATGATTGAATTACTACCCCAATATTCACTGATGCATTTCTTTTGTGAATCCAACTTTTATGTTTAAGAGTTTGGTCAAGTGACATGACAACCTTGGCATATCCTCAGATGATTCTATTTGAGATAAAGTGTTTTTCTGAATGTAAAAGGCAAAACGTCCTTGTTATGAGTTGTTATACTGTCTGATAGCCAGCGCATTAGTTGACATTTTGACACAATACTGTGCAATTAGCACATTTGTAGGGTGCTAACATTCCATGTACATGTAGGTTGCTTTGAGTGATACAGGTATACCAAAAGTTAATGTTTCTGTTAATGCTGCATCTGACGAGGAGCCTGAAGTTGATGTAAGCGACGAGGAATTTCTGCAGTTTGACACCTCCAGTGTGCCTGTTATTATTACATTAACCAAGGTAATGTATTTCTTACCCAACTCTTTATTCTTTGGTGTTTAGTATGAGTAGACATAGGCTTTATTGATTGCATGATTGTTATGTTCAAAGTGTTTAAAAATGGCCTACCTCCAGTGTATGTACCTTGAGAGCTTTGAGCTATCTAATGATATAAACTTCAATACTATCCATGTCACATTAGACTTAGATACCTCATATCATAGTATGAATTTCTGTACCAGTTGAACGCCCCTGCATTGACACTTTGACACTACCCAGCAAGCAATTGGGACCACACCACCAGCGACAATTGCCTTATTATGCATGCAGTATCTATGTTTCACACAAAATTCAGCACCCTGTATGTGTTTCATATGGCAGGTGGGCCGGCACTACATCGTTGACGCTACCTCAGAGGAAGAATCCCAGATGAGTTCTGCAGTGTCAGTATCAGTTAACAGGAATGGCCAAATATGTGGGCTTACCAAGAGGGGAGGTGCAGGGCTGGACCCAAGCGTCATCTTCGATATGATATCTGTCGCCAAGCATGTGAGCCAGCAGTTCATCTCTCTCTTGGATTCAGAGATTGCCGCCGCTGAAGCTGAAGAGGCTGAGTGATGAAAGGAAAGAGGACCGGGGAAGAGGGTTTATCGTTGCGCAAATGCTCGTGTGTTCAACTTCAGCCTTGAGAGCTGCTTAGAAGAGAAGACGATTTACTGTAGAAATGTTCAGGAATTTGGTTCAATTTTTATGCTGTTAGTAAACACTGAAGATTTGGATCCTGGCAAATAGGTTCACGAACAGTGTCGTGTTGGCTTTTATTGGGCTCAGAGGAACATGCACAAGGCTGGATCTTGGGTCTGATGATCTGATCCCCTTGTGTCCCCAGTCTGATGATGAATTTGCGCCTCTCACCCTACCAAATACTCCCTCCGTCCCAAATTATAAGGTATTCTGAGAGTCAAAGCATTTTAAGTTTGACTAAAATTATCAAAAAAAATTATAAAGATTTATGAGATCAAGTAGATATATTATGAAAAAAAATATAATATCTGCTAACGCTACGGCGGCATTTCAAGAAGACCAAATGTAAGCATGGTTCTTAGTGAGTTGTCACCATATAGTTTCCTGTTTAGCTTAATGATACTTACTTGGTATCATAAATGTTATCATTTTATCATATAAATTTGGTCAAATTTGAGATGCTTTGACTCTCTAAGATTCTTAGAATGACTTATAATTTAGGATGGAGGGGGTATTACGGATCTCCTCCGCCTTCAAACAATTTTGCACGCAAATTTTGAATCCGATTTCCATGTACAATTGCATATGAATAAGTGAATAGCAATAATCTTCCATCGACATGTGAAATGCGGATGACTTAATCGATGGGTTGAGCTCAGACCTTGTTTAGTTCGCAAAAATTTTCGTTTTTGGCTACTGTAGCATTTTCGTTTTTATTTAACAAACATTGTCCAAACAAGAAGTAACTAGACTCAAAAGATTTATCTCACAAATTACAGGTAAACTGTGCAATTAGTTTTTATTTTCATCTATATTTAATACTTCATACATACGACCAAATCTTGAAAATTTTTGCAAACTAAACAAGGCCTGAGTATAACATCATTAAAGAAACCGTATGAGTGCATACTAACGTTTAGGGGTATAACATCAATAAAGAAACCGTATGAGTGCATGCTAACGTTTAGGGCATTTTGAGATTCTTTTTTTTTTTAAATCCACTCTCTAAATTATCATTCGGAAAGTCATTTTGAATTTTAAAGTTATTTTAAAAAACTTCTCCATTTTAGTAATTCCAAAAAAAAAAAAAAAAAAAACTTCTCCATTTTAGTCAACGAGATTTCCGGAACAGAGAAAGCTACATTTGGAGATCCAAATAAAGAAGATGTTAGAGAGGAAAAAGTCTACATAACCCCCCAAACTATTAAGGGCTTCACCCCCCGAACTATAAAACCGGTCAAATAACCCCCTAGAGTGGTTTTGGATGGTGGTTTTGTCTTTTTCTTTTTTATTTATTTCCGCTAAATCTTTGAAAAATCATAATAAATTATAGAAAAATCATAAAATGAAA
>Ga0182004_10001053_pt1 | contig 19341 bp, 10 predicted proteins | sample Sormic07211540_1_FD_120479 | JGI IMG/M metagenome (GOLD analysis project Ga0182004, IMG submission 120479) | Endophyte microbial communities from Sorghum bicolor roots, Mead, Nebraska, USA - 072115-40_1 MetaG | ecosystem: Host-associated > Plants > Roots > Unclassified | place: USA: Nebraska...
ATAGATATTTCTAATATTTTCTTCATATCTTTTATTTTTATTATTGCCTATCAAACATCAGTTTGTCCCCTACCACACACTCTAATTAGCTAGTTAATTGAAAATCAGCGTTTTTCTTGTTTAGTCCTTCTGAATTGATCTCCAACAATGGGATCTATATTATTTAGCATTAGTCTTCCTATTATATTTCTTATCTCCTATGTTTCTATCATTATTCATCTAAACTCTAAACAATCATTTAGCCCGTTGTACTCAACTTTTAAACACTAACAGTGGTATGATGTTTCTGTTTAACCTTCTATTTAAATGACCATTTTTACCTGTTTAAGTGATCGTTTTGTCTAAGACTAAACGATATGTAACTGATTGTTTGTCATTTGATGTTAGGATCTAGTACTAATTAATTTCGCCCCCGTTTAACTACTTGTTTTTATTGTGATTCTTTTCCTGGGCAAAGAAATAGAATGATCAAGTGAAGGTTAGAGGCCTGAGACTAGTTAAATTTCTCTTTTTTTATTATTTTTTTCTGCTTTTTTTGCATCGCAACGTAAACGTTTTATTTTGGTGCTATGTACACCTTTGTCATATAATATTTTGATACACATGATTGTTTTTGGTTTGCACGGCCCCCCTATGTTTAAATTCTGGCTCCGCCCCTGTATGCATGTGCTGCAAGATTCGATGTGACGGAAAATCTTGAAAACTTTTTGGTTTGAACTAAACAAGGCCTAACTCGTAAGTACTCTGCCGTTCCCTTTCTCTGTGAAGTTGAAGCTGCTGGTCTCTGTCTTCGCTCTTCAGAGTTGAGACTAATCAAGCAATCATTGCATTTTGATGTTAACGTTTTACCATGGCCCATCATGGGTCAAGTGAATCAAAAGTTGGCAGCGAGATCATCGCAGGCTGCAGCAGAGTGCTTGGATCCAGCCTCGGCGCGCGTGCCGGCCGGTAGTTGCACCTGAGAATTCCCTCTGCAGCAACGGAAAATCTGCGGAGAGGCAGCAGCCCTGACGAGAGAAGGAAGCTTCCTGCCTTTTGCGGCAGGAGAGGGCAACTTGCCCAACCGGGGCGGGGAGGCCTCAAATCGCTCAGCTTTGCCTCGCTTTTGGTATGGAGCTCAGCCTGCATATTACCAAATGGCCTTGTTCTTGCAGGAAGCAACCGCCGTGTAGTGTAGGGGCAAAGCCAATGAGGAGCTAGGGACAACGAAACAAGGAAGAACCAAGCAAGAAACAAAGAGCTTCCATGGGCATTCCACGGCTGTTAGGAACACAAGGATCGCAGGCAAAAAAATTGTGTAGACAATGTAATGATGAACTGTGACGAATTCAACAAGGAAAAAAAGTTAGGCCCTGTTATTACTCACCCAAAAATTTTTCATCCATCCCATCGAATCTTTAGACACATACATAGAATATTAAATGTAGATAAAAAAATAAATTAATTACACAGTTTGGTTGAAAATCGCGAGACGAATCTCTTAAGTCTAGTTACTCCATGATTAGCCTTAAGTGCTACAGTAACCCACATGTGCTAATGATAGATTAATTATACTTAATAGATTTGTCTTGCAGTCGCCTAACGAGTTATGTAATTTATTTTTTTATTAGTTTCTAAAAACTATTCCCGACATCTTTCCGACATATTCGACGTGACATCAAAAAATTTTTTATCCTTAACCTAAACAGAGGCCTTAGAAGAAGAAGGTCTCGCGTTCCACTTCCATCACGCCCTGATTTGCCGGGAAGCATTTCACTGAATCTGAGAAATGTTGCCGGTACTTAACCAGGCAGGCACATTGAAAGAAAATAAATTTAATATGGCCCTACCTAAGATCAAGACCAATAAATTCCGTCCACTTTTGCCTTTTGTCCTGTATTGCATGGTCCTTCCATGAGCAGTTTGATCTGCACCACCCATTGGTCGTTTCCTTTTCTTTAAAAAGGTCTTCTTTCTTTGGCAAGTTAGCGCCGACGATTAACTGCCAACCGATCAAACAATCAAATCAAATATCCAGATGAATTAACAGACCACTATCCTGGCGTTTCAGATATAGGGCAGCGCAATTGTTTCTCTGCCGTAATCTTGAAATCAGAAATCAAGGACATTTCAAAGATGGAGCAGAAAATGGCTCCCTGCAACACCTGAATTCTGATTGAAATTTCGTACCAATCCTGCAGTGCAAGAGATTAGATTCTGATTGAAATTTCTTACCAATCCTGCAGTGCAAGAGATGAGATTCAGTCATTTAGGGAAGCCCCTATGTGCATTTGGCCAAACTCCAGTCATGTTTATCTCCAAAGCTATGTACAAAGTGCTAAATATGTATGGGGTATTGATGAGGCCATTACAACACCAATATCACCATCACAAGGGAGGCGCTAGAAAGAGAAGGAAATAAAAGCATGGAGGAAAACAATTAAAGAGAACCCAAAAAAAAGATCGGAAGGGGATCGACGAGGGGGAGAGAAGAACGTCGATCGGATCAGTTGCCGCTCGGCTTATCTGCCGCATCGGCGACGACAACGACGGGGGCGGCACGCGCGGGGCTGCGCCCGTCGTCGAAGTTCTTGGCGTAGCTGGCGGCGTCGTAGCCGAACGTGATGGGCCTGCCGCCCGTGGCCGCCGTCGGGGAGCTGCAGATGCACTTGGTCTCCTGCGCCAGCCGCCTGAGCAGCTTCCGCCACGCGCGTTGCCCGCACCACCCGACGTCGCGCGACAGGACGAGCTGCGCGCGGCGGACCACGGCGGCCGCGCCGCGGTGCTTGCCTGAACGCGGCCACGCGGCAACAACGGAGGTAGGGGACGAGGAGGAGGCCATGCAGCCGGGCAGGTTGACGGGGTGGGGTGGTGGCGCGGATAGGTCAGTGGTGGCTGGTGCTCACGCCCATCGGCCCATGGCTTTGCTGCAGTGCCGCGAGGGAGACAGGGGAAGGGTGGTTGCATAGACCGGCGGTTATATGGAACGTTGGAGATCTAGAATTATGGATGGATTATGGTGCATATTACTATTATTATATTAAGAAGAAGACGAGTAGATGTTTATGTGAGCTATAGGAGGCCACGTGGAAGAGTAAATGTTTGTGTTGTGGTGGTCTCAGTACTTGTATAGATGCATGCGAAGGTGAAGATGTGGTTCACACTTTGAGATGAGAAAATAAGGGGTCACGCGAGTGCGAGGAATGGGATCTAAGAAACACAGGGCCACTTCGTCTCCGTCCTGAGTAACCACAATGTGGCAGCAAAAGAAGTCTAGAGGAAAAAACTCTTTACCAACTATCTGAAACGAAGACAATCCATATAACAATCTATAACAAAAAAAATACTTATAGCTATATGAACTACCCATAAACAATAAAAAAATATCATTTTCTCTTTCTATTCTATCTCTTATGAAGATACATGATTGTTAGATATAATAATTTTAAATCTCTAGTGAACCTATCTTACAGACTATTTTATTGGTTGGACATTATGAATAATAGTAACTATAAACTATTTATGTAGGTCCTATGTATATAGACTAGTTGGTTCATATACTTTGTGGTTGCTCTTAAGAATGTATATATCTTTTTTTGAGAGGATGAATGTATATATTTGGCCAAACGTACCGTAACCGGATAAGCAAGACACATCCTTGTAGGCCGAGTAATTCAGCCCTGAGCAAGCGGCACGCTAATGGGGCGGAGAGGAGCAGAAGACAGCATCTCGTCTGGCGCGTTGAGGAGAAGCTGAGGCGGCGCTAGGGCTGAGGGGCTGAGGGGCTGAGCGCGTCTTGGTCAAACGGGAAAGAGACAATGCGGAGGCGATGCGAAGAGGTGCCGAGCGGTATGGTCGAGGACGAGATGACAATGGTTTAGGGCATCCTTGACATCTTGGCCAAGAGGAGTCGAGTCGAATCGTGAGCAGCGCGATGGAAGAGGATCTAGAACATATGTCATTGGATACCTAAATCGGAATAAGCAACCAAGCACCGACTCCATTCGCTTGTTTTATAAGTCATACTTTTTGTGACACCCAGCAATATTTTTCTTCTCATAGTAAATTAATGAACAATATTTTCAATTATAATTTTTCAAACAAGCGAACAGACTCACTAGTGCACCTGTTAGGTGTAGCCACCTGCCCACGGATGCTAACTTAGTAAAAAGTCAAATCAAAGAACTATATATATATATAAAATAAAAAATCCTTTCTACTCCCATGTATATGTGTGTATATACATAAAAAACAGTTATAGAAGCAACTTATCGTATATGATGAGATGCTTGGCAACTTTGTTAGCGGCAATATGCCCAAGTGATTGTCGAGAGGCACTAAGTGACACAACAGTATAGCAAGGGGCGTTGTGAGAACATCAAATATTGCCACAGACCACGTTAGGATGCTGAGTGTTACGACCAGCTATATGGAGCACCACCACCACCACGGGATGTTGATAGCGGCGATGTGCCTAAGTGATTCAAGAGGCACTAATTGGCACCATAGTATAGCGAGAGACGTTGTGGGAACATCGAGTGTCGCCATAGACAACGACAATGTGCCCCGACTTTTACAGTGAGCTATGGAGCATCACCATGGGATGTGGACAGCAGCGATGTGGCTGAGTAATTGTCAAGATGCACTAAATGATACTCCTCCATAGTATAGCAAGAGACAATGTGGGAACATGAGTGTCGCCTAGACCACGGCAAGACAGCTATGACCACCACTATAACTAGTGATGTGGTGGATAGCAAGTCACGAGATGCCGAGTGCTGTAGGACAGCAAGGACATGTTTATTTGACTGGACTGAGTTAATCTAGACGGATGAGTAGAGCCTAGGTATTTTGAGACAGGTGAGATTAGTGCAATTCAATGTTTGATGGACTTGTATTTGGAAAAAGTCTACTTACTCCCTGAAGTATTGACCTGTGTCTAACCTAGGCCCCCAACTACAAAATCAGGTAACATACACCCTAAAATTTGGAAAACAGGGCAACGAACCCCCTGGGGCAGTTTGGGAGGGTGGTTTCGCCGACGTGGCGTCCAACGTGGCAGTGGTATTGACACGGTGGCATGGTGGATGCATTCCAGGTACGATGAATCAGACTGACTGTTGGGTCCCACATGTCAGGCGCCCCCCTCAAATACTCCGCACAGATTCTCCAGAGAAGGCCAATGATGTCGAGTCGGATCTCGTACGCACGGCGAACGACACCGCATTGGGTGAGCGCGCGGCTGGCGCGGAGCTTGGTGGACTCACCACGCTGGGACTCGGTCGCGGCGCAGCCCGACGGCTGCCTCCGACGCGCAGCCAGTGTAAAAGGTGAGGTTCTCGCCCCAGGTGCGACCCTTGCACTGCTCCTCGTGGAACAGCAGCTCCTGCGAGGTCGGCATGTCGTAGAGCGCGCGGGGCGAGAGGGCGCTGAGACCCTCCGTCTTGTACGGCGTGTAGGTGCGTCGGGGTTTGCCTCTCGACCGATGCTCGTCGCCGTAGGGGGGCTCGTTGGGGGCGTCGGCCATGTCGACGAGAAGGGGCGGTGGGTCAGTTTGGGGGTCTAGGGTTCTGCAACGCCGTGCGGCGACGATCAGGCTTTCGCGGACGGCGGACCCTTCGGTAGTGCAGTGGGAAACCTGGTACCTCCCGTTCGCTGATGCGGACACATGTTAGGCGTCCCCATCTGCAACGGCACGATGGACGTCATTGTGCCACTGCCCTAGAGCCAGAGCCACGCCACGACGGTGACAACCACCCCGAGCTCTCTCTCCTCGGCGGGCCCACACGTCAAGAGCGAGTCGGGCTACTTTGGCACTGAGAGCTTGTTTTCCGCAGACGGCGACATGTATTTGAGGATGCGGAGCATTTGAGAGAGGCGCCTGACATGTGGGACCCAACAGTCAGTCTGATTCACCAAACCTAGAATACATCCACCACCGCCACCGTGTCAATACCGCTGACACGCTGGATGCCACGTCGGCGAAACTGCCCTCCCAAACTGCCCCAGGGGGTTCGTTGTCCTGTTTTCCAAATTTATGGTGTAGGTTGGTTTTGTAGTTGGAGGTCTAAGTTAGACACTGATCAATACTTCAGGAGGGTAAGTGGTCAATACTTTAGGAGGGTAAGTAGACTTTTTCCACTTGTATTTGGGCCTAGTCTCTGCATATATTTGTTTGCCTACGCTATAAGCTGGAGGGCTCACACTCACACGTCAGACACCCCCACCCATCACCTGCACACGCTAGAGCAGCGCAGAAGCCCAAGCGAGCTCGCCCGTAAGAAACACGCCCACAGGACACTGACTACTGAGGAACATCGAATCACGCGGCGGGTTGACGACGGGAGTACTAACAGATTTTTGTACTCCTATTTAAATTATAAGACATTTTAGTTTTTTATTGATATATTGTTTTATTATAATGTATCAAGACGTAGTGTGTATATCTAAATGTATAGGAAAAGACATGAATCTAAAAAAGCAAAAATGTCTTATAATTTGAAATAGAGTCCAAATAGAACTGCTAAATAGCATCTCATCGTATGTAACAATGCTGAACTACGTATTCAATGTGAAGGGGATCTCTTCTGACTGCTGAGTCACGGAAGTAAAAATACATAACACAAAGCAGCAGGATTTGGCCATTTTACAGCTAGTCAGAGTATGTTACAACTGCTCAGTGATTCATAGTGTCTGCAGGTAATTAAGACCTGTTGAACACAGGGCCCTTCTATGGTAAATTAGATGAAGCACTAATAAATAAAACAAGGTACATGTAACCAACGGGAAGAGTATGGTAAATCTAAAAGGGGACACTAACTGCCAAAGCTATTTACATTTGTTAATTCTTCAAACATTACCCCAACCTCAGTTCTAATGCATCAGCTCATAACGTGGCCGAGAGCTTAGAAGTATGGTACAGCCACAACTAATTCCGTCACTTATCCAATGTTGCCTTCAAGTAGCAATTACAGATTCATCTTGTACCCAACAGTTATCACAATGCCAGCAGACGCCAGTGCGACCTTGACGTGTGCTGGTAAGTCCCAGCACATTAAGCAGAATAAAAGTATCACTGCCGATAGTTTGTCTTCAGGTTAAATTGGGCTTGACTTGAGGGCCTACATAGAGAGATTTTTTTTATATATCTAGCAAATCCTGATGCAGTGCCATCAGTGTTTGAGGAGCATATTCAACCCTAGAATTAATTTTGTTCAAAAAAAAACCCTAGAATTAATAATTTCACTTTGGGGGCATGCAATATCTGGAGTACCTTGTTTGAGGATGTGACAGCTGTCCTCCACTGTGGATCCTGTGTAGTTGATGGTCTTTCCCTGAACAAAGTAACCACTCTCGATTCTGTGGGCCTTTCAACTACCTGCCGATGAGGCATCTCTCTCATGATCCAGAGAACAAATCCTGATGGCACTGACGAGCCTACAATCAATATACACCAATGATCCAGTAAATAAGCACAATTTGAACAGAGAAAACTCAAGAGGTAGTCTAGTCTAGATCTTTAATGTGCACTTGGGTTGAACCCATCTGTCAGCAATAAGCAGGTAAACAAGCTAACATACACCATGCTTTCTACTTTCTACTTTGCATTTAAAATCATTCTTCATTGCACTTCGACATGCGCAGTGCACCCCAAGTAAAATTTTCTAGATCTATTCACAACAATTTGCATCTAAAGACCAAGCAGCATGTCTTTGTAAAACGACAGCCTGACAATAAGCTGCAAAGAAATAGACAGAGATTCACGCAAACCCAGACACACAAAGGAAAATCAATTGCAATGTCCTTACAGAAAACTAGTGCCAACACCAAATCACATGAATGCTTGCAGGTGGGACTGGGAATATGGATGCAAGTTAAAAAGGCACACACAATCTGGTCTAGAAGCATATGCACATATGCCTAATGGCAAAATGCATAGAAAACAACGCTTAATACCAAAAACACCCACTTTTGAGTATAATTGGCAATGGAAACACAAATTGCATTAGTAAAAGACTGTAGATGAGATAACAGGTGTGCTATTTCTAGGCATAAAGGAAAATAAAGATACCTATGAAGTAATATATAAACAAAATTACAGCATTGTTGATGATGTCCACATCTGTCGAGTACCAATACAAAAGCACCTGCAACAAAAAATATGGAAAATTGTAAGTCACTTAAAAATGGACTAAAAACTCATGGATTTACATTGACTATATTGTAAAAAATGAACTTACTGGAACATTGGTCACAAGTGCAAGTATAGCAGAAGACGAGAAACAAATCAGTGAGACAGCAGCTAAACTGGCAACCTGTACGAAAGGATTGTCAGTTTGAACAGAGGAGCATGAGCACTCATGTTTTCATAATATTATATCTGTATGTTTTCATGAGCTCCTGCCAATAAATAGCAAAGATGCTTCAACACATATGTTTTTTTCTTCAAGGGAAATCAATCGGCATAATGCTTTCCCTGCTACAGAGATCATACAGAACAGAATTCCTTCGGCGATGCATGCTTTTTAAGTTATAACTATTCACGGAAGACTGATTGAAATCTAGGTGCAAACATTCAAAAGAAAATTCTAAGTTTAAACATTCTTAACAATACTCAAATGCAAAAAATGAGACCCAAAGGAACAAGATGCTGTATTTTTATCAAAATTTAAAAGTACAAAATGCAGCCACAATAAGAATGGTTCTGGGCCAGATATACCTTCCACTTCTCAGTGGATACAGTTTCAGAACGAACTTTGCTCATCTTCGAGAATAACACTGCACCTACATGACCGTAGGACCAAAAAGAAAATCTGAGCAAAACAAAAGTTATAATACTGAAGCTTCACTCTCAAATTAATGATGTGCACGAGTGCAATGCAACTGCAGCTAGTGGTGGATGAATGGCAGATAATTTCGCAATTTTGCCAAGGAATAAGATAGAAACAAGCATTTGCAACTGCAGTAAAACTTAAATCTACTTGGCTAACACAGATGAATAAGTGGAATGCAACTTCCATTCACAACAAGGGAGTGCATACAATCAGAAGGTGTATAATATTTAAAATTCCCGACTAACATATAGGACATAATAATGGCATACCATACACATCAACAATATGGAATGCTTACCGTAACATGCCAGAGCACCACCAAGAACAATAACTACTACTGAAAATACATCCAAATAGACCTGCAAAATAAAATGTTGGTTGACATCTGTAAAGCAATAAATTTGCAAACGAAAAAGTTCATGAAAAATCATTACTGGAATTTGTGACAATTGTAAAGTTGTAAACAAGCACATAGCAAAAATGTGTGAATAGTGAATACTTGACAAAGATAAGATACACAAGTCAACATTCATTTCGCAGAAAATATAGAGGACAGTCTAGAATAGAGATCCCACAGTATAGGCTTATAGCATGAATGCATGATAAATATTACAAAGAACATTTAGGCTTTCTCAGTTTTATTCTGAAGAATCTCCCATTATTGCCTGCATTCCCCAGAAGCACATAGGTTTATAATGCATTAGTTTGAAAAGAAAAATGAAATTCTGCTGTGCCTTCTTAATTTAATAAAATGGCATCCAGAAATCCAAAGAATTTTTGCCGGAAATTTCATGATACAACGTGCAGACAACAGCATAAAGGTGCAGTTTGGGCTCTACAATAGATATTTGCCCATGAAGTAATGACAGAAAAGTTTCAAAATTCTTCTGAGATGCATACGCTAACAATTCTTGAGTTGACTAAAAAGCAGAAAATCAAGAAGCAACATGAACAGAGGTGTGCGAATGCATGGGCAAATAGGCAATGGAACAAGAAATACTCCCTCTGTACAAGACGTTTTGGCTTTTTTAGATACGTAGCTTTTCTTTCTTCTATGCAGTACAACAATATGAACGTTGACTAAAGATATCTGATATAAACCCAGCACAATGTGATGTGGTCAAATTCTTTGTACCCTTTTCAGTAGAGAAGAATCAATAGGATTTTCTCCTCTGCCGACCCATATGAGGATTGCAAAGGCGAACATAACAACAAATGACAGTACAAGCACCTGCAGGGAAAAATGTATAGCTAAGTATTAGCTTTGGTAAATCTAGAAGCATCAAGTGATTAAAGACGACAAAACAAAATTTTCTTCATGAAACTAAGGCATAATGCATAAATACGCAGAGAACCGAGTAAAAAGGTAGGTCTGAGAAGACCATGATTATGCCAGTAACTCATAATGATGGGGGGAAACTTGCCAAAATCACAAATTTTTGCCGGCTTCCAAGCTGTATTCCTGGGCAACACCTCTGACGGATATTAACAGGACGGATGCCAGGTTTCACTTTTGTTCTGTCTAGTAAAGCTTCATGGTGACTCTGATTCCTTCCATCTTCTTCGTCTTCATCATTTGTCTGATGACACAGGTCAACCCTGTAAGGTCATGATTTTGAGAAATATAAAGCTAATTAGCTAAATAAAAAAGCATTTACAACTCAAGAGAAACCCCATAAATTGACAACCAATCCATCATAGCAAAGTTTTGACCATTAAGAGAAAGCAAGGAAAACCCAAAAGGATGTGAGGCTCTGAGCTATATTACAAGCATAGCAGCCTCTGTTTCAAAGGTGTCGCCTAGGTGTCCAGGCGAACGCAGCACACCTTGGAGGTACACTGTTTTTTTTTCTTTTTCTTTCAGATGGTTCAGCTGGAAAGCACATAGGGCAAGCTTCAGCAATAAAAGATATTGACTAGACAGGGGCAACTAGGAGGGAACAGGGAAGCGAGGATTAAAGTGGTGCATATTACAACAGTCTAGCCCTTTCGACTGATCATGAGCATTTTTTCTTCGTTTATGTCCTATATGCCACCACCTTTCGAAGAGACGCATCAAACATAGAGCACAATTACACATGCACTGGGACCCCAAAGGTCATATTTATGATTTGCACCTTAAATGTTAACAAAGCTACACGCATATCAATTAATCATGCATACTAGATACTAAAATAAATGTTCAGCAAATTACCAGAATGACAGTAGCAACAAGAAAGAAGCAAGAAGCAATATCTGTGGACTAGCTGCACAATAATGAGAAAGGATAATTCTTAGATATGGTGAGGAAATAATGGACAAGAAAAGGACTGTAACAGAAGAGAACAATGAAAGAACTATAGTAAATGTAAATCCATACTCTCTGGACAACATACCCATGAGAACAAATCCACATCCATGCACCCAGCAAATCCATCTCTGACAAGTAGCAATGATGGTAGACACGAAATACACTAGGAACACTATCACAGGTAAAAAGAAAATTACTTGAGTTAGTAGTGACGATGGCATACATGAAAATATGCAAGGAACACTGACATAAGATAAAAAGGGGGGAAGTGTTTGTATTTGTTCTGCTTCATTTCTAGATCTACTATGAGTACTTCATATTGAAAATTTGTTACTGGAAACACACTGTGGGAACTAGAAACTGTTACTGCAAGTAACAGGATGTCTAAAATAAACTGTGTTTGTCTAAGAAGTTAAAAGTCAGTTCAAATACAATTCAACGTTAATTGAGAGTCATTGACAATCAGGTTATTTTGCATGTACCACACCTACTTCAAGAAAGGTATAAAAAAGCTGCAAGATACATGAGAAAGGCAAAAAAAGTGGAAATTAGCATACATTCCATACTAGGTTCTACATAGCTATGTTCTTATGCACATATTTCCTGAATGTTGTAGCAGTTACATTCCTTTTTTTAAAAAAAAAAGGGTACTTCTATTGTAACTTGATAGCCTAGCCTAGTAATTGAACAGCATTAACCAAAACTTGAATAGTAATTAACCAAACAAAGACAATCACTAAATATGAGTATGCAGAAATTCCCATTTCCCAGTGTACAACAAAGGCAAACAATAAAGAAACCTTAGGTACAAAAGATGAGAGAAGAGTTTATCAGACTAATGTGTGTCTCACCAACGTTTGATAGGCCAATCATTAAATGGAATATCTGCAAGAGATTAGGCATATATCATTTAAGGATATAGCAGCCAAACTCATAGGTCAAAGGAAAAAAAATGCCAAGAACTGATTTAGCATGATTAATATCATAATAATTTAACTACGACCCAAGTATTGATGTAAATATGCCATATTGCAAGAAACTTTTTGGCTGTGGCTTTCAAAGCAGACTTGAACTATACAATGTTACTGTCAGATCAGATGATAGCATAAAGTGATAATGCGATATTCACATCATTATGATTTAACTGTGACATGCTTATAGAATTATAGGTCAGCGTTACCATACCTGAAATACGTTTTGGTTAACATTTCCAAAATTTAGTCTCCATAATGCAGAGAACAGTTGGACATAAATGAAACTAAACCTCTTGCTATGGGATCAAAGAGGCTAATGGAAATTTGATTTCAAAGTTAATAACATCAAATGATTCACCAAAGCCACATTCAAAGTTCAAGGGACAATAAGAACCTATCTGTGTTGATAGAGACATTATTTGGTACAACTGCAGCCTAAAAGGTGGGCAGATAGAGAAAAAATGGGTATGTTTGGATCATTGATGCAGGGGCAGAGGATAGGTAAGACTAACTTGGGCCATGGCCACCCGTAGGTTCTTAAATTTTCTTATTGAAGATACAATAATCTATAGCTAATTTGTTTCATGCATCATTAGTGGCCCCCTAATTCATTGATGGCCCGCCTTATGATGTTCTTCAAGCTCTGCATTGGCACATCTGGAAAAGCCTCCAGCAAGGATTCTTGTTTGGTTGCTTAGAGCTGCAGCGCACCAAAGCACATGATCTTTCATATAACCACTCATTTGTAGACGATGGAGAACCAATTCGGCTCGCCTGGCTGAGCAAGCCATTTCTTGCCGATGTAGGCTAGCTAGTCTTCAACCAATACCAAATGCATGTCTTTGCTAGGCAAGGCTAGGCTACACATTGCCTGAGATGCAAACACATCCAGCACTCAGAAACTTTGGATACCTTTTGCCGAGTCCATCCTTGTAGCTGGTTGTGCCTGTGAATCCTTGCTAGCTGCATTTTACAAAGTGATCATCAGTAACTTATATGAGAGGAAGATATTACATAAACAATTTAAGTTGGTGTGCATGGCAACTGGTCAAAAATAGCAATCACTATACATGCATTGATACATAGAGTAATGCTGGGTACAGTGTGTGCAGAATAGTACACATTTCAGCAGAAAAAAAGCCCCCTCATCCAGTATCACCAAAGCAAAACTCTGGTGGGCAAGTATCATGTCGGAATCTCTAGATGAACAAAGAGACAACAACTAACGTAGCCAGCATGTCTTACTGAAACAAGCAAAATTATCAGGAAACAGCATGTCTTACTGGAACAAGCAAAATTATCATGAAACAGGCATAGAGGCCACGTGCTCATCCACTACTTATCCCAGTCCACCATCCAACACATCCACATCATCCCTCTACTTCGTAGCTCCGCCATAAATTTCAAGGGGAACGAAAACACGTGACATCAGATCGAATCAACCCACCTGCACGAAGGCCGCGGTCGCAATGGCAACGTCCAGGACAGCCAGCGCGCCCTCAGCCGCTACAATCGGCAGGGGCAGGCAGCCCCCGCCATCCCCGGCGGCGGCAGGGAAGGGCCCGTAGCGGCCCATGCCGGCGGGCGGGCGAGGGGCAGCAGCGAGGAGGAGGATTAGGGGCCGGACAGGCGTCGCATCTCGCGGCCGGCCGGGAGGTCCGGAGAGGTAGGGTTTGATGCAGCCTCCGGGCGGGAGCGGACGCGGAGGCCGTAGGAGAGGGCGGGGGCGGGGGCGGGGGCGGAGGCGGAGGCTGGGAATTGACTGGAGAAGGAGACTGGGCGCTTGGGCAGGCAACACCTGTTGGATTGGAAAGACCGAGACGTTCGATCTGGTGGGGTGGCTCACTACTGTACTGTCACGCCAGCAACCATGGGGCTGTTGCTACACGCCTCGCGCTCATGGTCTGCGTGCCGCCTCAATCTCTCTCGCATCTCTCGACTATGGTTTTTTAAACCTTCTTTTTACACCTCTTTGTACATCTCGAATCCTAATTTGGTTTTGGTACACTTGTAATTCGATTGCATAAGTGTATCATTTACCCTTTTTTTAGAATGTATCTTGGTTTGTTTATTATAGGTACTTGATTTGGTGCACTCTGCCAGGCATGGTCAGTCAATATGAGATTCAGGTGCGTGCGTACATTCTCCCAAGTTAGGATTCGAGATGTTCACTTATGTATAAAAACATTTCCTACTAAAAAAACTTATATAAAAACATTTATAAGGATATGATATATTTGCACGTGTTAATTTGGTAGGTACACTACTTATGAGCGTATTTTTACATGTTTCTGAAAAGAATCTTAATATATTTGATCGATATTTATACTCTTTTCGTTTTAAATTATAAGACAGTTAGATATTTCTAAATATATAGTTTTTATTATATACTTAAATATATACTACGTTTAGATATATCAATGAAGGGAGTAGTTGATAGTTTGTGCTCCCCCAAAGGCCCAAACCTGTCTTTTTTTTGAATCAAGGCCCAAACCCGTCTTCATGAAGGAAAAAAAAGGTATCAATTTCCGCAAGTATACCTTTTTGTGGTTGGTCTGGTTCACGGTTCACCAGTCACCACACCACACCACACTAGAATTGGGCATTTCTCAGATTATACGGAATGATAGATATTTGGGACTTCCTGTGCATATTGGAAAAATCAAGGAAATCGGCTTTTGAGTATATCAAACAGAGAATTTGGGCAAGAATCCAATAATGGCATGAAAAATATTATCTAAAGTGGGGGAAAGAAATACTAATTAAGACAATGGCTCAAGCAATACCAACTTTTGCAATGTCGTGTTTTGATCTCACGAAAGACCTATGTGATGAGATCAGTTCTATAATTGGTAGATATTGGTGGAGCCAACAAGACAAAATACATTAGATTGGGTGGCAAAAAATGACGCGATCAAAGTCAGCAGGAGGACTGGGATTTAGGGATCTGCATGCTTTCAACTTGGTTATGCTTGCAAGATAGGGATGGCGCCTTCTCACGCAACCAGACACATTGTGTGCTCGAGTCATGCAGCCCAAACACTACCCTGATGGCAGCCTCCTAAAAGCGAAGGTAAAGAAAGGAATTTCATACACTTGGCGCAACATACTAAAAGGAGTAGAGCTGCTCAAAGAAGGGTTAATATGGAGAATTGGAGATGGGATGGGAGCGAGGTGGATATGTGGGAAGACCAATTGATCCCGAGAAGGGAAACCAGAAGAGTAATCACATCTAGAAATGGCTCGATTCTTAGAAAGGTAGTTGACCTGCTAGAGTCAGTTATGGGAAGTTAGGATACTCAGCTGATCCAAGATATATTTATGAAAGAAGATGCAGATATATATTGTCAATTCCTATTTTTAAAGGTATGGTAGATACAGTAGCCTGGCATGCTGATGCAAAAGGATGTTTCTCTGTGAAATCAGCATATATGCTAACGATTAGGAAGCGAGACCACTCAAGAAACGGTGATACTTTCTCCTCAACTAACTAGGGGGAGAAGGTGTGGAAAAGCATTTGGAGCATGAGAGTTACAAATAAGATTAAATGTTTTTATGGAGATTAACCCATAACAGCCATCCTGTCAAAGTGAATATTGCTAAGCGTGGGATTAAATTGGATACTCTGTGTCCAATGTGCTGGCGCCTTGATGAGGACAGTGGACACCTTTTTTTCGAATACAAAAATGTTAAGCAAACCTGTAGAAAGTATGAATTTGGAGGATCTGAGACTAATTTTGGTAAATAAAATGTCAGCTCTGGATGTAATGGATTGCATTCTAGCCCTCAAAGAAGAAACAAAATTGAAAGTAGTGATATTGTTATGGTGTTGGCGAAGATCCACCAAAGATATATGAAACTCCATTGTATATCATTATACCAATATGGAGAAACTGAAACTATCCACACCACTCCGGCCTTCACATCAAAACCAAAAGTGGCAGCCACCACCAGAAAATATATACAAGATAAATTGTGATGGTGTATTTTTGCAAGACACAAAAAAGGAAGATGGGGATGCATCATTCGTGATCATAAAGGCGAATTCATAGCTGCAAGGGTTGGAGCTGGAGCTTTGCATCAGTTATCTAATGCTCTTCACGGTGAAGCTTTGGCCTGTTTAAATGGGCTGCAACTTGCTTCTTCTTTGGGGATGCAGAGTGTGATCCTTGAAACAGATGCTCAAATATTGGCGTTCGCTCTGACGTCTTCTACCTATGATCGATCGTTCTTAGAGGTTAAATCTAGAATATATTTTGATTTCTTCTGCTGTAAAATCTTTAAATGTTCTAGAACATGAAATGCTGATGTATTAGCCTCCTATGGTGCTACCTTGGATGCTAGTGAGTCCGGCTTGTGGCCGGATCAAGCACCGGAATTTGTATCAACAATGGTCTCTGGCCTTGTTTAGTTTACTCTAAAAATAAAAAACTTTTTAAAGATTCTCCGTCACATCAAATCTTGCGGCATGCAGCATTAAATATAGTCGAAAATAAAAACTAATTATATAGTTTTGCCTGTAAATCGTGAGATGAATCTTTTGAGTCTAATTAGCAATAATTATATAATAATTGTCAAATAAAAACAAAAGTGCTATGGTGTCTAAAATTTAAAAAAAATTGGGAACTTAAAAAAAAAAAGAAGTCACCACACCACACGCGCTGCGGCGCTGGGTCCTCTCTAAACCGGACGAAGCAGTCTCCCCCAAAATTCCCCGAACCAAATCACTCTCACGGTCTCACCGTCTCCCCAGCAACCAGCACACATTTCCCTTTGGCGGATCGAAAGGAGGAGGAGAAGATGGGTGGCGGCATGGAGGTGCACAAAAACCGGTGGATCGAAGAGTGGAACGCCGGCCGCGAGAACCTCGAGTTCAACTTCCGCTGGACCCGCCGCAGCCTCGCCGTCATCGGCCTCTTCGGCCTCGCTGTCCCCATCCTCGTCTACAAGGGCATCGTCCGCGAATTCGTAATCCAATATAGCCCTTATCGCCGTTCCGCTGACTCTTTCTCCTTTCCCCAAACCCTAAGATCGATTTTCTGTTTGTGCCTGCTGGGTTGGATGCAGCATATGCAGGACGAGGATGCCGGGCGGCCGTACAGGAAGTTCCTCTGAGCGTCGTCCCGGGCTGCTGGAGACGTCGATCCCTTGACCGGGGCTGCGAGGAGGGGAGTTTCCATTCGGTTTGTGCCGGTATTGTTTTAGTCTGAATCTGATGGAGCATTTTGGAATGCTGAACTGTTGTGTCGGATCCAAATGAATAAGGTGTAATGACTCGTCTTTTTAATTACTGAAATTTGACATGTTTGAATTGATTTGGTCACTTTTTATGGTAAAATAGCTGCATCGTCATGTACTGCCTATGACTATGTGTGTGCTGTGGAGGACTATAGGATATTCATGGAGGGGAAGTTCAGTTATTCAGTTTAATCCTGGATTGGAATGTGCGGTTTGCTTTGTTTTGCCTTCCTTAGATGTTATATTGCAAATATAGTGGCATGATAACCTCATATTCAAACTAAACATGTTGTAAATGTTCGGTAGCATAGTTCAAGTTAGATCATGATAGTGCCTTGGTGGTTCTTGCTGGTGCTTAAGTTCAGCATTACCTAGATGAAGATCTAGTTTTGTTTACCAAAATGGGTATTTGACTTGTCTCTCAATGAGCAGTGGTTTCATCCATTAATTGAGTTAGTTGGATAGCAGGAGAGATGTTGAACAGGATAATTCTTTGAAGTCAATAAAACCTAGTAATATTTATAGTTTTGAGCAGATTGGTGCTGTGCATGTCATGTCATGTCTGTGCTTTGCTGCTCAATACCATTGTAGTTTGGTACTTAGGTTCTCAACAGCCTTACCTAAGTTGATAAATCTTGAGTACAGTATAATTGCTAGGCAGCGTATTTGAAATCTGATTTTTTTCCATCTGTTTTTTGCTCATTAGTTACAACGCCCTCTAGTTTTGGCTTCAAACCCATTGCTTTGCACTCTTGACATGTCATGAACTTGTGTGTGATTAGATACACTCAGTTGTTCGCGTGTTGTGTTTTTTTTTGGGGGGGGAGGGGTGCTAGTTGGATCTGGCATCTTATTTGCAGCATGTCGCTTGTTTCTCAACAGTTGTAATCATACTCTGGCCACTGCAAGGATGCTGCATGTCATTTCTTGGGTGTTTTCATTAGTTGTTTTGCGAATGAGATTTTTCCTTTACACATATCTGGAATCAGTAGTGTAGAAGTGTTGTTTAGGCCCTGTTTGGTGGAGCACTGCCTAGCTCCTCCATGTACTGTAGCAGGAAGCTATTTTTATCTCTTTTGTTAAAATGAACTACGAGCCGGTGAAGTCACAATTTTTTGCTTCACCGGCTCCACGCATTGAGGTAAGGAGTCGAAGCTATGCCAAACGGAGCCCAAAAGGTATGCTTAGGCTTTATAAGTTGTTTAAGCTCAGTCACTCATTGAAACTGGTATATGTTACATAGATGGTTTTTGGTATCCTGTTAACTTACCTTTGTGACGCTTTCCTATGGAAACATACTGTAAGTTTGTCAACCTTTAGTGGTTTGCTAGGATACAGTGGTTTGTATTCTTAGATATTATCTGAACTTAATCACTTCCAGCAAGAGCTGGAACCAGAGGTTGTAAACACCCTGTAACTAGATTTGTGCCCCCCCCCCCTCTCCTCTTCTGACCATTATTTCCATCTAATATGGAACTGTTCATAAATATATAGGTGCTCTTGCTGCAGCTATTTGGGACTGCAAAAAACAAACTGAGCTGTACTGTAGTTATAATAAGTTAATAACTGCAAGCAGCTGCAGCTGCAGCCACAGCAAAAAAATATCGCAACCGATCAGTCTGACCATTTTGTGTTACTTTTCATAATTACATGGGGTTTCCCTTGCATTTATTTTCTTGGATTTGCTGAAACTGGGTTTAACCTTGCTCCATTTCTTGCCTCCAAAGTACATGGATTTCCTTTTGGCGTTTGTGCTCAAGCTTGAACTTGGTGAAGCTTGTGCCAAAGCATATCCAGTGCTACTAGTGTGCTAGTAACCTGTAGCGTCGGTCTACTAGACTTGGCTTTCCAGTTAAATGATGTGTTGGGTACCATAATAAGGGATACCCAAATCAGAGCAATGAAAAAACGCAAAGGAACATACTAACCACAATCATCAGGGCCTCGGACGCAAGTTCCAACTCGCCCGACCCCTCAGGGCCTCGGACGCAAGTTCCGACTCGCCCGACCCCTCAGGGCCTCGGAC
>Ga0182004_10001054_pt1 | contig 19339 bp, 6 predicted proteins | sample Sormic07211540_1_FD_120479 | JGI IMG/M metagenome (GOLD analysis project Ga0182004, IMG submission 120479) | Endophyte microbial communities from Sorghum bicolor roots, Mead, Nebraska, USA - 072115-40_1 MetaG | ecosystem: Host-associated > Plants > Roots > Unclassified | place: USA: Nebraska...
ATACCTCATACCAATCCATCTTATTTCGAGGTTTACAAGCTAGCAGACTAGCCATTGTAATAATAGCCAAGGGTACACCGGCACATTTCTTTAGTATTCTATCAGATACTTCGGCCAACTCCTTGATAGGGCATTTTCCCGTGTCTTCAACACTGCTGTTGCTTTCATTACCAAATACTCTTCCGTACAATAACTTCCTGGAGTTAACCTCAGAAAGGGCTTTCAACTTGTAAGCACCACCAACTCTATCAGCAACATCAACATTACGTGTAGTTGTAATAACTGCAAATCCAACATCATTTTCAGGCAAAGCACATTTGATCGCTTCCCAGACTGAGACATCCCATATGTCGTCAATAACAACAAGATACCTATAAATACATAGTAAACTATCAGTAAAAACAAACCTTGGAGGGGAAAGCATTTACAATCAATTGGATTAAGCAACATACACCTTACAATGAAATCGTTAGGTCCAACAGGATTAGCATGTATGTAAACAAAATTGTTCCCTAAGAAGTAAGAATATATGTTTGTCCAATAAAAAATAATTCCACTGGGGAAAAGAAGATTGTTCTCACTGCTATTTAATTTCCACTCAATAAGAACACGAAAAATATTCTGGTTGCATTTTTTTTATTTTACCATGTCATGACTGAACATTTCTTACTAACCATTTGCATACACACTTTTATGTAATTGAGGTCGTAAGATAGAACTTCATATGTATAAATTGTTGTACGGAATGCTTCCATACCTTTTCGATATAAGGAATTCTCTAAGTACATTGATGAGCCGCCTCTCATCCAATGTTTCTGCATTGATGTTATTGCCAAGATCATAGAGCAATTCCTTGAATAATTTCTTCAAGTCAGGTGTTTGGGACACCGAAATAAAAGCACAACAATGAAACAGTGATCTAATCTTCTCATACACTACTTTGGCAAGAGTTGTTTTTCCAAGGCCTCCAAATCCAACAATGGAAACTACCTTGCCCTGCTGAAAGGGCACTCCATTTCCATCCATCAGTACCTTGATTAGCTCATCTCTCGTCTCATCAATTCCGACAAGCTCTTTTGCCTCTTTGAACTGAGCAAATAAACGAGGGTCCACTACAGTAGTTGTGGTAGGCTTATCAACACCATTGTTAACATTATACCTAAGACGCCTCTCATGTACCTCTACAACACGGCTCTTGATGTCCCTTATCTCAGTACCAATCTCGTGGCGAATCTTAGCCTTTTTGAACAAGCCAACACTTCTATCAACAAACTTTTTGATACCATGCAGCTTGGCTGACTCATCACTCTTGCCACACACCATGAACGTGTCAATGTTGTCCTCTATATCATAGGATAGCTCCCTCAAATCCCTTGCCCAGATCTTGTCCTGAATGTCAAGCCGGTCTAGCGGCGTGTTGGAGACCTTCTCGAGGGCACCCTTCATGCTCTCAAGTTCAGATTGGAGAAACTTGATCTCCCCCTTCACCCCCTTCTGCAGATTGTACTCACCAACAAGCAGCTCGCCGAGCTTGGTGATGACACTTGGCAGCGCCCCTGTCACAACCTCCATCCTTTGTTCAAGCTAGGGTGAGTGAGGAGGTCGCGCTGTGCAAGTCTGCCGCTCACCTGCAGTAAATTAAGCAGTGGCATGGGGAGTCACATGGATCGCGAACAAGAGATAAGCGCAACAGCTTGTGAAGTTCATCTTGTGAAAAAAAAACAAAAAGCAGATTGACGGAGACCAATTTTACTAACTCACCGCTCACCGGACAGTTGCGAAGGGAGCCGCTGGTGAACGCTGGATCAAGCCGTGCTTGTTGCCAGATCGATGGGATCTGTCCTGCTGTAGCCACCCAGCAGCTCACTTCTCGGTGAACTAGATTCGAAGTTGGAACTTGAAGAGGATGACGAGGAGCCCGACTGGATGGAGGAGCAAGCTAATAATACATGAGAGAGAGAGAGAGAGAGAGATGCAGCAGGAGAGCATTGCTAGTGGTTAACAGCCAGCCACGAAGTTGCTACGAAGCCACACCTTGATGAAAAAAGGTGTCGGTGGTGCAAGTGGCCGGCAGCAAAGGTGCCGTTTTGTGCCCAGTACACATCATTAAGGCCTTGTTTAGGCCCTGTTTAGTTTACACCAAAAACCAAAAACTTTTCAAGATTCCTCATCATATTGAATCTTACGGCACATGTATAGAGCATTAAATATAGATGAAAACAAAAACTAATTATATAGTTTGCCTGTAAATTACGAGGCGAATCTTTTAAACCTAGTTACTCCATGATTGGACAATGTTTGTCAAATAAAAACAAAAATGCTACAATGTCAAAATCTAAAAAGTTTTTGGATCTAAACAAGGCCTTAGGTCTTGTTTAGTTGGCAAAAATTTTGGATTTTAGGTACAATAGCACTTTTGTTTATTTGTGGTAAATATTGTCCAATCATAGACTAATTAGGGTTAAAAGATTCATCTCGCGATTTACAGGCAAACTGTGTAATTAGTTTTTGTTTTCGTCTAAATTTAATACTACATGCATTTGCCATAAGATTCGATGTGACGGGGAATCTTGAAATTTTTTGGAAACTAAACAAGGCCTTAGTTCCTAATTTTTTTTTAAATTCTCCGTCACATCGAATCTTGCGCATATGCATGAAGTACTAAATATAGATTAAAAAATAACTAATTACATAGTTTGCCTATAATTTGCGAGACGAATCTTTTAAGCCTAGTTAGTCCATAATTGGACAATAATTACCAAATACAAACGAAAGTGCTACAGTACAAAAAACTAAAAAAATTTCTCCAACTGAACAAAGCCTAAATATGAGGCCACTAGCCCCCATACAAAAATTAAATGAAAAAAACATAACCCCCAAACTATCTAGGATGAATTACTTTACCCTCTAAACTATAAAACCGGATATTCTACCTCTTAAGTTTTTCAAAACCGGTCAAATAACCTCCTTGAGCGGTATTGGAGGGTGGTTTTGTCTTTTTCTTATTTATTTATTTCTGTTGAATCTTTGAAAAATCACAATAAATCGTAAAAAATCATAAAATGGAAAATCTAAGCTTGTTGGACTCCACATGAGTAGATCTGTACAGTGAACATATAATATGGTATGATTTAGTACAAAGTTTTTGCTATAGCTTTAAATCTATGTTTTTCTGTAATTAATTAGAATAATTCATATATGCAGTTTCTATGGTCCAATTATGGTGAATTTTTTATGATGAGCTAATTATTATATGATCAAAGTATAGTAAAAATTTTGTTCCTGTTGGATCACGTATAACTTAGTTATAGATTTACTGTAACTAAGTTATACGTGATCCAATGAATATGAAACTTTTACTATAGTTCAAGCATACAATAATAAGCCCACCATAAAAATTTCAGCATAATTGGACCATGGAAAATGCATATATAAATTATTCTAATTAATTACAGAAAGACATAGATCTAAAGCTACAGCAAAAACTTTGCACTAAAGTATACCATATTATATATTTACTTTGTATATCTACTCATCGAGAGTCCAAAAAAATTGGATTTTTCATTTTATAATTTTTCTGTGATTTATTACGATTTTCAAAGATTCAGTAGAAATAAATAAAAAAGAAAAAGACAAAACCACCTTCCAAAAACGTTCGAGGGTTATTTAACCGATTTTGAAAAGTTCAGGGGTAGAATATCCAGTTTTATAGTTCAGGGGTGAAGTAAACTACACTAAATAGTTGAGGGAGTTATGTAGACTTTTTCTAAAATTAAATATTGACGTTTTGGTTTTGAGATTGAAGATCCAAAAATTTTCATGATTTCCCGATACATCGAATTTTTGATTTATATATCAAACATTAAATATTGATAAAAACAAAAACTAATTGCACAGTTTGTCTATAATTTACAAGATGAATCTTTTGAACATAGTTAATCCATAATTGGACAATAATTATCAATTACAAACGAAAGTTCTACAATAGTTAAAGCTAAAATGTTTCATGAACTAAACACGGCCGAGATCGTGCTTTGTTGAAGTTAAGAGGTATTTGATTGGGGTTGTTAGCATTTTCATTTTAGATAATTGATGTCTAATAATAGACTAATTAGACTCAAAAGATTCGTCTAGCAAATTACTCTCTAGTTGTGTTTTTAATTTCATTAATAATCTATATTTAGTACTTCATGTATGTGTCCAAACATTCGATGTGACGTGCAGTAAACTTTAACAAGGCAAACCAAATGGGGCCTTGCATAGTTCCAAAATTTTTTATAAAATAGGTACTGTAGCATTTTCGTTTGTATTTGATAAATATTGTCCAATCATGAACTTACTAGGCCCGCTCAAAAGATTCGTCTCGCAAATTATAGATAAATTGTATAATTAATTATTTTTTATCTATATTTAATATTTCATGTATGTAACGCAAGATTTGATGTGACGATATACATTTCTCTCAGGTTAAAAATACTAGTTGTTACAATATACATTTCTCTCACGTTGTTAATACAGTATCTCATCTAGACTCGGCTCACTCACGTATACATGTAAGCAAACAAGTACACCAATGCATCATCTCAGCTTACTCCATTCCATCTCATCTCATCAACCAGAATAGACAACTAAAAGTAGTCTGGGTCACTGACAGTGGGCTGGGTGTTCCTTAGACCACACTTTCTAGTACCCAGGATATGTACAGAACAGAGCACACCGAAACAGAGCATCAGGTCACTGTGGACCAGACTTGCACTACCAGCATATGTACAGAACAGAACACATCGAAACAGAGCATCATGTGACATTGGGTATAGATCAGCAGCTCTCCTGCCTAGTTTGTTAAAAAAAAAGGTGTTGGATTTGACGAATCTAAAACCATTATGGGTTGGTGCATCATGGGTTATCCGTGTGGAGAGTAGAGAGACAGCCATCTGAAAATGAATCTGATTTGGTCAACTCATGTGTCATGTGTGTTCTCTATCCGGTGTTTTTTTGAAAATTTAAAAAATTGAGTTTAAAAATCGGAGAACTTGAAATGAATATTTAAGACTGTAATTCTCTTGGAATCAAAAACTTGTCAACTTAAAAGTTGTGGATTATGTTGATCACTAAATCGTGAGCGAGTCCTGACAATGGCTCTGTATGTTGTGACGCGACTAGCAATCCCCTCCATCAAGCATGGATGCTTGATGGTGTGTGCCTCATAGTGTTGCGGGCAAGTCTGGGAACTACTCTATGAGATTTGGGGGCAGCTGGCACCCACCACTCCGTCCAGGCATGAACTACTCTAGGAGCTCGTTTCCTACCGTCGCAAGCGAGTCTGACAACGTCTCCTTCCAGTGTGACGGTGACCGGCACACCCACTTTGTCTAGACATAGACGCTTGCCAGTGCACGTCTCCCACTGTCGCAGGTGAGTTTGGTAACGACTCCGCGAGGTGTGGCGGCAGTCGACACCCCCTCTGTTCAAGCAAGAGCGCTTGCTAGTGCGCGCCTCCCACCATTGCGTGTTAGTCTGACAATGGCTCCTTTGATGTGGCGGTGATCGGCATCCCCCTTCATCTATGTGCAGATGCTCGCTGATGCCTGCCTTTCTCTATCGTGGATGGGTCAATGGGAGCATTGGCAAAAGTCCTGGGCAAAAACTCAGCTCACATCAATCTGGACTAGTGAAGACGACATCCTTCTTAAAGGCGTCATTGAAGAACCTCTTGCTGCTGCTTCTCCATAGTAAGTCCATTCAACCCCTTGTCACAAAGCTGGAGCAAAAGCCTTGCCATGCTCCTCCTACGACATCACCTTGCTACTTGGATGACGATGGTTACATTGCGACATCATCTACCTCCCTCGAAGTATCATGGCAGAGTTCTTGTACCTTGGTGCTATAGTTTTTTTATTTTCTTTCTTTTTTGTGTATTTGTGGATATGCCATATTCTAGCCTAGTGCCGGGGCTGCTATATTAGAATTAGTCTGATTTTCTAAAATTGACCAGAGGGTTTTCGACTCGTTTTCCAAAAACAGGGTTGTCGATGACAAATCAATACTACCCAAGCGAGAAATGTCTCCCCCCTCCCTCGGCTAGTTTGCATTGAAATAAAAACTCTGGTATTGATCATGTCAACATTCTTGGTCATTTAAATTCTTAAATTTTAATTTTAACATATGAGGCATTAAAAAATACATATTTGGTGACAAAATAATTGTCATCTACAAAGTTCTAGATTGCATTGATAAATACAACTTTCGTGAAGACTATTTAACATCTGAAGTCATTTAAAACTGTAATTTTTAAATTATAATACTGAGAATTTAAAATGATTCTTTTGACCCTAGACAATTTTAAATAAAAAATTTGTCAATTGCAAAGTTGTATATCATATCAAGCTCAATAACTTAGAAACAAAATTCATATTCATCGACATCATATGAAGAATTATGAATTATTTTTGGGACAACTATTTTTTATACGAACATGTTGAGAGTGTTGCATCTGTTAATTAATTTACTTAAAGAGGCGACATTATACAAGGGTCCCCTCATAAAATAGCTATTTAAAAAAACGCTTACCGTTGGACGTCCATCTTTATTAGGGCACCCCCAACAATAAAGTCAGCTTGCTAGCTGATATGAACTTAAAGAAAGACAAAATAAATTAACCCAACATGCTACTATACACAAATGTACAAGTATAGACACATACATTGTAAAAAAGTGTATGAGCTTATCTATTCACGAAATTACTAACTTATCATTATATCTCCTTCTTGCTCACTGTTGGGTGAAAGATCTGGCACTTCGTGATCAGCCACATAAGCATTCAAAATCAAACTTGAATCGTAAGGCAAAACTTTATTACTTGATCCATACTGTACATGTCAGTGGGGTATTTATAGAGCCCCCGACTTCGCCCAATGTATTAAATGACTATTTTGCCCTCTACAAAATTGATTACAATACATTATTCAGGCAAGGGCGAAGTCGTCTTTTCTCTCATGTAGTTTTCATTTCGTCAACTTCGATCTTTAGTTCTTCAAGTGTTGTGCAATCTTGACCTGGTTGATTTTCATGACTGATTGACATGCAAAGTTGATTTTTATCTTCGTCATTCCAAGTACGCCATTTGGAAGCGAAGACACAGACATCCAAGCGAAGTTGAACTGTCCCTGGCGAAGTCAACTTTTGTCTTCGTCACAAACTTATTCCTGTGTAAAGAAACTCTGTAACAGAAATTAGAGTTAGTCTTTTGAAAGTTTCTGGCTCCAAAGTTTGGAACCATGTTTTATGACTAAGTTTAGGTTCCCAACACTCACTAAAATATTGTATGAACCGCTTCTATAGCATTGTTGGAGCTGCCATTAAGCCTCTATAAATCGATGATTAACAAACTGCCTTAATGGTAAATTTGCTCTAAGCAAATATCCACGTACCTGTCTTTATAAATTATTAAGGTAGGTGGGTATTTGCCTAGAGCTGATCTTGCCGTTTTTAGAGATGGTGTGCAAAGGTACTTGTCTCTGACTACATCAGTCACACAAAGAATGCACCTCTAGCATACTCCTGTCCCAAAAATATGGTATTAACATATATACCACATTGCACATTACAGAGATGAATTATAAAAATATATTTTATAATAAATATTAGGAGAACTCAAAATCTCTCATATTTAAGGACAAAGAGAGCAGTTCTAAGTGAAACCATCTAAAGTTTAACCAAATTCATAAAAAAATATTTATCTTATCAAATATGTATACTAGAGTGGTCATGATATATTTCCATAGCATATGTATTTGGAGTCTTAAATATTTAAAATATTTCCTATAAACTTAGTATGACTTTAGAAAGTAAATTTAATTTAGACCAAACATCGAGTTGTATTCTTTCTGAGAAAGATCCAAGTGGATAACTGATTTATTGATGACACCTCGCGTAATTAAACTCAGTCTGCTCATACTTTCAACACGTAACTAATTACACATTCATTGAAAGTAAATTTAATTTTATATATAAGTGGACAACAGAAATTAGTGGGTCACTAGCTCACCGTGGAGGCAGCAGGGGCGACGGTGGATGTACCACATGCAAAGAACACCGAGGCCGAGCCAACGACGGCGGTGAAGTATCATATGCAGGGAGCAGAGCACACCGAAACCGAGCGTACGGGCCTACGTATACTGTCCAAGTATATCACATTGCACGCCAAAACAGTGCATGTTTCGTACTTGCAAAATTAAAATGCTACTATAAGAAAGGGACCTTGCTAAGGAACAACTATTATCTCATACGAGGTAAGATTTTAAACAAATCTTAGCCATTGATTATTTTAGATGTACTAGCAAAAGTACCCGTACGTTGCAACGGGATTATTGTTGATTTTTAATTTTAGTTCGTCTCATTCTTATTGTCTAGTGGTCTTGATCTTGTCGTACGGTAGGCAGAGATAACCATCCCTGAATGTAGATACTTTAATATAAATATCTATTTATACTATCGTCTGGATTTTTGCTAGCCAATAATTTTGAACCGTCCTTGTTGGGTCGCTGAATCCAATTGCAACACAATGTGGTACGCTGATTCCGAGTTGACAGTCGTAAAAACAAGGCGTTACTTGAATTAAACAAAAAGTCTTCCTTTTTCGTTTGGATTAGAACATAAGGTATCTATATATTACCTTAAGACTATGTATATCTTTGAATTGGACTCCGTATCATCATTTATATATATTTGAATTGGATTCCGCATTATCATTAGATGCGAGTTGTTATAACTCATATTAGCATGAACCTAATATGTTTTGGAATCAAATTCCTGCCTCACGTTGGATAAGACATATTCTAACTTATATGGCATGGGTTATATATATATGTGTTTAGATAGAAAAACTCCCCACTGTCCGGTAGTTAAAGAGAGACAAATAAATGGATAGATGAAAAAAAGAGTCTGAAATTTTACCTCCTTTCTCCTTATTATTAGATATAGATTAAGTATAGAATAGATATATAAGTAGGTATACATAGGGACTACACATGTGCAATTTTCGTATAAATTTGGAGAAAATGCATGAAAATAACTTAAAATAGATTTGGCTATATGGGACATCCATCTTCTGACACGCATTTACTCCCACCGTCCATTCAGGATGGACAAGGCAGGCCACATCCATCCGATGCCCCACCGTGCAAACCACGCACGCACGAAAACACCTGTCGATGAGGTCCCGCATGCAGTGACGCCGAGGCAGACACAGATCACGCGAGATGTCGGACTCCTTGTCATGGGCGCGCACCCTAGTGGAGATCTCACCCTACACCTTCTCCGCCATCGGCATCGCCGTCTCCGTCCTCGGCGCGGCATGGTGAGTTAGCGCGCGCCTCTACACCCTGTCTCGCTAGATCTACCGCCTCGCCAGGTCTCGCTTGCGCCTGCCTGCTTGCCTCTCCTCCTTGCTATTTGCTTCTACTCTGTATCTCCAGGGGTATCTTCATTACGGGGAGCAGCTTCATTGGGGCCGCCACCAAGGTGCCCTAGGACTGGATTAGAGTGGACAAGACTGCAATATATATTCTCTGTATTGTTCTCTGATTTTGATCTTTGTAAATTAATTGGGTTGTAATTAGAGGTGATTTTTAGTTGGAAAAAAGTTCGATTTGCAATTGGTTTCCAACTTGATTTGCAGTTCTTATGGACTTTTTTGTTCCCTTTTATGCTTTTTTATTTTGCTTTATTATTTGTCTCCGTGGGTAGCATGCAGATTAGTTAGGAGAGAGCAAATCCCTTCCCTGATTCGTTTTGTAGTTCGTTTTAAACTTAATTTGAAGTTCTTACAGACTTCTTCTCCCTTCTTACATACTCCTTCCTTCCCTTCTTTCCTTTTCCTTTGCTTTATTACGTATTACTTTGTGCGAAGGTAGCGTGCGGATTAGTTGGAGGCCAGACGAAAAAAATATCCAGACCAAAAAATCAGCTGAAATTTTGCCTCTTCAGTATTAGGTATAGATATAGATATAGATATAGATTTCAGTTTTTGTCTTGCATATTCTTTTAGAGTTCTTTTTAATCTTCTATCGGTGGTTTACTGATTGGAAAGGTCACTTTATTTTTCTGTATCTTGAACTGTATCTTGGATCCTTTCTCTTCCTGTTTTGCTGTCTTCCAAGTTGTGTTCTTGTTCTTGTGGAAATACTTTATGATTTCGTTCAAATATATGCAGTCCTATTTGGATTTGGACAAGAATTCTATATATACGTATACGGACTGGATTTGGATTGTCTTATACGGAATAGTGGCGGACTGGATTTGGATTGTCCTAGACTGGATGACTTAAAGAATTCTATATACGTGAACTGGATTTGAACTCGGTGGAGAGATCGGACATGGTGGCAGAAAAAAATTATATTGGCAGACTGAAATTTTGGCTCTTTATAGATAAGTATATAGATAAAATAATAAATAGTTATTAATTAATTAATTAAAATATTTAGAAAAAAAGAAAAAGATAAAAGGCAACAGACTAAAAAAATGTATAAAACATATGCTATCCAAAAATAAATATAAATAAATGATTTAAATACTAATATGTTCAAGACTAATTTTCTCCTTACCAACGTGTTCACGTTCCAATTTAAATAAATAATTAGAATACACATATACATCTGTCACGTTATAGAAGAAATATGACTATTGTCTAGGTACAATTAACGTTGTGACAAGTTTCAACTCCTCATAGACAATTAATTAAAAAACGTTGCATATCATGTTAGAAAACATCCATACAAATCCATGCGGTTACATGTCTGCATGCGATCTAATTGATAGATATTATACCTAAAATTTTGCTTCCTTTCCTATTTCTCAAAATGAAAATATATATTTTCTTATTACCTCGTAGGTGGTAATATTTGATTATGTCCATTTAGATTGAGCATCCATAGTTATCCGGGTGTACCATAGCGAAACCCATAAGAAAATGCTTTATGAACCAGTCTTAACAAATCGAACCATTATTGTACTCAACTGGTACACAACACTCCCTGTAATGTGTGAGGTCTGCGGAATCTAAGAACGACACTAGGACTGGAATTCCCTTGCGCTCTGTTCTTGTTGTTTCCAGCAGGTTTGCTAGATAAAAAGAATAACTAATTGCATAGATTGTCTGTAATTTGCAAGACAAATTTTTTAAGCCTAATTAGTCTATGGTTGGACAATAATTGCCAAATATAAACAAAAGTGCTACAATACCCAAAAACTTTTTACCCAGGGAACTAAACAAGTTTAAAGTGAACATTAGTTGCATAATTTAAAACGAAAATGGAAGTGCTGATGACGCATTAGTCTGGTCTGAGTGTGAACATAAGTTTAAAGCGAATATTAGTTGCATAATTGCATTAGCCGTCCGATCAAGTGGGAAAATGTTGGAATACGAACTACTCGGCTAATGGCCAAACTTAATTATATTAATTAAAAGTTAATCTTTGGTTCACCTACTTGTCATTAATTCCAACTAAATAAGCACTATCCTAATCACCGGCAATCCTAAGAATTCTAAAGGTTCGGCCTCCTGGCCCACAACACATTATAAATATGAGAGGTGCCCCTAGTGTCACAATCTCTCTAATCCACATGATTTTTTACATAATCGATCATTTAGGCGCTGGAGGGTTTAGAAAGGTTTGTATCCCGTCCAAGGCACCGTCGGTGGCGTCCATAAGGCCGCCGCTACCTGGTATGACGAATTTATCACATGCAGAGGATTCCCAAACCCTTAATCGGTGATCTATGTTCATTATCTACACCACCACCGACGACTACATCACCACCGGAGGCGCTGATGGCGACTGCCAATACTGGTCTAACGCTATTTACTTAAGTATTTTTCCGCATTAGATGAGTTGTGGTCATGTGTTAGACTATGTATAAGATCCTATAAGGATGTGCTACATGTTTTATGCTAAAGTTAATTTCAAGAAGCCCCACAAATTACTCGTTCTTTTATATTTCGATGATGATTGATTGATTTGACTTGATTTGATTTGATGATGATGGTGATTTGATGATTGATGGTGACATGGAGTAATTATTGGGTCACTAGCCCAGCCCACAACGTGAACGCCAAAGTACAACCAACGACAACGGCGAAGTACCATATGTAAAAGGAAAAAGTCTACGTTTTCTACTCTAACTTTCACTAAAAATCGTTTTCCTCCCTTAGCTCTAAAACCAAGCAAACCACTTTCCTCAACTTTTCAAACCGTGCATTTTACTTTCCTGGAGCAGTTTTGAAGGCGGGTTTGCTACAGTGAACGGTGATTTTGCTATAGTTACACTGGTTTTGTCATTTTCTTTTTTAATTATTTCGGCTGAATCTTTAAAAAATCGTAATAAATCACAGAAAAACTATAAAGTGGAAAATTTCATTTTTTTGGACTCCATATAAATTGATCTACACAGTAAACATATAATATAAGGCTGGACAAAAAACTTGTAACTCGCTAGCTCGCTCGACTCGCTCGTTAATAGCTCGGCTCGAGCTCGACTCGTTTTATAATGAGCCAGCTCGTTTTATAATGAGCCAGCTCATTTTATAACGAGTCAGCTCGAGCCAGCTCGTGAGCTGCTCGCGAGCCATAACGAGCCAGTCAATTATCATGCAAGCAACTAAAATTGGCTCGGTTATATGTCTAAATATTTCTCAGTAGCTCGACCTAGCCCATTCGTGAATCCTTAACTTTATCCGTCAATGGATGATGCTTAAATTGTATGACTATGACTATCATGTAGTTACAGTCATGATCGTAGTGGGCTAGCTAGACAAAACTCTAGTTTGATTGTTGAGTTGTTAAAGCTATAAGTATTTTATTCAGTTCATTTTAAATATGTATGTGATGTATCTGTTGCTCAATTGCTTTTATAAATTTATAGTCTCTTTATACTATGTTATTATGATTTGGCTCGCGAGCCAAACGAGCTGCTCGAGCTCACTAACGAGCCTAGCCGAGCCGAGCCAGCCTTCTAGCTCGTTTGTATAACGAGCTATAACGAGCCGAACCATAACGAGCCGAGCTATAACGAGCCGAGCTGGCTCGATATCCAGCTCTAATATAATATGATATGCTTAAGTATAAAGTTTTTGCTATAAAGATTTTGTCCTTTCTTTATTTATTTGGCTGAATTTTTTGAAAAACCATAGTAAATCTTAGAACATTCATAAAATAGAAAATCTAATTTTGTTAGACTCCAGATGAGTAAATATACACAATGGACATATAATATGTGTATGCTTTAGTCCGAGAAAATAATTATAGAAGCTACAGCTATGAATTATTTCAATTAATTATAGAAAAGCATAGATCTAAAGTTAACAAAAAATGTGTACTAAAGCATATCATATTATATATTTACTGTGTAGATATGCTCATGTGGAGTCTAACAAAATTGTATTTTCTATTTTTATGATTTTTCTGAAATTTACTATGATTTTTCAAATATTTAGCCAAAATAAATAAAAAAGAAAAAAAACCTTTATAGCAAAAACTTTGTACTAAAGCATATCATATTATATGTTCATTGTGTAGGTCTACTTATGCGGAGTTCAACAAAATTGTTTTTTTATGTATTTTATGGTTTTTTTTTATGATTTACCATGATTTTTTAAATATTTAGCCAAAATAATTAAAAAAGAAAAAAGACAAAACCACTGTCACTGTAGCAAAACCACCATTCACGGTAACAAAACTGCCTTGAAAACCGCTTCAGGGAGGTAAAATGCATGGTTTGAAAAGTTGTGGGATATGGTTTGCGCGGTTTTGGGGTTAAAGGAGGAAAAGTGGATTTTTATGAAAGTTGGGAGAGCAAAAGTAGACTTTTTCCTATGTAAAATACTAGCATGCAGCCCACACCGGTGGCCTAGCATGAGGCCTAAATTTTTGGCCCGATTCAAGTACAGCATGGCCTGATGCCTAGAGGCCTAGACTAGCCCAACCCTGAGGACTAGGCTGGGCCTAGGCTGCTCTACCGGTCTAGCGGGTGGTATGGCCCATCCTGGTAAAATACGCCAAGCCCAGTGGAGGCCTGGTGTCTAGCAGCACCCCATCATATTTTCACTATAACCTTGAGTACTTTCATCCCAATTCTCGTATCTGGAATCCCCATCCCCTGCTCTGCACTCATTTTGCGCGACGGCGTGTCATAGTAGCGACCTTGCCTCCTCCACACCCGCACCATCGATGGCGCCCAACTCATCGTGGTCTCGCTCCCTCCCTTCCTTCTTCTACTGCCCAAATCAAAGCAGAGCATAGAACAGAGCACTCCCAAACAGAGCATGCCGGCCTACATTGCACACCAAATCAGAGGAGACCATGTTTCGTAACTGTAAAAAAAAATGGTACTACTACATCAGTTGTCTTAAACCAGAAACCAGCAGCCATGTATCTCGTAATCCGGTTGACGTCTCTCAGCGACAACTCAAACTGCCGCTGTTACAACGTCCATTGATCTATCATGGAGGAACCAAAAGGAGTGACACTAGTAAGTTCACATGCTCAAGTTTGTGCTGTGCTGACCAGTGACAACTCACGAGTCACGGAAAAAGAACGAGAGTGATGAGAGCTTACCATTTCAACAAATAATTCTGAAAAATAGTGCTAGGATTCAGATTATTTTGAGGAAGTTCATCAACTTTCTGAAATTTGAAATGATAAGTCCCTAATAAATCAATCTGAAAGTTGTTTTACGTAAATAAGAATTATGTCTGATCGAATTTGTAGAAAAGAGTATAGATGTTTATCAAACCATGTAAACATGTTATGATGTATAATGATAATGATACTACTTTGGTTCAATAAATATTAACACACTTTTATTTCTATAAAATCAGTCAAACTTAAACAAAATTACTCGCTTAAGATAACTGTAAAAATTAATTAACTCAGGGACACAGAGAGTACTAGTAACACACCCCTGGATGTGTATGCAGCAGCTGCCAGTTTCGGAATCGAGCGGCTGCTCTCAACTGAATCGTTGGATGGCACACTGGCACTTAACATGAAGAGTTTAATAATTTATTAACTGCCCTCAGTGCGTAATGGCATTATTGTACTGTCCTAGATTTTCTTTTTGTGCATAGTCATTCCTGACGGATTACCAACATACTAAGGGCCTGTTTGGTATTTTTTTACCAAACACTTATTTTTAAAACAGCTTTATGGGTGAAACTATTTTTTTTCCTCTCACAAAGACATAGGTTGAGATGAAGCTAAAAAAGTAGCTTATTGTAGCTCTCTCCCTTATTTCTCTCTCTCATCTATACATAAAGCAGTTGGTGAAGTTATTTTACCAAACATTTTTTTGCAAAACAACTCAGCTTCATCTATAAAATTACTCATGAAACTATTTTCTAAAAAAACAAAGTGAAGTTGAGTTGTGCCAAACAAGCCCTAACTCGTTCGTGTCTTTGGATTATTGGGTGAGATGTTGGAGCAAATCACATATAACCTCATCCACAGTATATGACACCCCAATATGAGGAGATAGGGTGCCGAATGGTTCGACTTGGGTCTTTGCAACAGTTTGCTATATTTCACTTGCCAACTCCTGTGTTTTAGCAAGTTGTTATAATTATTTACCAACTTGAAAGAGGTCATCTTCAACAATTTGCTATATTTCACTTGCCAAATAAAAAAAAAGAGGATGGCCCACCAGATTCGGTTGTTGACTGGTACACCGACGCCTTCCGCAACCCTGGTTCTTCCCCGTCAACGGTCGGGTCATTACAGAACCCGGAACCAACGGGAAAACACTGTGGTTCCACGCTTGCCATTACAGAAACGAGTTCAGCTCAACATCCGAATGGTGGTGGAGGTTCCAATCACCGATCCTTCACAACCGCGACAGCGGGGAGCTGGTCGGCGGCTGAGATGCCGCACCTGGAGGCCCCCCGAACGGTGGCGGCGGTTGGGACACTCCCCCTGGTTGTCCACCAAAGGGCGGCGAGGCGGAAGTCGCTGCCGTAGGCGCCCGCACGAATGGCGGTGTGGGCGGGCTCCCAGGAATGGGGAACGAACTCTGGCGTCCGTGAGGAGTGGAGGAGAGAAGGAAGCGGCACGGTATACAATCATGTATATATGCAGTATAGGAGATCGAAGCCATATAGGAGATCGATGTATACGGGAGATCGGTGTATACCTGCAGATTGCGATTTCCAGCAGGATCGGATGGAGCACCAGGTCGATCGGATGAGCACCTGGTCGATCAGATGGAGAACCACCACGGCGCGTGGATGGAGCACCACGGCGCATAGCGGCTTCGAAGGAAGAAAGAGGGCGCGATGATGGCGGGAACACGGGCCACAACTTCACCTGTCGCACGGCAAGGGCAGCGAAGACGCAGAATCACGCGATGCCAAGCGCGTCCGCGCGGCGGAAAGCTACACGCACGGCTCCGATTTTTGGCAAGCAAAACAATTTGGCAAGTGGGAATACCAAATTGTTGGAGCAAGTTTTTTTGCCTCTTTTGCCAATTTTTTTAGTATGGCAAGTGCTTCAGCAAACTGTTGGAGATGCTCTACACCTCAAAAACCAAAAACTTTTCAAGATTCTCAATCACATCGAATCTTACGGCACATACATGGAGCATTAAATATAGTCGAAAACAAAAACTAATTATATAGTTTAACTATAATTTGCGAGATAAATCTTTTGAACCTAGTTAGTCTATGATTAGACAATAATTACCAAATAAAAACGAAATTGCTATAGTACCCAAAACCAAAAAAAAAAAGAAACTAAACAAGGCCACCAGTTCTGTAGTCCAGATTTTAATGTACCAAGGGCACAGAACAGAGCATGCTTCGTAACTGCAATAGACTCTGCCGTCTCACCAGCTCACAACATGACCAATGCCACAAGCTTGAAAATCAACGCATATTTCACCTTTTTTGTCAAAAAGGGTAGACTACTGTGAACAAACTGTGCATTCAATGCAGTGTAGTAGAAACTATGGAAATCAACATTTTTGGTGATAGAATCTGAAATCTAAACAAAAAAAGGATTCCCAAGACTAGAGTAGCAATCGCAGAGCTATATATCTTTCGTGCCCTGCATTTGCTGGCTTGCAAGTTTTGCAACATGCCCATGGACAGCTAAGTAAGCAACATATATTTTTTGAAAAGAATCAAGCAGAAGAGCTGCTGGTTTTATTAAAAATGAAAAACATAGACCGGGCAATACAACAGAGGAACAATGAGTCCCAAAAGGATCAGGCAACCAAAAAAATGTACAGGTACAATCTGAGCACTGTTATGAGGTGTGATTTTTGGACGGTTGCTGCTAACTTTTTTACTTCTTCATAAGCAGACATCACTACTGAGAAATGTACAGATACAATCTGTATGTGTAGGACTTACCTACTACTCCTACGTAGAAGCATGAATGTTGCATGAACAACCTTCTGTTTCGTATTTACAGGCATCCAAGTCGCTGGTTGCAGCTTGTAGGTTCGTCAGGCCATGTGTTATTGCACTACGATTCACCAAAGGGAAGATCTTAGTAGTGCACCTATCTCTTTAACTTTCGTCTCTTTAACCGCTGTCCTGTTTATCCAAAGGAGTGGATGATGTTAGCGCCTTCACAATCCAATCCTACGCTGACCTTCATCAGGCCCATGTTGAGACCACCATAGCTGCTGGCGGTCTCAGCCCCCGCATAGCTCCCTGCTGAAACAATACAGGCATCAAGTATCCATACCGATTATGATAAGAAAAGTATCCATACCAAATATGACAAAAAAAAGTATCCATACCAATTGCACTCAACAGAAACGTAAACAGACCCTGCTAACTTTTAGGCATCCTGTGGAAAGTAACCACAAATTGCTGCCAAAGAGTTCCGGCCCCAACAAACAATGTTAGCGAGCTCTGGGCCCAACTCTTCCTCACCGGAATAACCTTGTGTTCAATCTATTGTTTCCAGGTCTCCACTCTCCAGGCCACCGACTGTAGGTTTGTGAATTGTGAGCCTAACTCTGCAAGTGAAACAGAGGATTCGTTGTTTAGGAAAACAGGGGGAGAAATGGCGAAGTGAAAGGACAGAATGGCAAGAGAGAAGAGTTGTAGCCAGCGAATTTTTCATCTGTTCGTGTCGCATACCTCAATGTGCTTGGCGAATTATGATGGGCTTGCATGTAGACAAACAGATATCTTCTCTCGGACATCATTCATTAATCTGAATCTGAGGCAGAAAAAGAACCAATTAATCTCCCAAGAAAGGGAAAAGGACACGAAGCAAAATACGGAAGAATTTTAGCAAGCAGCACCTTCGTCCTCAGAGCATCCGTTTATTTGAAGGCTGGGATGATTGGGATGAATTTTACTGGCATGCCACAGATTACCCTTCAATTTCTTCACCTCCTCCTCACTAGCGCCTTTATAATCCAACGAAAAATCGATATCCTGGAGCGATGGCAAGAGACCCAGGCCAAAATCGAGACCAAGACCACCATGTCTGCGGCCGATTTCAATGGCCTCCCGCACGGAGAACCTGGAGCAAAGGGTTCTGAGCCTTGGCATAGCTCCCTGCTGAAACACTATGGGTCCCACAAATCCACTGAAGTCGCAGGACACCAGGCATGCGAAAGAACCAGCACCAATGACGAATTCCCCAAGGATTCTGAGTTCCTCATGGCCCACAATCAGACATAGATAGCGGAGAGCATGTAAGTTCCCAAGTATGTCGAGATCATGCTGCTGTACCTCCCTTACGGCGATGGATAGGACGGAGAGGCACGGCAGATGCGATGGATTCATCCACTCTGGCAGCGTTGAGAACCAGCAGACCGACTCTATATTCAAACTACAGAGACATTGAGGGGCGACCCAGGCATCCAAACCACCAATGTTCTTTCGACGATGCGTGACCCAGAAATAAAGATTTTGGATCTTTTGCAGCTTTGGTAGGCACTCCACCAGCTTGTCGTTCCATTTATCCAAAGTAATATTGAGTACCCTCAGTTCTGTTAGCTGACCCAACTCTACTAGAATGTGAATATTGGAGTCGTCAACGCGTATATCTGACAGCGTTTCCAGGCTTGTTAGGCTCCCTATACCATTTGACACTCTCGTTGAATGTTGGATCATCAGGCACATCAAATGTCTGAGCTGAACTACATTTGATGGCAAGCAAGCAATTTGATTTTCCCGTATGTCCAGTATTTGTAGAAATTTCAAGTTTCCTATTCCTTGAGGGAGCTCCACAATGCGTGTGTTTCGTAGTCCTAGGTACCTCAAGTGAAATAGATTCCCAAGACACTTAAGGTTGTAACCTTGTGAAAGATCACAATATTGTAA
>Ga0182004_10001055_pt1 | contig 19324 bp, 17 predicted proteins | sample Sormic07211540_1_FD_120479 | JGI IMG/M metagenome (GOLD analysis project Ga0182004, IMG submission 120479) | Endophyte microbial communities from Sorghum bicolor roots, Mead, Nebraska, USA - 072115-40_1 MetaG | ecosystem: Host-associated > Plants > Roots > Unclassified | place: USA: Nebraska...
ATATATATATATATATATATATATATATATATATATATATATATATATATATATGGATAAGCTATAATTTAGGTGCCTGGAATCTAATTTATTCTCAGGCAACAGCTAGTAGGCACTAGATTAACAATTTAACATCCATTGGCCATAATCTAATTGCATGTCTGTTGCATGGATTGAAGAATAGGGCACACACGTCGCCTAAGAGCAAGTTTAATAATAGAGCCACTTGCTGACTGTAAGGTTTCTTACAGCATTCTCCCTGTGCCTAGGTTGGCTGTAAGCTTACAGCCCGTTTCTCCTCTCTCTCCTCCACCTCAGCATTTAGCCAGCTTACAGCCCACTATAATACTTGCTCTAAACGTTCGGGCATCTGACACATAGGAAATGTGAAAAATAATTTATAATTTAGAACATATGGATTATACATGTAAATTTTGTATTCTTCCCTTCCTTTTAATAAATACATGTTACCTCACGACGCTAAATTTTTTTTGTAAATTTGCTTTCAAAGATAGTGCTCCACATGTTGGGATGAGCAATCCCGTTTGATAACAACATAGGACTTTTGATAGTGCAAATGCTGCCGCTTATTAATAGGTAGTTAGGCATAAGACAGGTGTATTTCTCTCTCGAACCGTACGTCGTCGCCCTATGAATGAAAGACTGAAAGTGACAACCTTAGGACTTAGGAGTACGGTCTTGTTTAGATCCAAAAACTTTTTAAATTTTAACACCATAGCACTTTTGTTTTTATTTGACAAACATTATCTAATCATGGAGCAACTAGGCTTAAAAGATTCGTCTTGTGATTTACAGGTAAACTGTGTAATTAGTTATCTTTTTTATCTATATTTAATGTTCCATGCATGTGCCGTAAGATTCGATGTGATGGAGAATCTTGTAAAGTTTTTGGTTTTTAGGTGTATCTAAACAAAATGACCAGGAAAGTGGGAGATGCCGGTACTTAGCTTACGATAACTGCAACATTTTAGAATGGCAAGACTGATCGATCCCTCGTGAAGGCTTTATCTCTCGGCATTGCCTATAAATAGCCTCCTGGCGTCGCCCATCCTCTCGCCAGCCTCGAGATCGATCTTGGCCTCTCAGGGACCTTGACCGCCCAAGTCCCGAATTGTAGGAATCTGAGCGAGGGCTCATGGTGGACAGCAGGAGGGAGTCCTCGGAGACCTTGAGGTAAGATGATAAGAGACGATGCTATTCTTTCAGCTTTCATTGATATGCGTACTGCAAATGGCCGTGCACTCATCAGACTGATTAAGTGCATGCACGCATGTCCATTTCTTGTTACTATGAGCCTGTCAGACTGCGGTTGCGAGAGCTAGGCAGCTAGCGAGCTATGCTGTTCATGCATGAAACTGCTCGTGCAAGGATCATCAGCTAGTTTCAGTTCGCCTCCTGCATTCGATCCTATATATGTTCCTGAAAGCTAGAATCCATGCATCATGATCACAAACACATATATACGAATGAATTCCCTCATGCATGTTATTTATGCCCCCCATGAATCATGATCATCAGGAACAAATGCGCAGCCTGCTTCAGGCAGTACAACAGGATGGAGCACCTGGTGGAGCACATGAAGGTCTCGTACCACTCGGTGCACGAGCCCAAGTGCGGCGTCTGCCGGAAGCACTGCCGCTCCTTCGAGTCGCTCAGGGAGCATCTCATCGGTATGCACAAATAAAGCTTTTGCTGACAAGAAAAAGACGGCAGCTTAATTAACTACATACAGCTGAACTCAATTCTGACGACGCTTCTTGTTCTTCTTCTCCATCTTCCTTCAGGGCCGTTGCCCAAGGTGGAGTGCGCGCGGGTCTTCAGCGTCCGCGGCTGCAGCATCTGCCTCAACATTTTCGACAGCAACGCCACCGTCAGATACCACCGTGCTGCCTGCCAATACTCTCGTGCTGCTCCGGTAATCATATCGATCCATCTGTTGCTCTCTACCCTATTCATTATTCATCATATGCCGTATATATATTCAGTTGATCTTCCCTCGTGAAGGGCTGAAGGCTTTGGTTGATATATACTAGATTCTAATGTTTTTTTTTCCACCCTCCTATATATGTGGTCCCAGCAGATGCCCAGGGGTGGCATAACTGGCCGTGCGGTTGCACTGGCTTGCAAAATGGTAGGGGGAGGGAGTGACGGCTCAATGGACCTTTGTGCAAAGGTGTGCCTCATTGGAGAAGATGAGCACATCATCTTCCAGACCTATGTCAAGCCTATACTTCCTGTAACCAACTACAGGTAATCCTACTTCTCATGCAGTTGTCATGCATCATGTTACTAGTCTACTAGCAACTCTAGCTAGTCGATAGTTGAGGAGAAATTGTGAGACCAGCAAAATCAGAAAGAAAGAATCGGCAATCTTTCAGGGTGTACCACTATATATATGCTTGAAACTTGAAACTCTCGAGAGGACAGGGAAGATATCTGGATGGACTAATTTTGTGACGACACGAACTGATGACTATATGTAACATGTTTTTCAGGTATGAAGTAACTGGGATAAGGCCAGAGTACTTGAGGGATGCAATGCCGCTTAAGGTTGCGCAGAGGAGAATCCAGGAAATCCTGTGCAACGGGGAGCCGCTGTGGAAGTTACGCCCAAGGAGCTATGGGAGGGCAAAGATCCTTGTTGGTCATGGCCTGGACCATGACCTTGAGCGCCTAGGGTTGGAGTACCCAGCATTCATGATTAGGTGAGAAGCAGAAAAAAAAATGTCACTGAATTTCTCTTTTCTTCATTCCTAACATTTATAGATCTTTGCTTGCTGAGCTATGGTTCAGGAATCAGCTACCACAGTTGTTTTGCCCTTTTTGACAGAAAAAATTGTTATGCATATGCAGGGATACTGCGAAATACCCACCACTAGTGAAGACTAGCAAGCTGAGTAACTCCCTGAAGTACCTTACACAAGCATACCTTGGGTATGTCACTTCTTGAATGATCTATGCAGTCAGCCTACTATTTCATATCTGCGTAATGATGCTAAGGAGATTGTATCCTCTTGTAGGTATGATATACATACTGGCATTCAGGACCCCTACGAGGACTGCGTTGCAGCAATGAGGCTGTACATCAGGATGAGATCACAAGCTCACCCGAGAGATTACAACTCCGGCTCTGGCGAGGCCCAGAACAACTACCCAGCCTGGAGGCAGAGAGAGCTCGAGAGGATGAGCCCAGAAGAACTCCTGGCACTTTCAGCATCAGATTACTATTGCTGGTGCCTGGATTACTAAACTGATCGGCTATAAAGAAAATAAGGCAGGCCAACATTGTTGGTTCATCCATATTCCGTCTATGATAATAAATCTTTAGATGTAGCTTGCGGCTTGACTATATATTTGGGTTAACTATGACGTATAAACAAAGGATTATGTATACATGTAATGATGCTTTCATATAAGCTAGTATTGTTGTTTTAGATCTGTATAAGAAGTGATATTATGATTTATGATGCATATGGAAAGATGGTTTTTCCCGCTTGCTTTTTATGAATTCCAAAAATGAGAAAAGCAGCAGCACGTCTTGATTTATGAAACATAAAACGAATGGATGATTGAACATTTTGTGCAGCTTGTCAGACTATCTCAGTGCTATACAATTATATCTACATTAGCATCAGTACATCATACGTATGCAAACCGGGCGATTCAAGTTTCTGAACTGTTGAAGAAAAGTCTTACACTGGAGTCGTTGGATTTCCGGTACTGCTTAGTTTCTGTGGGTGGATTCTTAGGTTTAGGCTCGGGTGTTTTTTCCTGCTTGCCGTTCTTTTTCTTGTCCTTGGACTGACTCCTATTTAGCTTGATGAACTCGAGACACTGTCGAATGATTGTCAGCACCGTGAAATGAGTCTCAAAGTCGTTCTTGATGACAGGGGGGTGGTGGAGGTTGGGGCCATTGTTGCTCCAGGTGTAGTTCTCGATGAAGTAGACACAATCAGTTCTAGCCCTGAACGAAACCTCCCGTACAAGCTCTTCAGCCTGCCTTATGGATCTCATGGCCTTCTTAAAAGTCAATACGATGATCAAATTAAGCCCTGTTAATAGATGTCAGTAACAATCAAATTCAGCCATATTATAGGACTTAAAAGCACACAGTTAATTTGACTACAGGACGGCCTCGGATGACCGGAGGAGTGCATGTGCATAAGAGCCTCTTTTGCTATGTTTTTAGGTATTTATCCTTTTCTACATGCACAAGTTGCTCTTTTTATATGTTATGGCCTAGAAGTTCTCCAAAACGTTGTGATGCCTGAACACGATACAAATTGTATGCTGTGATGCCATGCTAATGGGCAGGGGGGCATGGTCCCATGAACTCTAAAAGAAAGAGGTTTTAACTGAAAATTTTCATCTATGAGAGATCTTTACTTTCTCTTTTGCAAATGCAGATCAAATTTCTATTGCTATGGAAGAAATTAAACAAACAAAATGGATCATGTTACTTGCAAACTTCACTATAGGTTGATTTTTCAATCGATAATCAAAAGGACAGTACCACATAAAAAATAACAGCCTTCTACCTACAACACAGATGGATGATTGCAGTAATTGTTACTCTCTCCACTCCAAAATACAGGTTGTTTTAGTTTTGTCTTTTGCTTTGATCCAACTTATAGCAAAAATGTGTTATAAAAAAATTATAGCAAAAATATATTAGCATGAATGCTAAATCCAAGGTTCCAATATCGATTGTGTTGCTTGGGTTGGGCCTTTCTAGTAGACGGCCCAGTGTAAATAAATAGTGCGACACGCAAAGCCCACGAGAATTTCTGTAAGCTTAGCTGACTGACCTTTGTTTCTGACGGCGGCAGAAATCTCCGGGAGGCGCTTGATGGCGGCGTTCCGCTCCTTGGTGGGCGCGTCGCAGCGCAGAACGAACACAACGCACTCAGGGTCCCCGCCGCTGATGGCGGCGTCGATTTCCTCCCTCGTCAGCCTACCCGCCTCGGGGAGCGGCGGCGCGTCCAGCAGCTCCACCACGTCGCCCTCCCCCGCCGCTCCCACGCTGTCGCCGTCGGCCCCGGCCACCACGGCCTTGACCCTCCGGCGGCGCCTGGGCCCGTCGGTGCCGCCGCCGGGCGGCGACGCCTCGGCGCGCAGCAGCAGCGGGCCGTCCTCGGCCGCCAGCGCCCGGCACGCCGTGTTGACAAGGGAGCTCTTGCCGTGGGCACGGAACCCCGTGATCAGCACGGACGGCGGCGGCGGGGACGCGTCCTCCTTGGCGCCGCCCTCGCCGTCGCTCCCGTCGCCGCCGTCCTCGTCGTCGGCCACGAGTGCCGTGAGCGCATCGCGGATCTCCCGGCGGAGCGAGGCCACGGCGTCCTCCCTGCGGAGGCGCGCCGCGACAATGATCGCCAGCGCCCCGGCAGCCGCCGCCGCGGCTATCTTGAGGAGGAGGGGCAGCCGCGGCATGCGCATCAGGACGGGGCTGGCGCTGCCGGGGACGCGGAAGGGTCTTTCGGCGATAGGGTGATTTCGCGAAGGGCTACGAAGATTACTGCCATTGCTGTTGGCATGAAGCAAGACGGCAACTGTTTTTGGGGGAGAGATTTGCCTTGCAAGAGGCCCGGCGAGAATAAAGTTTGCCTCCTGGATGAAGCGCCATGCCGAGCAAGGATGGAATATGATCTCACAGGGACACAGGACACAGGACACAGGGGTCCGCGTGTAGCGTTTTCGGTTTTCGCCTCACGCAATGGATTGTTTAGATGTGATTTTTTTTTGATTTTGCTACCGTAGTATTTTCGTTTGTTTATGACAAATATTGTTTAATTATAGACTAATTAGGGTCAAAAATTCGTCTCGCGATTTACAGGCAAACTGTGTAATTAGTTTTTGTTTTCGCCTATATTTAATACTTCATGCACGTGCCGTAAGATTCGATGTGACGGAAAATTTTGAAAACTTTTTGGATTTTGGAGTCAACTAAACAAAGGTCCAAATGCTTGTGATCGAAAATAGCAACTCTTTAGAGTCTGTCACCATTTTTTTCCATGAGCTATAGACATGGGATGGAAAGACTGAAGTATAACGTATAGGAGATTATTACTGATCAGTTTGTGCCCATAGAGTAATTATATATACATAGCAAATTCGATGTAAAAAAATCAAAACGACGGATGAGGTATAACGTAAGAGACTCGTAGGAGTATAGTTTACTCCTATCACTGATCAGTTTGTGTCTACGCAGTTATGGGATCAATCCATGTTCAACGGCAAGGTATCAAGTTTGTGGGTTCAAAGTTTCTTTAACATACTGAAACCTCTGCAGTTATCCCAGAGTCAAATTATTTTTCCACGAACATTTCGAGCTTTTTCCAGAAATCGTGAGCTTTTCAAAAAAAAAACCCTGAAGTGACATAAAGCTGGTAAACGAAATACTAATCCCCGGCTGCGCCGCCGAGCTCAGACAAGGCATCCAGCACGCGGCTCCGTCCACAGCACAGAGACGTGACACCAGCACGAGAGGTGACAACGACCTCCCGTGCACTGCACCCACTCAGGTTGGACACGGTTCACCTTCCCCGCTCCCACCCTCTGAGCGGCTCTTTGCGCAGCCACATCGACTGTTCCCGTTCCCGTTCCCGCCCAGATTCATGCCGCGCCGCGCTCCCGTGCGTGGGTAAGAAGGTTCGCCACGTCTCGATCCTGTGCTATAAAATGCCAGCCGGGTTCGAAGCTTTGTTCCCCACGCACTCTCTCGCTGCAGTATCCGTACAACACCGATCCAGCGCACACCACCCAGCTGAGCTCGAGCTCTAGCCATTTTAGCAGCGGTTCCGGTGTCATCATCCATGGCCATGAGGAGGGCGGCGCAGCAGGCGGCACGGTTCGCCATGGGGCCACATGTCCCTCACACTGCGCCCGCTGCGAGGAGCCTTCATGTACGCCACGTTTGTTAATTACCCCCCATTTTACTATCGGTAACAACATCAGAGTCGCGATGCCTAGCCACTTATTACCCGTGCGTCGTTCTGTTTGTTTCGTCTACCGCTAGGCGTCCGCCGGCAGCAAGAAGATCGTGGGCGTCTTCTACAAGGGCGGCGAGTACGCCGACCGCAACCCCAACTTCGTCGGCTGCGCCGAGCACGCCCTCGGCATCCGCGGCTGGCTCGAGTCGCAGGGCCACCAGTACATCGTCACCGACGACAAGGACGGCCCCAACTGCGGTAAGCCTGTTGTGCGGTGCCTGTTGTGCTCGTGCACACACGTCAGCTGTTGCGCTGACAACGTTGTCTGCAGAGCTGGAGAAGCACATCGCGGACGCGCACGTGCTCATCACCACGCCGTTCCACCCGGCGTACGTGACGGCGGACCGCATCGCGCGCGCCAAGAACCTGGAGCTGCTCCTCACGGCGGGGATCGGCTCCGACCACGTCGACCTGCCGGCGGCCGCGGCCGCGGGGCTCACCGTCGCCGAGGTCACGGGCAGCAACACGGTGTCGGTTGCCGAGGACCAGCTCATGCGCGTCCTCGTCCTCATGCGCAACTTCCTGCCGGGCCACCACCAGGCCATCAGCGGGGAGTGGGACGTTGCCGGCGTCGCGCACCGGGCGTACGACCTGGAGGGGAAGACGGTGGGCACCGTCGGCGCCGGCCGGATCGGGCGCCTGCTGCTGCAGCGCCTCAGGCCGTTCAACTGCAAGCTGCTCTACCACGACAGGCTCCGGATCGACCCGGCGCTGGAGGCGGAGACCGGCGCCCAGTTCGAGGCGGACCTCGACGCCATGCTGCCCAAGTGCGACGTCGTCGTGCTCAACATGCCGCTCACCGAGAAAACAAGGTGAGACAGAGGTTCTCAAAACTACCGCCGTCTGCCTTGGTTCCCATTAACCGGCCGCTTGCTGCCTTTTGAGCAGAGGCATGTTCGACAAGGAGAGGATCGCGAGGATGAAGAAAGGCGTGATCATCGTGAACAACGCTCGAGGCGCGATCATGGACACGCAGGCCGTGGCGGACGCTTGCGCCACCGGGCACATCGCTGGTATGTACTGGCTGCTGTGTCCTGCTCATTTTCAGCTGGTTGTCATTGTGGGCTTGTGGCAAGATATAGAAAAACGCCATGCTCACCAGACTGATGTCTCAAACTGTTGTATGTCTGATGATCAGGATACGGCGGCGATGTGTGGCACCCTCAGCCTGCGCCCAAGGACCACCCGTGGCGCTACATGCCCAACAACGCCATGACCCCTCACATCTCCGGCACCACCATTGATGGCCAGGTCAGTAGACGCTAGGTCATCGTTCTTAGTAGAGCAGAGTTGAGGACTACTGTGGCGTGGTAGATGTAACAATAAGCATGTTTCTGGCATGATTTGGTACAGCTGAGGTATGCGGCCGGGGTGAAGGATATGCTGGAAAGGTACTTCAAGGGTCAGGATTTCCCGGTGCAGAATTACATCGTCAAGGAAGGCAACCTCGCGGGCCAGTACCAGTGAGCATACATGAAGACGCAGCTGCATTGAGCGAAGCCTGCTGCTGCCTCAGCGCCCTTACTTCAGAAAACACATGTTAATCACTATAAATAAAAGTCGCGACGTTTAAACATTTTCGTCATGGTGACTATGGATGAGAAGTAGTCCCATTTTCCAACTTTCATGCCTTTATTTGGTTGAAATTTGCAATTTCGAATGACCTTTGATACAAGTACCGCTATGCCCTAGCCCCCAAGACAACAGCATTGCTATGTTGGCCTTTATTTATACCTACACAATTTTCAGTTCTCTCATCAACAGCCAAACAAGCAACTCAACATCAGAAACCACCCACCAGGAATTCAACTGCTGCACTTCTTCTGAACACGATAATCTTGAGAATAGCTGTTATGTCGCTGAATAAAAAAACCAGACTTCAACTTGTTAAACAAAAGGATAGTGAAACCCAGTTGACCCTTGTCTGTTTGTCTGTTTGAGCTTCACAGTCGTTGGAATGATGCAATCTCCTGTTATAGACTGCATTCAACCTGACAGATACATATCTAAGTACTCCAATGTTTACATTAATGTGATGGTGTGCAAAAGCTCACAATTGAAGTGCATTCAGGCCTTTCATTAATGCATCAGTGTGCTCAGGTTTCCCAACTGAGATACGGATATACCCTTTCAGTTCCTTCTTGTCATAGTGGCGGATCATCACTCCCATCTTTGCAAGGTCTTCCTGAAATTTTTGTCAATAAAACACGTGAGCAATGTTGCAAATTGCATACTATTGCAAACATTCCTGCATTTTCATTTGCAGAAAACCAAGTTCTGATATTTTCTGACCTTAAATCACAACAAAAATGACTATGATGTCGGAAAAGATTAAGATGGAAAAGTAGATATGCAATAACAAAGAAAACAAACCTTTATTTTCTTTGCATCCTTTCCTGATGTGACCTCACAGAGAATGAAGTTAGAATGACTGGGAAACGGTTTCAGGAATGGTATTCCTTCGAGAAGATTAAACAACCTCTCCCTCTCTTGTACCAGTAAATTTTTCACATTCTTCCGTTGTCCAAGGTTCAGCAAATGCACGTTAAGTTAGGCAAAGCCGAACTGTGGAAAAAATTATTACAGTGATTTTGTAAAAGTGATACCTCCAAATAGGTTGGATTCTGCAATGCTGCACATGCTGAAACTTCTGCAGCCACAGAAACATTGTACGGCTGCTTGGCCCGCCACAAATACTCAATAATGCTCAGAGGAAATGCACCATAACCCACACGAAGACCAGCCAAACCTGCATGTTAATAACTTTAACCTTTCAGTTCGTAATTTTGTAGCAAATGTGTCTTTTAGCAAGTGACTTTAGCAACAGATGATTGGCACATAGCAGCTTACATGAGCTAACAAAAAAATTACAGTCAACGATGAGGAAATCATAACATTCAATTCGAGACTTCCGAATACTAGTGAAGTTGTTAGTTTGTTTGGAATACATTTACACTTGCATGTTAACTATATAGGACATGAAAATCACAAACCTGCTCGTTTGCTAAATGTTCGGAGAATAATCAAATTATCATGCTTCTTAACCCATGCCATCTTTGACTTTAGGATTGAAAACTCAATATAAGCTTCATCCAGCACTACAAGTATCGGAAGATCCAGTATCTTTAAAAGATCCTCATCGTTTATTACACTGAACAAATGGAATCAAAGTAATTCAGTAAAATATGGTAATCTGGACAGCAGCCAATAGAATAATAGTTCCTCCACTTATGAATGACAGATATATACCTGCCGTCTGGATTATTTGGGGATGTCAGGAATATGCATTTTGGCTTTTCCTGTTCAACAACTTCGACAATACGATCAACGTCTAGGGAAAAATCAGGCAGTCTTGGAACTACAATATAGAATGATGAATGAAATATTATGCTGGGAAGATGCATATAGTGAAGAGAAAAATCAATTTAAGAGATGAGCTAAAATTAACCAAAGAATGATTGAAGGTTCAAGACATATATAAGAGAAAATCAAGGACTAGCTACCCACCCTTGATAACAAGTGCACCATTGACTGAAGCATCAAACTCATACATTGTGAATGTTGGAGGGCAATCAACAATTTTGTCACCTGGTTCGAGCACACATCTGCAATTGCACCATTTATGAAATAGACGATAACTCAGCTTTTGGATGAAGATATCAGCAAAAAGTTAAGAGTCTTGAGATATAAATGAGCTAGATGCTAACCTCATAATTAAATCAATTAGCTCATCTGCACCACATCCAGCAAGTATGTACTCAGATTCAAGTCCAGAATCTTCAGCAAGAGCAGCACGCAAGTGGCGGCTTTCAGGATCAGGGTACACATAGGGAAACTTGAGGCTACCTAACGCTGCAGCGACCTGTAGATGGAATGGTATGCTTAATATAAATACAGCGAAGAGAAGGCATGAATCAGCACTTAACTGCTCATTCTTAGAATTTGTTCATATTCCCCTTATCTGACTTCTTATTGTTAAGAATATACTGTTTCGAGTACTAGATTACAGGTTATAGTAAACCAATCTTTATATTGAAGACTAGAGCTCACCTCCGGGGGTGGACCATATGGATTCTCATTTGCATCCAACTTGATTATGTCCTCTGGTCTACGCCCAAGCCGAGCTGATAACACCTGTTCAGAGCTCCCGTTTTCAGACGAATGTAAAAGCAGAGCACAGTATCATACCACATCCCGTGCTCGACCAGGGATAGAGAAAATCGCAGCGGGGCATTTTGACGAGCACCTCGCGAGCATAGCAAAAGGCGGCGTTCCTTTTCCAAGATGCAGGGGAATCTTAGGAGTGGGTCTCGTATCGTACCTCGAAAGGAAGGATGGGCTGATACGGGGCGAGGGTCCTGAGGTGGCGCCGGATGAAGGAGTCACCGGTCGGCCGCCCCTTCGCTCTGGCTGCCGCCGTGGGCTCCTCCACCGGGGCCGCCGACGCCATGGTCCGGAGAAATACCCTGTCCGCTGGACTCCGCCTCTCGCCGGAAAAGTGGGAGGCAGCCGGCGACGGGTTTCCGATGAGGAACCGGGTGGAACAATCCATCAACGAAGAGGCGCCGCCGAGCCGGGAGCTGCGGACGCAGCGCCGCAGCGGCTGGGGGGCGCGGCGCTGGACCTGGAGTGGCGCCACACAGCGGCCGTGGGCGGCGCGGCGCTGAAGTCGAGCGTCGCGGCGGCGCGGTGTTGGGTCCTGGGGTCGGGCGCTGGCGGCGGCGGCGCTTGGGGTCGACAGCGTTGGTATTGCAGAGGTAGAGAGGGCCGGCCAAGTGTGTCTGTGACTAGTGAGATGAGAGGAGCCTCCAGGTCAGTGCAGCTGTGCCCCCCACAAACTGCACGGCTTGGATACGCTTTAGGATTCGTGCCCTGACGCATCTGGCGTTTCTCCGTGCCTGAGGGCTGCTGAGGCTCGAGTTCCAGGGCGTTTTCATCGTGTTCTGCTTCGCCACCGGCCACCGGGTGCGCCGTGGGCGCCGGGCCGCCGGCACAGGTGCATCGCGTTCCACCAGGAGCGCACGCCACCGCCGTGCGCTCATCATGGTCTTCTTCACTTGTTGCTGCTTGCTTGGGAGGAACGCATGCGATCGCTTCTTCCGGTCAACATCGTTTTCGTGTCCAGGTCATGCGATTGTCGTGTCATTTGCGACTTTTGTGTGTGTGTTCGCCTGGATCGATAGCGACAGGACCGGGGAAACCGATCAGCCGGGACGAGTTTGTTTGTTTTCCAACGACCAACGAAGCTCGCCTCGTATGCTTGCTGGTTTTTGTGGAGCTCGGTGGTTCATCGCGTAACGTCATCCAATCATGCGGATTGATTACAGCTGCGGTGGTCGCTTGTCAAATCCGCAGGATCTTTCGCCAGACTGACAAGCTGGACTGACAGCCACCGACCACAGCCACGGACTGATATCTGAAATTTCAATGAAGTTGATATCGTACATTCATATGTGATGTAGAATTGTTCATTCTGCCGTGAACATACCATTATTTCTGGCATGCTGGTATGTACATGCATTTGACTGACTGATCGAGTACAGTGTATGCCGACCAGCGGATCTCTGAATGGATTCCTTGGCTAAATCCTTCATATTTACATTTCACACCGTTGCGTGAATCGAAAAAACTAGCCTATTCACATACCCGCTCTAACGCCACAGGCAACCTGAAGCTTCCATCCATCCGATCATCACCTTCAGAAGCCGACCCCTCCTGCTCCCGCCGGCCCCAAAAGCTCCCGAACCAGAAGAGCCCTTCTTGCTCAATGATCGCCTCCCACACGCCGTCGAAGTCGTCATCGCCGCCGACAGCGAAGCACCTCTCTTTCCAATCGCTGGCGCTGTCGTCGGCGGCGGCGGCGACCTCCTCCTCTCCTATCCCAAACGCCGCTTCGAAGCTGTCGTCCACGTCCAGCAGGTCGGCCAGCTTCAACGACCCGGCTGCCTTTGACGACGACGGCCTTCTCCTGTGCCATCGCCTCAGGATGATCCTCTTGGTCTTCACGACCACCTTCCTGGGCAGCCTGACGAAGAGGAAGACGGTGACCTGCAGCACCAGGCACGGGCAGCAGCAGCACACCACCAAGCAGTCCATGGCCACCAGGCCGGTCTCGCCCACGCACGACGACATCGCTAGACGCGCGTAGGCAGAACGCACCAGCAACAGCGATGGTGAGGGAGCGCGCAAGGATAGACGGCGAGGACATGGAAGAAGCAGCAGCAGCTGGGAGCTCTTAGGATAACTGCATTGGTTGCTTGGAAGAGTGAGCCGGAGGTTAAGGTTGCTTGAGCAGCAGAGTAGTGGCTTGGGGGATCGATTTTGTTGATTCTTTCAAGCCAACTCACCCTGAACCGTCGGAATGGGCTACGTGTCTCTTGTTCTCAAGCTTGGCCTACGCATTACAGGGAAAAAAGCAAGGGCAAACCGGCAAAGCACACCTATTCTGTCGCTAGAACACATGCTGTGTATCTGGTTTTTTTTTTGGTGCGTTTTTTCTTGGGCCACACAACAGCGTAAACATAAACATCAAGAAACAGGGGCATGAGTGGCGTGGATGATGATTGTCGATTGCTGTGTTTAGCTGACGAACAATTTATCTCTCATTATGGCACCCAAAAATGAAGTGGAGCGTAACAATTGCTTGGAACATGTAACAATTCGACGAGACCACCGTCAGAGGCACATGAAAATGTCGTTGGCTTACTTGTTAAACTCCCTTTGTCCTTGTAGTTATATCACCTTCGAAATATAAGGGATCCAAGTTTATCCAAAGTCAAATTAAGCTAAATTTGATCATGTTTAAAGAGAAGAATATTAAGACTACGTCAAAGAGGTATATATAAAAAATATGTTTCCATAATTTTATTAATGATGTCAAAGCGATCAGGCTTGTTTAGGTTCCAGAAATTTTCAAAATTTTCCGTCACATCAAAATTTCTTGTTACATCGAATCTTTAGACGTATGCATAGAGCATTAAATATAGATAAAAATAACTAACTATACAGTTTGCCTATAATTTACAAGATGCATCTTTAAGCCTAGTTAATCCATGGTTTAACAATAATTGTCAAATACAAAGAAAATTGCTATAGTAGCCAAACCCAAAAACTTTCACACACTAAACAATGCCTAACTATGAAAATATATTTCATAATATATTACTAAAGCCAATTTAGCGTCATAAATATTATTATTCTTTTCTACATACTTAACACACTCATAGTTTCATTTATGACAAATCTAGTATATGGCTGAAAGGTGTACCCAGCAAAAAAATGGTATCAAAATTTGCTATTCAGAGAGTCCATCCCGAGCTAGAGAGAGAACCACGCATGTTCTGACCTAGTGCAATCCATTGATATGGACACGCGATTACACAAAAAGGGAAGGTTGTTTTATTTTGGAACCGATGAATATACGTAAGCCAATTAATGTTAATACGAGAAAAATGATGCATTGTGTGAGGAGTTCATACGTTCCAATGACTTGGAGCTCAAAAACTTTCCATGGCATGCATCCTTCATGTTTTTGGTGCATGCTTCTTTAAGTAAAGAAGAAATGAACATAAATTGTTCAGCAGGCATCTAGCCCACAAGACAATAAAAACAGTGCCCTTCACTTGTTAGAGGAAACATTTTATTCAAAGGCCAGATCAAAGTTGCAGACATGGGGAAACCTTCAACAGCACAGCCTCTGCATTCTGATGATGTTTTTATCCAAAGGCTGTTAGAATTCAAGGGGTTGCCTCAAGAATGCCTCCATTTGCTTCGCCCTGGTCCTGATAGACATATCAAACACCTTCTGCCCGAATTCAATCACTAATCCTCCCATGATGCTGTAGTCAATCTGCAACATAGAAATCACAGTTGAGGAACATCCCTTAAGATATTACTTTTGAGAAGCATATGGATCAAGAAGTTACCTTCTGTTCCACCAAAATAGTTTTGTTCTTCCCAAGGATATCCTGCAAGGTATCCTTGAGTTCTTTCTCCTCCTTCGCGGGAAGTGGCTAATAGTAATAGCAGAGGAAACATGGGTCAGCAAAAAATAGAGGTGCTGTTACATACTCAAGGAACAATAAATGAAGCTGTGTATTGACAATCTGCGCCAGCAAGCTTCCTAAAATTCTGAGATGATTTGTACTTGGTTTGTAGAAGTGAAAATTATCAGAATTTGCTCCGAGATTATGTGATAAGAGATGTAGCAGCTTGTTCGAGGCCGACATAAAAAAAAACAACTTTGAGCGACACGGAAAACTGCAGGGTCAAGCTTGATTTTGCCAACCTTCAATGCAAAGATCGCCACTTATATGGCCCCCTTGCTCTGCAAATTGGCTTCCTATACTCGAAAAACCAACATATCCAAACCCAATAAACCAAAACGTGTCCACATTAACCACGATCTTTCCCAGCTAAGAAACAAACAAAACAAGAAAACAAAACAACTAGAAGAAGGGACCTCAGTGCAATATTTGATGGCCACAAATGCTGTACCAAAATATGTAAGGCATGCCTCTAATTGGTCGACTATGATTAAGCATGTCCAGTCCAAAACAATTATGCATGTCAAACGCTGATATTGCTTACTGAAGACAACTCAGAAATGTGCACTATAGCACCTCCCACTACCAGTCATGAATAGTACATATACTTCATCTAGTCAATTTGTGATGAATTTGACACAATGCCTGGCAATTCTCTATATGTAATCTGGAGGCACTACATTTTTTTATTAACATGTGAGACTGAGCTGTTCGACAGATACTGTTTTCATGGTAGCAAGAGGGGATAAGGGATGGAAGATCAACTTACAATAACTGTCCTGACCACAACCTTCACCTCCCCCTTATGTGCCATAGTCAAATCAACAAATCTCTCCGCAATGCGCTCAATATATTTCAGCCTGCCATTGTCCGCCAGGACAGCTTCATAAATCAACACAAAGTTAGCACTGACAAGACACATGACTAATACGTCACAAACTATAAGCATTTACCAATCATGCCAAGTACCAAAATTCAAAGATAAAACGACGTTTTGTAATAAATCTTCAATTAATGGGTTTGATAACAACATATAATTGATTATACAATCGCCTTTATTAACAACGCTATTACATAGGCTAGTCGACCCTAGTCACCATGGTACTGACCGCATAACTAGTCACGGTTAGTCAATGACCAGGTTGATTAGTCACCCTAGTTGGTCCAAGCCATCTGCTGTATGTACCAGAACTTATAAGGTATGTATACCATTACTATATAGTATAAATCAAGCATCAAGAGTTCAAGACTAGAGAGGTATGACCTAGTTCGTTGCTACCTGCTACTAGAAACAGAGCATAAAGCTTCAAGGAAAGACAAGCTGCACAGAGGCGTGACCCGATCACTAGCCTTCAAAGGAGGAGCTCTTCTTCGTGCTACCTTGAACCTGGATTGATGGAGGGGTGACCGAGCAGTACTAGACCTGGCTGAGGTGGAAGAGAGCTCGTGGCTACTTTTGCGTGCCACATGAGCTTCCACCACACACCATGGCTGAGGCAGGGACAGGAAGAAGCAGCAGCAGTGAAAGGGAGTAGGCACGGCCACTGGGAAGGCTGGAAGGGAGGGGAAGACCAGTGGCGGCAGGGATGTTTGTGCCCTTGTTCCAATGGCCGGTAGTGTGTGCACAAGCTCCTGGCGACTGGCGGTGCTTCTCACAGATCAGAGGTAAGGGAATAAGAGTAGAGCGGGTAAAGGAGAGAAACCATATTGAGCTTGGGCCCAAACACAGCTAGCACAGTGAGCTGATATAGCCCAGTGTGTACTCCCAACCCAGCTAATCAGCCGACTAATATTGAATAATCATCGGTTAACAGGCTGACCTGCTTTCTGGTAACAAGTCAAAGGGACAAACAAGGACAATTAATAGTGATTAGCTGGACAACTTGATAACAATAATATAAATATACTGCTGTACATGGCAAATTATTATGCAGATCATGGCTACCAAAAAATAGTTGCTCCGTGTCAATATGGAAAAATTATTGGAACCAGCACAAGTAAATGTGTGAATACGTTCTACACAGTTCATCACAACAAGAGCACCTTATCAGACTCTTTTCCTGGAGTGTATCAAAGTGATTAACTTGTTACACAAAACTGTACTTTAATTTCATTAGGCATACCAAAATGAGTAGGCAGGGCACATACCCAAGAAATTCTTTGTAACATCCGAAAACCCAGCGTCAGCAAATATTTCGGTTACAGCCTTCACCCTGGTCTCTTTTGGAACTGACAGGTCCTTTATGAATAGAGAGAACAACGGGCTCTTCTTGGATGCCTCTACAACAGTTTTAATCTCAGACTCAACTTTGTCCAATGAGTTAGCTTTAGCTGCTGTGAGGAACAGTGCACTGGCATAGTTGCCTGTGCCACCATACAGAGCTTCTGGAACCTATAAAGACATAAATGGGACAGACAATAAGATTACCAACGACATGCACAAAGAAATGAAGCGATCTTGAGCTTCCTAGAACAAACTAATAAAGGAGAATCTTTCATCCAGCAGTCGGCATAAAACTACACAGATATATCACAGAAAACCAAGAAATGTAAACCAAACAACACAAAGTGTCTTCTTGTCCTAAAGCTTCTGTACCAAACAATACAGCTAAGCTCAACATGAAGAAACTTTGCTACTATTTGTGTACGACTCAAATAAGTGATTGATGTGTGCAACCTTATGTTCACTATAACATCCAAATGGTAACCAATCTTATTACAGGGTAGGTTTCCTACCAAAAGGTAGGATATAATAGATAAATAATTGCATAACCTATGGGCTGCTAACAATACATATGCATTGCCTAGAGTAGCCTATCACCAGTTTACCACTCCCAGAGTCCCAGACGTATAATAAAACAGCATTCGTATCCCATTTTACAACTACATTCGCTCATCACTGAGAATGGTACCTTGATGTCCTTGCCGGTGGGTTTGGCCGGCTGCGACGCGAAGCCCCTCGAGACCTGCATCAGAACGAACACGTCAGTCCCAAAAACAAATGGACATAAACATCACATAGGACGACTTAAAAATTCCCCTGCAAAAGACCCTAAACTTCAGGAGATCCATCCCAGATCGGATACAGGGCGCGGAAGGCCAATCGAAATCCACAGAAATGGATCTGTTTCAACTACTAAGGCGGGGGGCAGGGAGCAAGGACCTGGGCGACGGCCGCGGATTCGGAGGATGCGAGGTGGGCGCGGAGGAGAGGGAGGCCGGATCTGAGGTGCCGCGCCGCCGCCATCCCTGTTCGCTGGCTCGTTCCGCGGCGGTAGAGACCGAAACCCTTGGGTGCGGGTGGGAGGAGATCGGGGGCGAGGAGGCTGGTGAGGTGGTCTTGCGGAGTGCGAGAAAAAAGAGGGAGGCCACGCTATGCCCGAGAGGCGTCGGGGGCTCAGGGCAGCAAGGGCAAACCACAAGTCCACAGCCCTCTGGACCGGCCCAGCGAGCCGTTTCTTGACCGCTTTCTCATGGGCTGTATTTCAACCACTTGGGCCTTAACAGCTTAGGTATTTGGGCCTCTTTCGGCTCTCATTCTTTTCCCCCCGAAAAAGAGGAGAGGGGAAAACAGTGCTTCGGATTTGAGTCAATTCAGTACGTCTCTTCGTGGTCCAACAAGATCAGCACCCTGCTCAAAAAAAAAAAACAGAAACAGATCAGCCCGATATTTGATGAACCTTCCTTGTTAAGCTATTTGCAGACTTCTGCAACTCAACTACCTTCTTTCCCCTTTTTTACATAACAGAATAAAAATTCTACTTCACTTATTAATGGAAGTAACTTGAATCCAACATTCCAACTTATTCCAGAGAAGTTAAAGGTAAAGCGTGCTAAATATAGTTACTGTTGTTACCTTGATGGAAACAAACACAAAGGCAACAACTAAGCCACTTGGTGCCAGGTAGTTTCTATTAATGTTTTCAATCTCTCATATGACAGATGAACTGGAGATTAATGAACTAGCTTATTTGTTGTATATTCCCTAACTTTTTCTTTCCATCTTTCGTGTATGTGTGCATCAGTTGTTACAAAAACGTGATAGAATATAACATTTCCTAAATAATTTAATTCCTAGAGTTAACTTTTTTTTATGTTTGATCGAATTTATAGAAAAAGTACACATATTAGCACATTATGAAAATATAGTTTATGGTACAGTGTATCTATTGATACTAGCTTGGTTATGAATCTTGACGCTAATTTCTATGAATTTGATTAAACATAAAAGGTTTAATTTAAAACAGTTCTAAAAGTTGATTTATTGAC
>Ga0182004_10001056_pt1 | contig 19324 bp, 13 predicted proteins | sample Sormic07211540_1_FD_120479 | JGI IMG/M metagenome (GOLD analysis project Ga0182004, IMG submission 120479) | Endophyte microbial communities from Sorghum bicolor roots, Mead, Nebraska, USA - 072115-40_1 MetaG | ecosystem: Host-associated > Plants > Roots > Unclassified | place: USA: Nebraska...
GAGAGAGAGAGAGAGAGAGAGAGAGAGAGAGAGAGAGAGAGAGAGCTGGAGAAGGAGCAAAAGTTGTTCTATTCCTGTTTAAGATTAAAACAATTATATGTCCCTTATATTTATATATTCCCTATATCACTTGTACTCCATGCAATTGGAATAGAAGTCCTTGTAAATTTGGAGCAACTAGAGTAAAGTCCTTGTAGATTTGAACTCCTCCTTTGCTACTCAAACCAAACCAGCATAAGTGGCTGGAAGGAAAAGCTTCTTAGCATGGGTGGCAAAGAGATCTTAATCAAATCAATCGCCCAAGCCATGCCAACATATGCAATGATAGTTTTTAAAATCTCAATTAACATTTGTAAAGGGATGATAGATGCCATATCGCAGTTTTGGTGGGGTGATGATGATGATAAGAGGAGGATTCGTTGGCATGCTTGGTGGAAATTATGCCTACCAAAATATAAAGGGGGCATGGGATTCAGGGATCTCCATAGCTTCAACTTAGCCATGCTAGCGAAACAAGTTTAGAGATTATTGTATGATCTAGATTCTCTCTATGCAAGGGTTTTGAGAGCTAAATATTATCCTGATGGGAAACTTCTACAGGCCAAGCTTAAAAGTGGGGTTCTTTTACTTGGCAGAGTGTGCTTGCAGGCCTTGGATGTTTTAAGCGAGGCTATATATGGCGTGTTGGAGATGGTACACAAATTAACATATGAAATGATAGCTGGATTCCTAAAGCCACAGCTTGAAAGTGTTAACTCCAAGATGTAACATTGTGATCTCAACTGTAGATGAACTTATTAATCCTATTGATGGTAGATGAGATGAGGCGCTAATCAGATCACTATTTTGGTCCGTTGATGTACACCATCTGCAAATTCTAATCTATAGTGGTCGAGAAGATCTTGTTGCCTGGCATCCTAATTGGAATGGCTTATTTACTGTGAAATCTGCATATCACTGTCAGTGGGAACATAAATTTGCAGCTAGAAACTACACAACTATGGCAGGAGGTTCAGGTGTACAGCTAGTGTGGAAAAACTTATGGAAACTCTCAATGCCGAGCAAGGTAAAAAATCTTGTATGGCGAGCTCTCCATGGGTGTATCCCATGCCTTGCTATCCTGGCTAACAAACATATTATGAATACGGTAAATTGCCTAGTATGTCATACGGAGGCAGAAGACATAAGACACATTCTATTCTCATGCAGCCGTGCAAGGGAGGTCAGGAGTGCACTAGATGTCTTGTCGCATATTGAGAATTTGTTAACCATTGACAGATAAGGCTTGAAAGGATCTAATTGGCCTAGAGGGGGGTGGATAGACATATCTTAAAAACCTGAAACTCAAAAACTCAAGTTGCGGAAGTTAAATGCCTATCGGTACCACCGACAGTTTGGGCTGGTACTACTAGTGTTACATAGCCAGTACTACCGACACAAATTGCTGGTACTACCGACGCCTTAAGAAGGCTACGAAATCAGAGTATATTAAGTTTTGATTTCAGATCTAAGAGTTACCGCACTCTTCTAGATGTAGGAGAGGTTGATGTTGAAGTTCCTTGGCTTGGTTCTTCTCCGCAATGTAGATCGACCCTTGTTCACCTATGAAAGGGGGTAGAGATGAAGAACACGAAGAACACAAGAACAAGGGTAGTCGAAGCTACCTCCACAACAAGACAAGATATTTCTCCCGAGGTTCGAAAATCCCCACTAAGGAGTTCCTACGTCCCCGTTGTTGAGGTGACCACGAAGGTCCGACCACTTAGGTCTCCTCCCTCAAGCAACCACAAAGGTTAGCTTGAGATTTCCACTAAGAATCAAAGGGTAATACAAACACTTCGAGGTGCCCACTTCAAAAGAGAACTCTTAGAAAGCTTTTCAAATCCAATCCCTTTGAAGGACAATTAGAAAAACTTAAGGATGGCATGTCAAGTGATGCCATAGAAGGAGAGCGAAGCCATCTAGAAGCCACTCTTATCCTCTCCCCTTCATGCCCACATTAGAATTAGAATATGAACCCATCTCTAAACCCATCCTTGACCACTATGGCTTGTTCTATGCTCTTCCTCCTAAACCTCGTGATGATTCTATAAATCCATCTAGATATCCCATGCATAGGAATCATCAAGACCATATAGAAGATCGAGAAAAGCAACATCCATGGCTAGAGAGCATTAAAAACATATGTGCTATCGCCATTGAATGGATGGACATGGCCTTAGATAAGATCAATTCAAGAGATGACCCAAGGGAATTTTTGGACATATATGTTGAGTCACCCTTGGAAGTTGAAAATGATGGAGACTTCAATGAGCTAGGAAGCTACTTCATTAACACCCCATCAGTTCCTTGCTCATATGAAAAATCTCCTGATTCACTAGTCTCTCTAACATCACCCCACATGAGATCTTCAACCTTCTCATGCTCCCTGTTTCTAAAGTTTTTGAAAGGATGGTTGTAGATGCATATGTTTATCATAAATATTGTAGATCTTGTGTGGTGAATCTTGAGAGTAATACACTTAGGTTGGTGTTGGAAGGGAAACCACTTCACCAAACCACATCTTGAAGGTTTCCCATGGACAAGCTTAGTGTCCTAAAACAAGAACTATTTAGACCATGACATGAGTGTTCATCTTTCTACTATGCTACCTTGTTGATTGAGCATAGAATTATAATTGTGAAAATATTCCTTCAGGTATTCTTGTCACTAACCTTATCAGGTTTGGAGCAAAAGATCAAAGGATTTACAAATGCAAGGTATGTCCAAGCAATCATTATGCAACATTGAATAACTTTCATCCAATCTTGATTTTTGCCAAAGTCAAGCTTGGGGGATATACTTCCATACATACATTTTTTTCCATGTTGCTATACTGTCTTGGTTGCCTCTACCTTTAAGATATGCTCAATTTGCTAAACAATAGTCATGCTCTATCATCACTGTTGAGTAAATCTCTATAATGCTCTCATGCTACCTTTGTTTGCTATAGTATATGTAGGTTTGGAGTAGTTTCATACATCTCTTAAATAAAGCATGGTGCCTAGTTTAAGAGTGGTGATCTTACTCTCAAAGGCTTTTAATTAGACGTGGTTAAAATGCCTTCTTGAATCAAATTAGACATGGTGTCTCGGTTGATTTTTGAGCCGATAGTATGCTGTAGTAGATATTGGAATATTTTTGTTGGACTAACCCCTGTAGGAAAACTACCAAATCCAAATTGGAAAAGTCTTGAGATGAACTCACACTAGAGATGAAGAGAGACATAATAATTTTGCACAAGGGAGACACAACTCACTCCATGGAGTTGCATTCTCTTGTCAACCACTAATTATCGGGAATCAAGAAAAGATTGACAAGAGAAGAGCATGCAATGTTCTGCACTCTCACCTCTAAGGTCGAGAAGCTGAGACACGAGAAAGGAAGGCTAACTCCTCTAGATGATCCAACCAAGTTCTTCCACATCTCATGCTCCTATTGCTCCACACACTGGTTTGCAATCTCTAAATTCACTATTGCTTTATTTCTATGAGAGTTAATTCATAATGCCTATATTTGAGAATCAAAACATAAGATGGGAAAATAAATCCTTTAGAAAGAAGTAATTGTAAATAATAAATGTGCTATGCTAAGTATGCTCAAGCAAGTTCCTTTTTGTAGCATAGAAAGTGACCCTTAGCTGTGTTACAACAATGCCCTTGTCATTACTTTTATATTCCTTCGGGTATGTGCTGTCCACTAATGATTTCCAGGGATAAAATAAATAAGAAGAGCTAAAGGTCCAAGCACAAATTAGACAGTGAACGATTGATGGCATAAGAGAAAGGAGTGCAACAGATAAGACAGTTGGTGCATGAACAAGACACGTGACTAGCCAAGCAAGGAAAGCTTCCACAGGATATTATGGCCTCAACATGCTTCAATACTAAAGGTAACATCTCTATAAGTGATCATTACTTCCAAAATATTCTCCTTGATTTTGGCATGCACATATAGTTGTCATTACTTTTCTCATTGGGTCTACGAATAATGTTCTCCACCTATAATAATAGGTAAAGCTTCTTTTGAACATACTCACACTACCTCTGATAAGAAATTTGATTTTTGGTCAACCTGAGCCGGTCCATAAACTAAAATCAAATTAAACTTAAAATCATCTTCCTTATGGCAAACTTTAAAATGAATAAAAAATCCCCTTCTTTAATCTCACCAATGTCAAAAGTTAACAAGTTAATTCCTAGGATCATGCCTCCAGACCGTCTCCGTGGAGCCATGCAATGCCAAAGAAAATCTTTGCCAGCGCAAATATTATTCAAAGTGGATTGTAGAAAATCGACTCTAATTGTCTCTAATAAGATAATAAAATCTAAGTTCTTTTCTTTTGTTAGGTCAAATAGGAATCTATATTTTTTAGGATCAGCAAACTATTGCAATTTCAAAAAATACCTTTCATCTAGACCGACTTCTTTTTTTTCTTGTACCTAGAACATGACCTTTTGTTTTGTGATAAAGGAGTCTGTAGACACAAAGGTCATAACCCCCATCACATAGGCCTTCAGAGATTTCTGAACAAATGAGATTTAAAGCTTCTACATCTATTTTATCTTCTATGGAGCATACAGTAGAGGCATCATCCGACACAAATTTCATTTCGTCCTCTATCCTATCATGCTCATTCACTCTAAGAGCTTCTAGATCTTTCAAAGAATTTAAAGAAAGCAACACTATTTGTTCATTATCCCCAAGAATAACCCCTAGTGAATTAGTTGTGGTTAACAGATAGGAATCATCACGAGTATGAGGGTTAAATGTCTATTTATTTTATATGGATAAAAGCAAACCATATATCCTTGTAGTATCAGACCATGCGTAGGCTTAGCATGGGCAGGTGGAAGCGCCTGTAGCACATGTATCTTTGCAAGTTCACATACAAATCCTCATGTATGCCATGGGCATCCAGCAAGACTAAGTGCAGGAGGTCCGAGGTCAACACTCTCTATCACTCGTCTCGTCCCTGCTGGCTGAGCAAATTGTTGAATAGGTTGAATCATCACTCATATTCATCATGAGGTCAGCAAAAATGATGATGCAATGATGGAAATACCAAGGAACTACATGTGCTTCATATCCCAAATCCAGCCACGGTCGAGGTGCTCGGGGACGCGAAGGTTGACATGGCCAGGCTCGTCGACAACAGAGGCCTCCCTGAAGTTGTCATTGTCACCGACTATCAGGGGCTACTCCTCCTGAACCACGGCAGAGCATAGAAATTCTTAGTGGGGTTTTAATTTATAAGAGCATTTTAATATATTAATTAAATGGACTACCTATTCCAAATTTAATTAGTGAAGGCAAGAAACCCAACTCCAGCAAGCTACCTACTTGACCTAACAAATTTGTTGACTACCCAAATCCTCCTCCCACTACCTACTTCTGTTGGGCTAAGAGCATCTCCAAAAGTGCCCCATATTTCTTCCCCATCCATGTTTTTTTAGGAAAAAGAAGAAAAAAATTATCTCCAAGAGTTTCCCATGTCTTTTCCACCTTTCTGCACTTGGCAAATCACCATCACCTGCGTGCAAATATATGTGTGCTATGAGGTGGGAAACGAAAAAAAGGAAAGACAGGGTTCCAGATGAGAAAAGCGCAAGAAAAAGATATGGTGGAAGGGTTTAAACGCGTACAGAAACAAATTTAGGATTTCTGATGCAAAATATGAGAGGAAAAAGTATAACAAAACCGTCCAAATTATAAGAGATTAAGTCCAAAAGCGACTACTTTCATAGTCAAGTCTTTATACTTAAGCCCATATAATCCCAGTAGTCTACGAAATCTCTAAGGATCTCAAACTTTTCAACCATACAGCCAAGGTCGTAATAAGTTCACTGGTCGTCATCCATACATTACATAGTTGGATACATCAGAGTTCAAATAAGTTATTATAATACCAAGTCTTTTAAATAGTAGCAAAAGCAAATAGTTTTGAAATCACACACACTTAGTTCAAATTACAGTGCCAGATCTTGATCGGTCCCACAAAAGCAAAAGATAAGACGGAATGACCATGTCCTTGATCTATGCATCACCCATCGCTGGGTAGAGACAGTTAATGCAATACCCGTAGTATCTTTGACCATCTACAAAATAACATGGGAACAGCGCCCTGAGTACGAGAAAGTACTCAGCTAGACTTACTCATCTTAAACTAGAAATAAATGACACCAAGGATCATGTAAGGCTTTATCAGTGAGCTAGCTTGGCACACTTTTGCATACAAGTGCTTAAGTTATAAATAAGTAACTCTTTAGATGATTAGCTTAAGTTAATAGTTATTAACCTATCCTCTAGATTAGCACCTATTCTACAGTAATCACTTGATTAAGATACAATAGTAGTAACCAATTTAGATGTAGTACCATAGCCTTCTGAGTGTTCCATAAACATTACTATGATGACGTGGCTCAAGTCAAGTGCTCACTATCTAGGAGCGATGGTGATTCGAGTTGATTTCTAATGAGTTGGTGATTTATTCTCCACAAAAACCATACTTTCCCCGTTGGGGTAACTTTGATCACCGAACACACTATTTCAGTCAAGTCGCGGGTTCGACAAGCACCACCATACCTAGGGGCCGCCCGAGTGCTAGGACATACATTTGCCTCACTATCATGCCCCCGTGGTCACCCCCACCAACTTCAATACGGTGCATACATCTAGTCAACTCCTAGCCCAAATAGCGTCTTACCTTCACGGTCAAAACGAGTTATCCTTCCAGTTAAGTATGAAGCATGCGTTCAACATGACAAGGGACAACAATGGTCGGTCCTTAATCGATACAGACAGAATCACTATGGTCAAAATCTCCATAAGACTCTACCCGGTCTTAGTTTACTCCTCAACACTTGGTTGTGATCCATGATAGCAAACATATTGCTAACGCTAGGTAACCACCTATAGCTCGCAGGTGACAGGAAATCACCCGACTTCTACCGAACTAAGCATGGCTAAGCATTAACTCTGAGCCTACACTAAATAGGATAAAGGTATATACAAGAGTGGTATTCAAGGTATATTTTATGCATCAACTGTTACAAGCAATTCCTATAACTTAATGCAACACATGTAATCATCATAATGATATGTGAATCATAACTAGTTACATAATTACTGGGAGTCTTATAATACTCTGGGGCTTGCCTTTCTCAAATGAGCTTGGACGGTGGTCCGAGCACTCTTGCAACTCCTCTTCATGCTCTTCTTCCTCGGTGGCCTCCTACACCACCGCCACTTCTAACTCCTCGGGCCTAACCACCATTTTATTCTCTTATGATCCTGTATGATGCATATGCATATGTGAATAGCAAAACAATGGATACAAGATGGTGCATGATGATATGGATGCTTAATTATGAATGACCAAGGTTAACTTGTAATAGAGTAAGTGCGTACTTTTCTCTAGTAATGGTTTATTACCACACAGAGAGCAGATGTTAACTTATTCTACAAGGTAGTCAACATCATCTAAGAACATGTACCATAAGCACATGTTATCTACTGCATTCTCTTCCATAACTACTTCTACAAGACCATCATAACCTTTCATCCCATCACATCAGTAGATTGAAGTGCTTCAAAGATACACCAAACGACTTTGGTTATCCTTTACTACTCACAAACAATCATTTATTTACTTAATTAACAATAGGTTATAACAACAACATATAGTTCTGATGCTCAATAAATTGTAAGAAATTGTAGTAGCTTATTCATGCCTAACATAGCTATAGTTTTCCAACTAGGCCGAGCATGGTCGGCTGGCATGCGCATGACCTGCAAAAAGCACGGTCCAAGCACAGCCCTGCCTAGCTGGCGTTGTGCTCGTGCCTAGCATGGCCCATTCCGTGCTCGTGCCTGGGCTGTGGATTTGGCCCATGGGCCAGCACGGGCATGACATGAGATTTTAGCCTGGCCCAACACCGGCATGAGTCACTCACCAAGAGTCATCTGATCCCCCTCACCACCGGGTTATAGCCATTGGATCCGACCGGTGTACACCACGCTATATAACCCCACCCAGCGGCCTCACCCCCCCTCAACCAAACCTAAACCTAAATCATTCCCCCTAGCCATAGCTGCATCTCCATCTCTTGCTCTCGTCTCTTAGCCTCCCCGTCACAGAGCCATAGAGGTGGCACCGGGTGACTCAAACCGAGGAGGGCGATGGTGGCTCAGGCTCGCTAGCGTCCCCCCTCTTTTTCTCGCCCTCTGGCACAGGCACCTACAGACCTTCAACGATGCAGGTAGGATCCCATCACTGCCTCTTCTTCTCTTTCTCTCCCCTATGAGTTCCTTATGCACCGCTGCTCCTCCACTGACACACTACTTTTTCTCTTCAGATCTACTAATCCGCTGCTACTTAGAGCTACCACTTCTTTGCCTCCGTCACTGGTAATGGCTAGGTAAGTAACCCTAACCCTAGATTCGACTCTGATATGTTCTTAGACTCCTTGTTCTTGATTCTTGCTTTGTTCTTTGATTGATTTTGCAACCATTTAGGATCCAGGGCATTGAGGATGCCGCCTAGGCTCCCATCTGTGTCTATGTCTGAAGACATGGTGGAGGCAAGTGCCACTGCCATTGAAGAGGAGAATGAGAGGTTGGGCAGCCTCCCTGGAGATAATCGTGATGACGACATGGCCGAGGAAGAACTAGAAGACTTATTCAGGTGTTGAGCTGGTGGTGGAGATGGTGCAGGGGATCTAATCAACCTTGATGGTCCAGAAGGCGGTGGAGGTGAAGATCAAGGCGATGAGAACGATGATAGTATTGTGTCCTATCCTTCTACCTCTGATGTTTAGAATGATTTCAAGAAGCTATTTAGACTCAATGACAAAGGTAAGGAGGTAAGGTATGGCGCTATATGTAACCATTGCCACAAAGAGTACTTTGGTCTCTCTACTGGTGGCACTAGTCACCTCCATCATCATAGGGCAAAATGCCCTAAGCTCCACGAGAAAACTCGTGGCTTGTCTCAGACTCAGATTTCTTTCAATCCTGATGGTAGTATGTGTATGTGGGATTATTGTCATATTCATGCTCATAATGAACTATGTAGATTCCTTACTAGGGTGGATGTTCCTATCAGTTTAGGTGAATGTGCTGCATTTGAGGAATACATTAAAAATGTTCATAATCCTAAGTTTGTTGCTGTCTCTAGACAAACCACCACTAGAGACTTAACCAAAATGTTCACTGAAAGAAAAGCCAAGTTGATTGAGGTTCTTTCATCTGATGCTATAAATTGTGTGTGCCTTACATCTGATATCTGGTCTAACAATGCCAAAGAGGACTACCTTAGCGTTCTTGCACATTACATTAACCCTAACTGGCAAATAGAGAAGAGGGTACTTGGTCTAGTGCTTATTGATTGTTCTCATAATGGAGAAAACATTGTTTATAGAGTTGAATCTGTTCTTGCTAAATATGGTGTGCTTGAAAAAGTGTTCTCTGTTACTTTGGATAATGCTTCATCTAATATGTCTGCCATGCATATGCTTAGACCTATCTTATCTAAATATCTTGGTATTGATGTACCTGTTCATGATCCTAGAGTACCTGAATCTACTGTTAGTTGTATGTTTCTGCGTCAGTGTTGTGCTTGCCGTATTATTAACCTTATTGTTAAGGAGGCACTTGAAGCTCTTAAGCCTTTGATTGAAGTATTTAGAACTGCAATATCATACTTGAACTCATCTAACCAGAGAATTGTTGCATATAAAAATTACTGTCTTGCATCTAGTTTTAAGCCTAGAAAGTTTTAGTTGGACATGGACATAAGGTGGAACTCTACATATCTGACGCTTAAGCATTTGCTTCCTCATAAAGAGCCTTTCACTACTTTTGTTCATGCCAACTTTCCTAGAACCAATGATGGTGAGTTACTTATAACTGAAGAGCATTGGGTTGTTGCTCAAAAAGTACTTAAGTTTCTTGAACTATTCTATGATACTACAGTTGCATTGTCTGGTGTTTATTGTCCTACATCTCCACTTATCATTCATTATCTTGTTAAGATTGCTATATACCTAAACAACTATGCTAATGACATTCACCTGAGAGCTGTGATTCAACCCATGGTAGATAAATATAATAAATATTGGAGAGACATACCTTTGCTATATTCATTTGCATTCATCTTGGACCCTAGAGCTAAAATGAAAGGATTCTCAAAAGTGCTGAGGAGGTTGATGAACCTTACAAGCACAGATTATAGTGCTTACCAGGTAGGCACAAGAGCTAGGCTCACTGATGTTTACAATAAGTATGAGAAGAAATTTGGATCTATTAGGTTGAGGAGGACTATCCCCCAAAACCTGTCTAGTAAGAAAAGAAGTGCTTGGGATGAGATTTATGATGATGATTCTAGTTCTTCTAGTGTTGGTAACTCTTCTAGTTCTATGTTGCATTCCACTCTTAATTTGTCCAGAGATACCTCTACTACTACTTTGCTGCAAGCTGCATCTTCAAATGCTTTTGAGCTTGTTAACTATTTGGACTGTGACAATGTTAACCACTTAGATGATTCTTTTGACATCTTGAACTGGTGGCATGAGCATAAGCTCACTTGTCCAGTCTTGTCTATCATGGCTAAAGACAATTTGACTGTTCTTGTCTCCATTATATATTCATAATCTACCTTTAGCATGACTGGCATGATCATCGAGGAGCGGTGGATGAGGCTTAAGGCAGATACGATGGAGATGCTCACATGCATCAAAGACTGGGAGATGGCAGAAGCAAGGCTGCAGCATAATGTGGAGGACAAGGAACTTGAAGACGCATTTGAAAATCTCTCTTGATTAGTACATCTATGTTCTTGTGCTCTTTTTGTAACTTTATCTTGTGCTCACATTGCTAACTGTCATCCTTGTTCTTGTGCAGTTGGCCTGGGTGCAACACAATTTGAAAGAAGCAAGGCTGCAACACACAATGAGCTTGAAGATTAAAGCATTTGAAGATCATCTTCATTAGTCTCTAGCTTAGTTTATTCTCTACTTTTATCTTGAAGTTGGTATGTAATATGAACATTGAACTTGGACAATGATGTAAGGACTTTGAACTATTATGGGGTTAGGTTGTACTCTTTTTCTACCTAGGGTTCCTCACAAGGATGAGTTTTACCTAGGTAGATTTTTAATGAGGCAACCATTGCACTACAGCCCCCATTATATTCATTTTGTTAACTTCTTTGTGTTCTATGAATGTTTGGTATTACTATGTGCTGTTAGTGACTATGTGTTGCTTTATGTGCTATTATAGTGCCTAGGCTGGCACGGCATTGCATGGCACAACACGATTGTGCCTTCATAGGGTCGTGCGTGGGCTGGCATCTTGGCACGATGGCACTATCAGGAACGGCACGACGTGCCACTGTGCCGCTTAGTGTCGTGCCTGATCGTGCCCGTGCCATGTCGTGCCTGGACAGCCCAGTTGGCCAACTATAAATATAGCCTATCAAAAAACTTCACTGCATTTGGACACATAAAACAACCTACACAAAATGACAAGTACACGAGTCATAAATGCATGAAAAATACTTTACCCATTGAAAAGTATCAAACAACATATTTAACATTTTTCTTATATACTTTCTAGCATAAGAACAAGTCGCAAAAATTTTCAAGTCATTATCATATATACTTTATTTACTACAAAATTAGCCATTTTAAGCATCTAATTGACAACATAAATTGCTTACGCAGAATATATCATATCTCATATTCTCACAGATACTACACATCAATAACAAAACAAGAATCATATTTTTCTGACGCATACTCTATTTATCAAGCATTTCACAAGAAATCAGCATTTTAATCATTTAAACAAAGGTACACAGAAAAGTATCACAAAAATGACACGCAATATTTTTAAATGTAGATCGGAGCACAAGGAATACAACGAAATTTGTTTCTCTTCATTTGGACTTGTATTTTCCCATATATGAATTTTTGAAGCATTGCAAACATTTCTGAAAAATCATTTAAACTTTAAAACAAAATCCACTCAGTTTAAAACGCTGGGTACACCGGTGCAGTGCATCTAGAGTCACTGTCACGTGGGACCCATTGGGCAGTCGGACCCACCTACCAGAGAGGTAGAGGCAGAGGCATAAGGTCATTGGCAGTGTGGCCACCACCGTCGGCCTCGCCACGTCAAGCCGCACCTGATGCACGCAAGAAGAGCGGCTAAGGGTGGTTGGAGTGCTGGTGGCAAGGAACGATGGTGTGTGGTGGTGTTGCTCACCGACGATGTGCCATCTCCGGCCACGGCACGATCATGTGAAGCCGCACAGAAGCATCGCCATGACGCGGCGGATCCAATGCGCAAAAAAGCAAGAAGAAATAGGAAGGGGAAAGGGGTTTTGGCGCTGACCAAAAGCTCGCCAGAGCTCCAGCTGCATTTTGGTGAGACACAGTTGCCACGTCGGCCCTTACCGAGATGGTAGAAGATGCGCAACGAGTACGTGAGGCAACGGAGAGGCTCGTCTGGTGTTTGGCTTCGAGCGGGGACAAGTGAGCAGAGCAACGGCGAGCGGCGGCCCTTTGCACGGTGGCAGCAATAGCGCGCGGCTACACGGTGCTATTGCTGCTGCGCGAGCCAGGCAGAAGGAAAAGGCGAGCGCATGCGCCGATGGGGAGGTGTGCTGGCCTCCTCCCGACCAAGGTTATACCCTGTCGGAGCGGCCAGCACCGCCCCTCACCATCGGTGGTCGCACGCCACACGGCGGGCGTCGGCTCAGGCAAGGTGGGGGAGGAGCTACATATTTTTTTCTCCTTCGTTTGTTTTCCTTCGGAACCTCTCTTTCCTCCGCCGAGCACAAGACCGCTATCATCGGTTGGCTGCAGGCCCCCTCCACACCGCCGCATGGAAGCCGCTGGTGTCCCTGCCCTAGCGTGGTAGGCGATGCGGCCATCCCGACGCTCACTGCCATCCCCCGCTTTGTATTGGCCGTCCCAACTGCATCTGGAGCTCCGCCACCACCGATGACCTTCCTGGGTGGCTTCTCCCTAGCGTCCATGACTGGCCCTTCCTCCCTGCATCCGCGAATGGCCTTGCTCCCCATGGGCGCTCCCCGATGGCTCTTGTTCCCAACCAGTGACCGACACCGCCCCTCGATGGCTCTGCTCCCCACCAGCGATGTCGATCTCCGCCATCTGTGGCTCTCCTGGTGAATCTCCCCGACAGGTGGCGGCTCTCCCCTGTGGGTGGCTCTCACCGGCGCAAGGTCCTCCCGGCCCGAATTAGCGACTGCCGCTAGCGGCCCTCGCCCGACGCGGCCAACATGTCAGAGTTAGGCAGTGGGAAGAAGATGACACGTGGATCCCATATATTATGCTTTGCTGGAATGGTTTTGAGTAGTCTATTTTATGTAGCACTGTTGGAGTTGAAAGTAAAATTTAGGTAGTATGAAAATATGTGGCTATTTAAATATAGAAATAGATAGTCTGTTTTAGATAGTACTGCTAGAGATGCTTTTAGTATAAGATACAAGGAGCTTGATTCATTTAACTAGAGTTAATGTTTGTAGTGTCATATTATGTTTCGACCATTTGTTTTAGCGATTGTGCATTGTAGAAGAAACTTTTCATAGGCTATCCTTACACACGTACGTTGGTCAATTTGCTCCATGCACAATTTTATCTTTTGAGGTGGCTGAGTTCACAGGACGAAAAAAAGGGGGGAAATAGGTATTAAAAATCAATGTGTACATCTTCTAACCGGTAATTTTTCAAAGTATATAAGAGCAACTTCAAAAGACTCTTTATATCCCTCCAATAGAGACTTTGATAAAAAAAACATCCTCTGAGTCTCTTTAATTGCATATCCAAATATTAACATATTATATTCTAGATTTCTTGCTAGTCAAAATTGGAGAGCGAAAATGATGTCTCTCTAGAGCATGTACAAGATATAAAAAAAAGCTATTGGAGAGTATAAAAGGTATAGAAAATATTTTTACTCAAACGACTTTCTAAATAATGATTTAGTGAGAAAAAGTTTAGAAAGATTATTGGAGATGATCTAACAATAAGGATGGAAATAGATTCGGATAGTATCTTTTTGTCATATTTTAACTCAAATTCAAATATGTACAATATTTTTTAATACAAATACAAAATAGGTGTAGGATTTCTATTCGGTTCTTTACTCAACTCAACTCAAAATCTATTATAATTCAACATTTTTTCCCATATATGAATAAAAAAATAGTAAAAGTTAATCAATAACCAAAGTGAACTAAATGAAAGTACACTTAATAATCTTCAATATCATATCATAAAAAAAAATCTCCGATATCAAAGTGCACTACTCCTTGTAATTCTCATTTTTCAAGGAGTCAAACAATTTCAACTTTGACTAAGTTTATATAAAAAACTAGTATCATGCAAAATATAAAACTAAGTATCATGAGATTAGTTGAATATATTATCATAATAAATTTTTTTGGAGACATAAATGCTAATATTATTTACTATAAACTTCGTCAAACTTAAGTTACTTTGATTCGCATGGATCCCATAATTGCACTCTTTCTTGGTCGGAGGGAGTAAATTATAATGAATAATTCTTAGTAAATAACGGGTCAAGTGAAAAAATTTAAAAAAATGGTAGAAAATAAGTATGCATTTTGCTTTATCAATATTTTTGGAATTACAAAAATATTATACAAGTAGAGATTATTGTGTACTCCCTCCATCTACAAAACAATGCAACTATGGTATCTATGAGAGTCAACTAGTTAAAGTTTGACCAAATTTATAATGTATAGTATTAACATTTATGTCTCTAATAAAATTTATTATGAAAATATATTTAACAATTAATCTAATAATTACTTTATATATACCTTTAGTCAAATTTAAATTCCTTGACTTCTCAATAAACAAGTGTGCACGAAGGGAGTTTAACATAGAAAAGTCCCATAGAAAAGGATAGCTCATAAAAATAATTTAGTTATCAATAAATATTTATAATAATTAAATATGTCAATTTTTGTAATTAATATTATAATTATGTAAATATTTGTCATGAATAAATTATATAAAATAATTTACATCAATAAATAAATAAACTCAATTACATTAAAGAATTTACAATAATAAATATATTAGTTTTAAACTATATCAAACAAATACTAAAATTAATTTAATATTTACATACCATAATACTTTTAAATTAATACTAATAGTTGTTTATCGATATACTATTAGGTGGTTCCAATGCATCATTACTCATTATATCATAAAATTAAATAACAGATTCATGATATATTGTTTTCTTTGCATATGTGGGTATCGTCGAATACGGATCTAAAATCGGATAGAAAAATACTAAAAAAGTTAAATTCAAATGTGTCTATACGGATCTAAAATCGAATAGAGAAAAATACTAACAAACGGATTCATATGTATCTATTTAATATCATATTAGAAACAATATTAATATGGATATGCATATTATAAGGTTTATTAGTGGATACCAACGTTGGATAATTCGATAGTCATTTTTATTTTCCATTTGTATTTAAGAGTATCTCCAAAAATTTCCAAGAATTTCTTTTCGAAACCATGGAGTTTTCCAAGTCGTCAAAAAAGTATTAAGAGGAATAAATAAGATCATCTTCAACAGTTTTCAATAATTTACTTTAAAAATATAAAAGACCATTTTATATCAGGAATCCTATACTATTTATAAATTACTCTAACTATTTTTATATATTTTTTCTCTCTTGTATATTTGTAATATGATCTTTTTTGTTTTTTATTCTTTCTCACGCCTATCCACCTTGTGTGTCTTCAGCTGTGGATATATCCGCGCTTTCGGTGATGAAGTGTCAACATTTTTTTTAGAGAGATGGCACTGGAAACTCTTGGTCTTAGAGGTGGCTTTTTTTCTATTCTTAGGTCTTGTTTAGTTCACCCAAAATCTAAAAACTTTTCAAGATTTATTATCATAATGTGGCACATGTATGAAACATTAAATATAGATAAAAAATTAACTAATTACATAGTTTGCTTGTAATTTGCGAGATGGATCTTTTGAACCTAATTAGTCTATAGTTCAACAATAATTACCAAATATAAACAAAAGTGCTATAATGTCAAAATGCAAAAACTTTTTGGATATGAACCATGGCCTTGTTTAGTTCTCAAAATTTTTTCAAGATTTCTCGTCACATCAAATCTTGCGGCACATGCATGAAGCATTAAATATATATTAAAAAGATAACTAATTGCACAGTTTACTGTAATTTATGATACGAATCTTTTGAGCCTAGTTAGTCCATAATTAGACAATAATTGTCAAATAAAAATGAAAATGCTACAGTAGTCAAATCAAAAAATTTCGTAAACTAAACAAGGCCCATAATCTTACAAAACAATCCTAGATTATAAGAGGCTTTAAATGACAAATTTGCAAAGCGGTAAATCGTCGATTTTCTTTGGTCTTGTTTAGTTCACACTAAAACAAAAAAAAATCAAAATTCTCGGTCACATCGGACCTTACGGCACAAGCATGAAGCATTAAATATAAATAAAAATAAAAATTAATTACATAATTTGTCTGTAAATTATGAGACAAATCTTTTAAACCTAATTACTCTGTATTTGAATAATGTTTGTTAAATAAAAATAAAAATCGTATCGTCTTAAAATCCAAAAACTTTTTGATGTAAAGGAGGCCTTTGTTTCCTTCCTCCTCCGGTTGCCGGTCATCCCGTTTACCCAGCGGCCAGCTCGCGCTCTCTTCGCTCTACCTCTCGTGGCCTTTCTTTCCTAGCGGCGACAGCTGGGCTAGCGGCGCCGCCACCGTACGTCAGGTCTCCGTTGGGTGTTTGATGGCGATTAGCACCTGTAAGGTATGCCCACCCCTTCCCTTCCCTTCCCTTCCCTTCTTGTTGTGTTTTCCGAGCACCCAAACCCTAATGTAATCTATCCGTATTCGGATCTGACCCAATTGCAATTATATACATGGATTATGCCTACAAACTTCGATTTTGTTGCAAAAATTAACTGGTCTACTGCTCTACCTGCCCAATTTTTCTCCTAATTCAGTTTATTTTGATCCGCTGTCCAAATAGTCTTGTATTGAGTCATGTTCTGCTTAGATCCTAATTCCTTGGCCCTCTTTTCTTATAATCTAATGGTATGCTTTTAGTGCAAAATGGGTGTGTATTTAGGCCAACTAGTGGCATGTATGTCTTTCTCTATGGAATTTAGTGTATTTCCTCATGTGCTGTGGTTCAGATCTTATGCTCATAACTTTTAAAGAAAAAAATTAGAAATGCTAATGCCTTATTCGAAGTGATGGGATTTTGGAAACTGTACTTCTGCTGCTTCACCCCACTTGATTTGGCCAAGAAACAAATTTCCTGGATTCAATGAAATTCATTAACCACTTAGATTGGCAGCATTCCTTGGTTATAGTAGTATGTAACTCCATTACGCGGTGAAGGTTCCAGCTAAACCAGCACAAACGCTTTAAGAATTATTATTTAGTACAAATTTTGTTAGTACTGAAGCTATGCTTAGGAGATGGTATATCATGCTCAACCAGTTCCGAGCATGGATGAGTACTAATACACCCTGTTATTAAGAAACCACAGTTTTAGAACCCATAAATGTGCAAAGCCATGGTTTAGTAAAAATGACGTTTAGGGTTTTAAAATTTTTGAAGGACTACAGTTTTAGCGATACTATGGTTTTCAAAACCTTCAAAACCATATAGTTTGTTGCATCCAAACACTTCATGGTGCTCCGGAACACCAAAGTATGTCACAAAACCATGGTGTTTCTCTAAAACTTTTAAAATACTTCACATCCAAACATGGCCTTAGCTTTTGGAATCCAAGTGAGGGTCATACTTGAAGAGTTCCCATTACTGATGAAATGTTCCATGGCTAAAATTAGTAAAAAAAAGTTGCTTGATCACTTAACGCATGCTATAAATGGTTGGTGGATTCTCATGGAAACTTGTAATCTCTTTTTTTTTTGTGTACATCCTGGCTCCGCCTCGTATCTATTAACTTGTGTATTAAAAAAAAGCTCACTAGCTGTTGCTGTTGATTTATGTTATTTCTTGGGATTAATTGACAAAACTCACTGGAACATCTCTAAGTTAGTTCTTGGTAATTTTTTAGTGGAATTCTTAGTATTAAAGAATTTTAGTTTACATCAGGAACCAGCGCGTAAGAAATTATTATCACGGTCACGGTTACCTCTGGGGAAAAAATACTGAGTTGGCAGTAACGCCGTGCCATTTTGATGTTTGATAGTTAAAGATGAAATATAACCATGTTACCATGGTTTTCAAACATCTTACTCTAAAATGTTTAGGGAAACTGTGATACTGTTTTCCACTTTGCTTGTGTAGCTGTTGACGTGAGCTGTGAGCATTGCCCTATTGCTTCTTTTAGTTGGTTTAAATGCACTCTGTTGCTCATGTTATTATGTGCAGTTTCTTTTTCTGTATTTTCATGCATTGCTTTTTAGATGCCAAATGAAGTGAGAAGTTCTCCACTACTATTCTTTGAACACAACTTTTGGTAACAGCTACACATTTTTTTAGTGAACATACATGATAGCAAGTTAAGAAACATGTAGGCAAATGAAGAAAATAAAACACCATGGAAGATGTGATCATTGTCACAGTCTTGTCCATCTGATATGCACTGCAAAAACTCTTCTCTGTGTTGAATGAAAAAATAGGTTTGAACAACTCTTGGCACTTTGGTTACTGGTCCGTAGAATAAGACCTTATCTTCTGGTACACTGAGCTCCTTTTGTTATATAGTGCATAATATTAGTGACCGAAGCAGTATGGTTATTATGGCATGGTGGCATTTTTTTACACTTATTAAAATTTCATCCTTCCTCTAGCTGAGTTGGTTACATGGTCTGAGTAGCACTCCTCAGGTCCTAAGTTCAACTTCCCGTGGGAGCGAATTTTAGGCTGGCGTTAAAAAAAATCCCCTCGTCTGTCCCACGCCAAAGCACTTGTCTAAGGCTCCGCCCCAGTCATGGTCGTTCTCACATGGGCTTTGGTGCCCCAGTCATGGTCGTTCTCACATGGGCTTTGGTGCCACTGTGTATGGGTGGGGCAGGGGCTCGGGAGGTTTTCTTAACCTACATAAAAAAAAAACTCGGCCGGTGGGGGAAAGACCGCCCCCACGGTATTGCACTTAAGAGAGAAGATCTCAGTACCCCGACCGAGAAAACCCCCGAACCCCCGCCCCATCCGTACACAGGGAGACGTTACC
>Ga0182004_10001057_pt1 | contig 19303 bp, 21 predicted proteins | sample Sormic07211540_1_FD_120479 | JGI IMG/M metagenome (GOLD analysis project Ga0182004, IMG submission 120479) | Endophyte microbial communities from Sorghum bicolor roots, Mead, Nebraska, USA - 072115-40_1 MetaG | ecosystem: Host-associated > Plants > Roots > Unclassified | place: USA: Nebraska...
CCCCCCCAAAAAAAAAAAGGAAAACAATGGCAATTGACAATCGTTGTCGGCTGGCGGTGCGCGCTAGAGAGAGAGAGAGAGAGAGAGAGAGAGAGAGAGACTCACCGAACTTCCAGCGCGTCTGCACGAGCGCGAGGCTTGGGTTGTGGACGAGGAACGGGACGGTCTTGACGAGGAAGTCCGGCGCCGGCTGGAAGTCGGCGTCGAACATGGCGACGAACTCGCAGCCGCGCACGTAGGCGTGGCGCATCCCTTCCTTGAGGTTGCCGGCCTTGTACCCGGCCCTGTCCTTGCGCGTCTCGTACTTGACGTTGATCCCCTCCGCGGCCCACCGCTCGCACTCGCCCTTCACCAGCTCCTGCCCAACCAAATTGTGGGTTTACGCTTCAATCTCGAAAGAAAGGGAAGAAAATGGCAACTTTTTTTTTGTTGTTGTCTGGCTCCCGGTTTTTGTGATGCATGCATGTTTCTCCCGTGGCAATTGCCAGGCATTCCGAAGTGACAGTGGCAGGTGAAAACGAAGTCCTCCCGATCTCACTCACCTTGATGACGGCGTCGGTGGAGTCGTCCAGCACCTGCACTATCAGTCGATCTACCGGCCATGTGAGCCTGCAAGCTGCCCCTATTGATAGCTGGTACACCTGCGTAGTAAGCGTTTCAGGCTCCTGTCAGAGATGTGCCCATCCATGATTACTCTGAAAATTTGAAGACAAAACATCCCTTGCTCTGCATTCTGATCCACTTTTACCCTTAACAGAACTATGACCAGTGGAGTACGTGTAGTAGTAATGCAAAGTTAATTGGTTCGATGCAAACTCTTAGAGACTAATTAAAGAGATCAGATGCTGCTCTTTAAGCGCTTGAGGATCAGCACTTCAGCAATTAGCTTACTCTGACAGTCTGACTGACCGTCTGAGTTCACCGAGAGCAGCAGAGTCCGGAAGAACACAGAGACGCCAGAGACAAACGTAGTACGGTACATTACCTCCTTCTCGTTGTACATGGGGATCTGGACGAGCACCATGGGATAAGCAGCTGCCTCCTCGTCCTTGTCGGGCCGCGCGATGGGGTCGCACCTGTACACCCGCGACGGCCGCCGGCGCCGCAGCTTCATCACGGAGCTGACCGCGCCCAGGAACACCTTCTCGGCCAGCACGATCACCGACATGGCCGTGCACAGCAGCACCGCGGCCCGGAGCAGCGGCACCAGCAGCCCGGCCCTGACCTCCGCCCACCCCTGGAGCAGCGACTCCACGAAGGCGGCGATCGTCGCTGACAACGACAACCGGCGGCCGTACGCGCCCAAGAAGACGACGTCACCGACGGCGCGCAACGCGTGGCCACCTGCTGCATTGCCACCGGCGCGCCAGCGGGAAGAGATTAAAGACGTATAGCCCATTTAGCAGAAGGAACTGATTGCTCCTCGTCCTGGCAGCAAGAAAGAAGCTGAGTGAGTGTACGTACCTTCCATGGCTGCTGGCGTCCAGCGGCGTCGTCGCACTTGAGTTCAGGCGCTGCTCGTTTGAGGAGGCAAAGGCAACGGTGGTGGTTGTGGCATGGAGATAGAGAGAGAGGCCACAGAGTGGGAGACTTGCCGATCGAGTTACTGCAAGATCGGATTGACTAAATAGGCGCCGTCTGAGTCAGATCTACTAGGGCACACACGACTCTGGTCTCTCGCTCGCATCCAGCCGGCACACTGCAGTGGTTGTTAGCCTCTGTCAGTTTGTCAGCATCTGCGCGATCGCGAACCTATGGAGTATTTGACGTATTCCTGCTCTGGTTCCATGCGCACGAGAAAGGGTAACAAGGTTTTCTCGTCACACGTTGCCATGTGAGGCCTGCGGGGATAGACTAGTGTAGCTTTTGGACGCTCTGGGCAGTGTTTTGCGCAGCGGAGCACAGAGCCAAAATGACCGCATCCAATGGACAGTGCGGTTGGTTGGCTCGGCTGAGGCTGACTGTGTCGAGTGTCGACCGAGCTAGGGAGGCCCAAGCATTTGCTGGGTCCGCTTGCATGCAGTTGATGAATTGCATGTGACAGCCTGTAGGATAGTAGCTACGCGCAATTCCAGTGACGTTCGCAGCAACGTGTTTGGTGCATCAAATTAATTGCAGCGATGGATAGATGCTTAACTACTCGTAATCGTAGCAGCCACACTCGGCACCTTTGTACTTTTTTTTGGTTTATATATGCGCATCTTTGAGTGTGTGCCAATTATTGGAGCACGTCCATATGTGCCATCGTAGAAAATCTCTGGCGTTGATGGCTAGGGTGCATATATGCTTTGCTTCGGGGACGCCGGGAGAATCGGTGGCGGCTGAGATCACACGATTAATGTTTCAAATTAGCAAGATGGTCCACGCATTTACGTGGATATAGTGTCCTGTTAAATTCTTGTGCTATGCTCTATTGGAATCTATTAGCTACTAATAGTTAGCTAGCTATTTATAACTAATATTAGCTAGCTAACTATTAATTGCTATTAGCTGGTTTTATCCAACTAGTAGAATAGTTGTTAGATGATATTCAACTAACAATTAGACTAGCTTAATTGTTAGTTGAACTCATTTGGATCCAAAGGATCTAATTATTATATATGGTAGCTAACCATTAGCTCTATGAATCTAAACATGCCCTACATCTCCCGTCTTGTGTGCTTTCAAATTACTCGTCTGCGCATGAGGCTGCTCAGTTGGCTAGAGTATGGGGTCCAGGCTAGGTGCATGTATGGACGGATGCATTTCCTAGTCGTGTAAATGTTGATGTAGTTCACAGTGCAGTTGAGCTATCGTTGATTAATACAAGGCCATAGAGCCGAGGAGTGTGATAAAAAAATTACTTCATTAGTAATCATTGTTTATGTTTATTGTAGTTAGAAATAGTTGCTCCACCATAAACGAACCACACGCTACATCTTGCTTTATTGCTTTGGTTCATATCACAATCTTGACTCTTGAGCTATAATATATCAATACATGGGACTTGAACTTCGTTTAATTTAGTACCACATATTGTTTGTACAATTCACTCATATCCTGCTTTGTGGACTAATGACTTTGTCGATTTTCCTATTTCTCGTGTGTTGCAAAAGTTTTATCATCAACTATACGGATTACACCTTACTTAGTTTCCTAGTCAACATAACAAACTCATGCTAAAGGCCTAAGCCTAGCAAGCAGGTAATGCCGTTAATTATTTGATTCTCTTCTCTCTATTGCTTGTCTTAGTTATCTCTTTGTGTTGTTGTAGAGTGGGCATCAAACTAATAATTCATATGTAAGCAAGAGAAACAAGTTACATTGGTAACAATTTAAGGGTCACCCTACTGAGTTTGCATGTCAATGCGACAATGGTGGGCGGGGGGCAACTATACATAGGTTCCCGCTCACCACGCTAAGGTAAGTATATTGAAATTTGTTCTCATTTGGTATCATAATGTTTCTGTTGGAATCATATAAGTGATTCAGTCACAAAATGCACACATTTATGGGGAGCTTGATCTATAGCTTGTGTAGTTTTAGGACTAGATTGAGGCAAAAGGAGGGAAGGTGAAGAACAATACTATACTCCCCAAATGGAGTGTGCTTCCTAAGTGAAATAACGGTAAAATATTTCACACATGCATAACTTTGTTGCTAATACATCTCTTTGTGTAAGCTTCATGTAGAGGAAAATGTACAATTGAGGACCATTTTGGGACGGATGACGGGGAGGGGAGGGGGATGAAACTAAAGCAAGCTTTCCTTTGGATCAAACCAAGATTCCATAAGTTTCGGTGGAGAAATGGAAGGCTCCGACCTAAAGAAAGCAAGGCAAAGTGGAATATCAAGGATTAAGAGGGAGGGAATACACTCAATCCATGGGACCATCCCAACATTTTCCTTAGGCAACACCCCCCTGCGCATGCGAAATTAGTCCCCATGCCACGTAACTTCGCCATTTGGAAGCTCACATGAGGTTGGGTTGACCTAAGCCTTTTCCTTAGGGCGACGCTCCAAAACCTCTTTGTGTCCGGGCATGGCTTCCCCGTGCGCTGGAGTGATGCGAGAGGTTGTGTTGCTAGCATGCGCCAACACCACTGTCTTCGCAACCTTGCCTCTGTCGCCTCGTGCCCCATCCACACCTCAGACGTTGCCACCTTTATGATACAAAATTGACTTAGCATCTCGTTCACGATGAAAGCAAGCAGTGTCGTCGAGTTCACGATGGAATCAAGCGTCATCGTCGACTGCTTCCGCTTCCGTCTCCATGGAGTTAGATGTACCCAAACAACAACATGGGTGCATGGTTGATCTCCTTGCCATTGAAGGTGTCTGATCGTCCACAAAAATCCCCCTTAGGGGCTGCTGTTCCCTGGGCGAATCTGCCCTCTCCTCCCAAACAAAGCCCTAGTGCCAAAAATATGAGATTAATTGAATTGGGAATTTGATGATGTCATGGACATACATTAAGTTGGAACGCCTCAACAAAATCACTAAACTAAAAACATTCGGTGTGCCCATATGAGCACTTGTTTGATAGATCTCCACTTTTTGATTTTTTGGTGGAGTGATTGTAGTTGATTCTTGTGAAGAAGCGGTAAGTAGATAAGAATTAATTCTAGAGTGATTTTGACGAGGATTGAAGAGGAAGCAGTGAGAAGCGGATTTTTTGAGCTCTCAACTCCCCGTGTAAACGGAGAATTGATTCTTATTTGTTTCCCAAAAGAAACTGCGTATAATTTTAGCTCTACAAAATAGGCTTGTAATTACCAACTAACGTTACAATGAATACAATAGAAGTGGGAATGCCATGTACCTCATCTCCACAGCTCAATACGGAGTAGTAGTTTACATTACCTCGAACCAGAGACCCAACGTGATTTAGTAGACTACTACGAACCAAATGCAGGCATCACCGTAGCTCACATACATCACCGTGGCTTTCATACTACCCCGCGCCCGGTGCCCGGTGGCATCGTCACGCCCGCCCAAATTCCCAAGGCACGTAGCCGACGTAGGCCAACCACCATCACCCCTCGCCCGGGCGGCGCAATTGCGCCGCACGCATCAAAGCCGAGGGGAGAAGAGCCGCCGAAATAACATGCCCAACGCGTCCAGGTCCCGCGACAGGAGGGCGTCGGCGTCGCCAGTTAAACCCACTCACCAGTCACCACTGGTACTTGGCCTTGACGAGCACGTCCTCATACAGCACGGCGGCGTGGTCCCAGCTCAGGTCCTGCGCCATGCCGCGCTCCTGCAGGCCGCGCCAGCTCTCCTTGAAGTTCCGGTACGTGTTGAGGCAGTGATGGAGCGCGTCGATCATCCGATTCGCCTCGGCGCGGTCGAACGTCCACCCGAGCCCGGTGTCGTTGAACGGGTCGAACGGCGCCACCGTGTCCCGGAGCCCGCCCACGGCGTGCACCACGGGCACGGTCCCGTACGCCATCGCGTAGAGCTGGTTCAGCCCGCACGGCTCGAACCGCGACGGCATCAGCAGGACGTCGGCGCCCGCCGTGATGCGGTGCGCCAGGGGAACCGAGAAACCGACCCACGCGCGCACCTTGTCGTTGTGCTCCGCCTCGCACCGCCGCAGCATGTCCTCCAGGTCGGGGCGCCCGGTGCCCAGCATCACCAGCTGCACGTCCTGCCCCGCGATCCAGTGGATCGCGTCGCCGATGAGGTCCACGCCCTTCTGTCCATCCAGGCGACCGATGAACCCGATCAGTGGCACGTCGTCGCGGACCTGCAGGCCGAGCTGCCGCTGCAGGGCGGCCTTGCACTGCCGCTTGCCAGTGTCCAGCGTCTCGAACGTGTAGTTGGTGTAGCCGTCGGAGTGGAGGTGCACGTCCACAGCGGGGTTCCACTCGCTCATGTCGATGCCGTTCACGATGCCCTGCAGCTTCCAGTCGTTCTGGTTTATGATGTCGTGGAGGCCCCACCCACCTTCCGAAGTCTTCAGCTCCCACAGGTAGCCATTGCTGACGGTCACCACCCGGTCTGCCGCCTTCAGGCCCGCGGCGAAAACGTTGCTGTGATCGCCACCGATATTGTCATACAGTTTGAAGTGATCGATGTAATGTTCAGGCAAGTCAAAATTGACGAAGTCGTCTACAGGGCCACGACCCTGCAGCAAAAAGAAAATTGAGCATAACCGCATCAGTCATTTTGACCGTGTCAGGTTAAATGAGCAAATGCTAACTGAAATACATTAACCTGCGCAATAATTTAAGTCTTGAGCACATAACTGTCCATTAACTTTCATGAACTAAGACTACAGCATATTCATTGCCATAAGAACTAACTAATTGAAACCTGAAAGTTACAATGAACCAAATTGTTGCCTGAAAGTAGCAAAGAACTGATGCTGAAAATAGGAAAGAACGTAATCGATCCCTCAAAGCATATAACTGATGCCCAAAGCATATCCAGCATTTTGCTAATATACCACAAAGACATTTCCTCACATGGGTAACATTCCTCTCCGAGATCTGTAGTCAACTGGAAGAAACTAACATAATATGCTTCTAGGTTCAGTCATGCAATAATTGACATGACTAGATAAATCTAGTAAACTTCTGCAGGAGAAATACCAACAAAGATATCAACAAGATATGAGAGAAAACAAGAGGCAGCCTAAGTTTAAGGTGCAAAACCTGATGAGCAATGTTGTGTATCACAAGCACAGAGCGAGCATACTGCATCAAACCATTGTCCCGGTAATAGGCCTTTAGATAGACCGGCAGAAGTGCAGTATGCCAATCATTAGCAATGAAAACTAAGTTGCCATCACCATAGACGGTACCGCCACATGGAGCATACCATGGAACCTGCATTCAGAATAAATTTGAAAAGGAAGATAATGCAGATTTATTCTCCCACAATAAACTATTACAGAGATGAGCTGTAATCGAGTTTGTTAGAAAGCTTAGAAAAATAAAATAAAAACACATCAACTAAATTGTGCAGAGTGCATACTGTACAAGTACAATTCTATGGGGCCTGGACACTGTTGATTTATCAAAGTTTGCCCGTAACGAATTTATCTTCTTATTGGTCAGTAAGAAATCAGATATTTTAAAGTCCAAGTTAGTTCTCTTTGTGAATTGCTTAGAAACCAATGCCAGTACCTCAACAGCGGCCTTGCAGAACAAAATCATGCGCTTCAAAATATCCTGCCATCAATTTATTAAATAATAAATACAGAAACAGAATTTAGATAAATGTGACAGGTAGCCAATCTGATTTTCAACTGTTAGAAACGCAATTGAAATTTGGCATTTACCAATCTTTCTCCTCCATAAATATTATTGTGCCGGTGCCGGAAGGGTGGGGCTTCTATGAATACAAAATCAACTCCATCAATGTAAGAGTGAAAGTAAGTAACTTCTGAATCCTGAAAATCACAGGAGGAAAAATTCAGGTCTCTCATCTTTTTCTTTCATACAGGACCAGTAGTACAGACTCTTTATTTCCATTTTTTCCATACCTGTCCAGCTACCCTGTAACGTTTCCGCACACCTAAATCTCGGGCTTCTGCATATTCTCCATATCTTGGTATCACGACCTGATATTGGAAAACAAAATTACATTACTTTTCTGGTCACATATGAACTATAATTTCCTGCTTTTTTGTGGAAGTATACTAGAGCACTGACAAAAAAGTTCAGGTTACAGAAGTAAGACTAGGTGAGCTTTTTTCCCCATGTTTCGGGAAGGACAACAGTTCAGAATATGCATTCAGGTGCATGGCAACTGAAACAGCATCGGTTGTCTGTCGTAGAGTGGATAAATATAATGAAAATGAAAGGGATGAATACCATAACACGGTGCCCTCTCCTCGCCAAAGCCTTCGGCAAAGCACCCACAACATCTCCAAGGCCACCTATGCAATATCGGTTGTCAGAGCAATTGCTTAGTTTGGATGGAGAACCTTACCAGAAATGTAATTTACCTGTCTTGCAGAAAGGAGCACATTCAGAAGCCACCACGACGACATTCATCACATTAGGCCCAGCCAAAGGGCCAGGTTTCTTGTCCTCACTGTCATCAGCAGCACTCGCCTCCACATCAGTAGCTGCAGCGACGTCCACCTTAGCATCCACCGGCTCAGCAACGCCTATGCTTTCCACCGGTTTAGCATCATCCACCGCGGGCTTCGGCTCTTCAACCTTCGCACTGGCATCGGTTTCAGTCTTGGTGACAGGAGCTGATGTTTCAGCTTTGAGTTCGGACACCGGCGTGGCAGATTTGCTTGCACTGCTGCTCCCAACCGTTCCGTTTTGATTTGCAGCGCTCGGACTTTGCTTCGTCGCAGAAGTCACAGGTTTGGGAGGTGAAGTAGAATCTACAGCCTGAGTATACAGGTTTGAGAGACAGCCAGAAATTTAGCATCAATGAAGCTGAGCAAAGCACCTATTACGAAGTTCAGTGCTTCAGCAGCTAAATATACTATACTGTTGTAATTTCAAGCGTGTGTGTCACATGTAGTATTTGATCATGAGAAAGGAGCGGCTAAAAAAGAACTGCACGTGAGACTGCATTTCCGTCAGAAACGGTGAGTGGCTACGCAATTTGACAAGCAAACTGCGCACAAATCCCCAATAATAGTTTTATACGGAGTACGGATCACTATTTTATGCAGAAAAAATATTTAAGTTAAATGTTCCAAGTATAAATCAACCTTGGCCTTGCTGCCCTGCACGGCGACGCCCTTGGACGAGGAGCTCATCCCTGCCGCCGCGGCCTCCTCGCCCTCCTCACCCCCGGCCGGCGCCGCTGCGGCGCGCACTACTACCGCCGCCGCATCCCGTGACGGGGCCCGCCGCGCCCAATGCAACCGCAGCTCCGCGCCGCTGTAGCCGTAGGAGCGCAGAGCAGCGCCCACCCTGCCCCGCCTGCGCCGCGGCGAGGAGGACGCGATGAGGAGGAGAAAAGCCGAGGACGAGGAGGAGATTGCCGCCGACATGGGGATGCCTCACGCTACTGCTGCTGCTGCTTCCGCTTTGTACCAGGAAACGAGAGCCTGGGAGCGTGTATGGCGAGCTGCGCGGCGCACGAGGGAATTAAGCAGCGGGGGGAGATCTGCGCGAGTTTGTGAGGCCGGTGTTAAGGCGTGGATGATGGGCCCCGGGGAGCAGGAGGAGGATCTGGAGGCCACGAATGAGCCGATCAGAGTGGCTAGTGGTGGGAGAAAGGGGAGAGCGAGAGCGAGAGCGCGTACGGGGAGGACGAAGGCGACGAAGCGAGCGCAGGGATAGAGTGTGGTTTGCATTTTTGGTGGGAGATAAATTTTCTCGGAAAAATGCTTTGTTTTGACTCGCGGAGTGATTGACCTGCGGGCCAGGGTTCGCCGTTGTGTGTACCACGTGGAGTAATGGGTGTGCGCTATTGGTCCATACTAGAAACGGGTCCTGGAGCTTGTGAGGCACTGAGGCGTACTGTACGTGAGGGGCTGATGAGAGCGTGATAGAGATTCGTTACTCGGGCTTGTTTAGGCCTTGTTTAGTTCCTACAAAATTTTACAAAATTTTTCACATTCTCCGTCACATCGAATCTTTAGATGCATGCATGAAGTATTAAATATAGACGAAAATAAAAACTAATTGCACAGTTTGGTCGGAATTAATGAGATGAATCTTTTGAGCCTAGTTAGTCTATAATTAGACAATATTTGTCAAATACAAACGAAAGTGCTACAGTGTCGATTTTCCAAAATTTTTCGTAACTAAACAAGTCCTTAGTTCTATTTTTTTTGCAAAATAGGAATAATAACATATTCGTTTGTATTTAACAAATATTGTCCGATCATGGACTAACTAGGTTCAAAAGATTCGTCTCACAAATTACAGCTAAACTACGTAATTAGTTATTTCTTTTATCTATATTTAGTGCTTTATGTATGTGCCACAAGATTCGATGTGACAGAGAATTTAAATTTTGTAAAATATTTTGGGAACTAAACAAGGCTCGTTTTTCTGACTGACAGGTGGGCATGCGAGCAAGGTGCGTGTGTCCGGCGTGTTATCCGTGTGGGTGTACAAAATGCTGCTAGTTGCAGCCTGACCTGAATCGGATCTAGATTTGTTTCTATTGTTTCAGACTAAAGGCTTGTTCAATTAGCCCCGTTCCGGGCCCTTCTTTGCTGGAACCGTTCTGAGGTTATTTAAATTATCTATGGAAGCGTTGGTTAGGAATTGTTCTCAAGCAAACCGAACGAGGCATGAAACGATTTCATGTCGATCAGAGAGAGTATGAATAGTTGTTTCTATTTTTTTTTAGGGAAATGTTTCTTAAATTTAACTACAAACAAAAAATTTCAGCTGATTAGCATAGAATAACATGGAGTTTGAGAATACATATAAAGATCAAGCTCAAACCAATCACCTAAACATCATTTGCTGCCCTGATGTTGGGGCTTCCCTTTTTGGTAGGGAGTCTTATGGACTATTCAAGGTGGTTAATAGGGAATAGAAAGAAAATGAGATTTTGGAAAATAATTGGTTTGAGATTTCTAGCCTTACTATTCAATTTTGGTCTCTTTTATGTCATTTGTGACCAGCAAGATATTCTCGTGGCAGAGCCGCAGAGGCATGGGATGCACTGATTTAAAGTTCACTTTTTAGGAGATCAGTCTCTTATAGTCTATATGACATTATGGTTTGAGTTGATAAGTATCGCCAAGGGTATTAGTTTTACCGGTGAACTTATCAAAAAAAGTTTTACCAGTGAGAATGATTATGTTGTCTAGAGCTTTAGCTGAAGTGGGAAATATATGGTGCAATCTCTGTACGCTCTGATTAATCATGGGAGTATAGTTCCCCTTTAAATTTAAGTTGTGTGGAAAATTATTATCCCACCTCATGTTCAAATCTTTTTATGACTGCTAATGAACAATAAGTTGCTTGCTCGAGATAACCTTGCAAAAAGAAAGGAAGTATTGTTTGTTTTGGAAGAAGTCAATTAGTCATTTATTCTTTGGGTGTTGTGTAGCCAAAAAAATGCTTGGAAGTCTCTTTCAGATATTCTAAATGTACATTTTGGCTAAGAATTTAAATGTCTCTTGCTTCTAGTTGAGCAACAAGAAGAATAGTTTTACAAATGTGGTTATCTCTGCAGTGCTTTTGGGCTTATGGAAACTCTAGAATGATGTTTTTTCAAGGAGTGAGATGGTCAGGGGAGAAGGTGCTAATTCGAGTTGTAGGACATTGAGGTTCATGAAGATAGTGCTTAATCAAAAACTACAAACACATGTGGAGGAGTTCGTTGGGGAGCTAGACAGGAAGATAAAAATGCCATTCAAGATCGGCTAGATTATGATTTTGGAGACCCATCAAGAATCTAGTACCGGACAATAGGGTTGTTGTTTTTTGGTGTGGGATTGCACTATTGCAAGTACCTTCATGAGTAGTGTGAATAGACGGACCTAGACTCTATTAAATGTTTTAGTTTCTATTTGGCAGACACACTTAGAATACTCTTAAACCTGCAAGCACTATTACGCTTTGTTATATATAAAGAGGGGAAAGCCTTTTCTCTAAAAAATCAAGCTCAAATGAAACGTGTATAGAGATCAAGCTCAAACCAAATATGTAGATGTGTTTGGAGGTATCCCGTAGCTAGTTCATAAAGTACCTGCACTTATAAAAAAGAGTGACAACATATTTGTTTCACCAAGTTTGGGTTCTCACCTGAACCATGTGTCTCTACTGTGGTGGTAGAAAGCAACGCATAAAACTTGTGCTTTATGCTCAAGCCAGGTCCCTTTTGACCACTATCCTTGTCTTCGCTAGATGATCTTTTCCCATGCAGGGGCAAGATCACGGGCCTCACAAACTTCCCCACAACTCACCATGTGAGCTTGCCGAGTGACACCTGATTATTTAGGAGTTTTCCCCTCCGAGAGTAACAAATGCTTCATGAATTTGACGAAGCGTGACAAGTGCTTAAGGTTTGACTTTATTTGCTCCCTGACATCAAATCTCTCAATCCAACACTTAATCATCTCACACTAGTCACTCATCTCACAAAGAGGGGGTTTGGGGAGAGTCTCACAAGGCTTTGGAAGGCTCTGGCAATCACAAGAGCATTAGCAACACCTCCAACGGGCGTGGGATGGGTATATATACCCACCCCAAAAACTAGCAGTTAGAGCTATAAAATTAGTTGTTATAACTTAAAGAGCGTGAAGCTTTCGCACCTATGCGCATGGAACTTCTATGTAGTAGAATTTCAGCGAACCACGAAAGATTCGCAGCTCATCTCCCAAAAAAACCATAACCCTTAGCTCCGAACTATGATTTTGATGATCTTAGAAATTTCAGAAAGCTTATTCCAAGACCTATCCAACCTAACCAAAGATAAGCCCTAAGATTTTGTTTGAAGGAAAGGACAAGCCCTAAGATAAACAAGTTCAAGTGTTATGTCATGTGTTTCTCTCAAGTTAGCACTTGAATTTCGGTTAATTTAAGCACTTGAGACTTGTCTAATAAGTGTTGCATCCCCTTGATAGTACGGCATAACTATACTAAAGATTAAAAGGATATATCTGTTTTAATAGCTTGAGTCTTTATTATCTTTGTATGTCATTTCTTCTCAACATCTCTTCACGAGAGTTTGTAACTATTTTTGTCTCAATCCTTTGAACAAGCACACCTTAAGCATAAGACTTGAACTATTTCAACTCATTCGAGTTTCATTCATGGCTTCAAATTACTTTCATATATGATTCAACAAATATTTGATCTTGCACATAATATAAGATTAGTGTCAATACTCAACACAAGGACTTTTTTCTTCACCAAAATCGTGGTCCATCGGCGCTAAGATAATCTTATATCTACATGCATGACGACCATGGATGGTAGGTAAAAGCTCGCTAAAGTAACTTCTCAAGTCACATAAGTCTATATATACATAAGATAAGATACTATGGATTTTTTTTCATATTATATCCATTTATTTACACAGTTAATCCAAGTATAAAAATTGGGCATTATATTATATTGAAAAGCCTTAGGCCTTGTTTAGTTCCGAAATTATTTCAGATTTTGGTACTGTAGCATTTTTGTTTTTATTTGACAAATATTATCCAATCATGGACTAACTAGGTTCAAAAGATTCATCTCGTGATTTACAGTCAAACTGTGTGATTAGTTTTTGTTTTTGTCTATATTTAATGCTTCATGCATGTGCTGTAAGATTCGATGTGATAGAGAATCTTGAAAACTTTTTGGATTTCGGGGTGAACTAAACAAGGCTTTAAGTGCATGACAAACCTTGGATAGTTGCCCGGGCTAGTCTAATCCTGCTGTAGATTTTTTTTTTAACAAAAAATGTCACGGCCTCGGTGAAAGATCTTCAAACAATACGACGTGGCAGCGCAGCACCCACGTACTCCGCAGAAGGGTCCAAGAGTTCACCGCTCATGTGACTTGGCACAGAGCTCAACCACACGCCCGTATCCAAGAACAAAAAAGCGGAAACAAACAAAACCTGATCCTTACACGATCCAGACCGTCCAATTTCTCGATCAGACGGCCAGAATATCCCGCAATCTCCCCTCATCCTATCCATCCACTCTCACTTCACTACTACGTTCCCCTCGGCGCCCGCACTCGAGAACGTCGAGCTCAAACGAAAAGATCCCTCCTCCCTCCCAAAGGCGAGTCCGTTAGCCAAGAATCCCGGCAACAATGACCTCCCTCTCCTCCGCCGTGGCACTGCCGTCCTCGTGCCGGGCATGCCCGGCGGGGGGCAGCCGGAGGGCGCGGATGGTGGTGACGCGCGCGGCGGCGTCCAGCCCGAAGCTGCCGAACGGGCGGCGGCTGCGGGTGGCGGTGGTGGGAGGCGGCCCCGCGGGCGGCGCGGCGGCGGAGGCCCTGGCGAAGGGCGGCGTGGAGACGGTGCTGATCGAGCGGAAGATGGACAACTGCAAGCCCTGTGGCGGCGCCATCCCGCTGTGCATGGTGTCGGAGTTCGACCTGCCGCTCGACCTCGTCGACCGCAAGGTGAGGAAGATGAAGATGATTTCGCCGTCCAACGTCGCAGTCGACATCGGCCGCACGCTCGCGCCCCACGAGTACATCGGGATGGTCAGGCGCGAGGTGCTCGACGCCTACCTCCGCTCACGGGCACAGTCCGCCGGCGCGGAGGTCGTCAACGGCCTCTTCCTAAGGTATAAACGGAAAACCCAATGCAAGATACTGAAGTGAATGCTGTCATACTCATGCAATGAAATTGGCAGGATTAGAGTATCTCCAAAATCTTTGCAAATCTCACTCTTCAAATCATTATTTACACTTTTTCTATCTCACACTCCAAGAGTCATTCTCGCCTTCTATTTTTGGTTAATAAAACATCACGAATAAAAGATGACTATATTTACATATCTATTTAGACAAGCTTTTAGAAGGTAATTTTTTACTAAAATCTTTATTTTTAACATTCAAGTAAGGATGTGAGAGTCTTCTAGAGTTGCTGTTAGAACTGCATTTTGCTTGTACCTATTAGTACAAATTGATTTACTTTCCTAGGGGGAAAATAGTTCTTAATTGTGCATGCATGTCAGTTTAGATACTTAGTTTATGCATGCATGTCAGTTTAGATACTTAGTTTGTCACAACATTTAGGGAATTTGATTCAATTCAAGTCGAACGAATCAACAGTGCACATGGGAAAATGGATCTGCATGCTTCAAATTGTTCGCTAGAAAGCCAACTCTGAAATATTGAATTGAATGTCAGTTGCTGTGCAACAAGTGAACGCGTGGTGAGACTTGATCTATATGATCTGATTGTTTTGCTCAGGTACGAGGCGCCCAAGGAGCCGAACGGCTCGTACGTGGTGCACTACAACCACTACGACAGCAGCAACGGCAAGATCGGCGGCGAGAAGCGGTCGTTCGAGGTGGACGCGATCGTGGGCGCGGACGGCGCCAACTCTCGCGTGGCCAAGGACATGGGTGCGGGCGACTACGAGTACGCCATCGCGTTCCAGGAGCGCGTCAAGATCCCCGACGACAAGATGGTCTACTACGAGGAGCGCGCGGAGATGTACGTCGGCGACGACGTCTCTCCCGACTTCTACGGCTGGGTTTTCCCCAAGTGCGACCACGTCGCCGTCGGCACCGGCACCGTCACGCACAAGGCCGACATCAAGAAGTTCCAGGCCGCCACGCGCCTCCGCGCCAAGGACAAGATCGAGGGCGGCAAGATCATCCGCGTCGAGGCGCACCCCATCCCCGAGCACCCCAGGCCCAAGAGGTACCATACTACCATGATCAGTTTCTCGGTGCAAGAATGGCATGCCAGTTGCCGGACATGACTGACTAATTGACCAAGAAATAAAATGAAATGCAGGGTGTCTGGGCGGGTGACACTGGTGGGCGACGCGGCGGGGTACGTGACCAAGTGCTCCGGCGAGGGGATCTACTTCGCGGCGAAGAGCGGGCGGATGTGCGCCGAGGCCATCGTGGCGGGCTCCGCCAACGGGACGCGGATGGTGGAGGAGAGCGACCTGCGCAAGTACCTGGCCGAGTTCGACCGCCTCTACTGGCCCACGTACAAGGTGCTGGACATCCTGCAGAAGGTGTTCTACCGCTCCAACGCCGCGCGGGAGGCGTTCGTGGAGATGTGCGCCGACGACTACGTGCAGAAGATGACCTTCGACAGCTACCTCTACAAGCGCGTCGTGCCGGGAAACCCGCTCGACGACATCAAGCTCGCCGTCAACACCATCGGCAGCCTCGTCAGGGCCACCGCGCTGCGCCGGGAGATGGAGAAGGTCACCTTGTGAGCCGCTGCCTGCGACGTCGTCGTCGAAATGGCATTCACTTGAGGTGTTGGAGTCGCAGCTGATCGGTGTATTAGTAGAGATTTGCGGCTGATCGACCGGGTTAATTTAGGCCAACGTGCGTGGGCAGTGGGCACGGAGAGGAAGAGAAAGAGGTTGTGCAAGTGCAGCAAGTAGATCGAAGTGCTGCCTGTTTGTATCGATCGATCCTGCAACATATAGCATCTGATGATGTTGAGAACTCGGAGCAGTTCATCGATTGGATTGCTGACGACGGCAAACTTCGACGTGAATGAATGTATAATATAGATTAAGACATAATAATGAAGCTAAAATTTCCCCGTTCTAGTTCTGATTACTGTATCCCTGTATCTTTAGTTTCTGAACTCTGACGAGAAAGCAAATGTATTGAAACTGTTGCACTGCTCGTCTAGCAGTTCTCATCCAGAATGTCAGAATTCATGGCAGAAATATTCTAAAATCCGAACTGGGAGGATGGCAAGAAGAGATAAACACACCAAAATGATTCTTCAACTGCTGTCCAGTTAATTTACTGCCCAATGGCAAGCCTGATCTTAACGTCACTGATCACCACACCACACTATAGCATAAGCTAGTACGATACTGCTAATTACACTACGAGACGGCTGACTGTTGCCCTAGTTAACTTACTGCTCACTGGCATGCCTAATCTGAAGGTCAACACACTATGGCTAACAGTCTAGCATTACTGCTAATCACACTGCAAGACTGACGACGCATTGCCATAGACAAAATTCCTATGTGATCAGACCTGCACCTGCACAAAATTCAGGGACCAAATCGGCAAGCAGAGGCATCCTTCACCAGGTGCCATGGCCGCCTACGAGGCGCTTCCTCTTGAAGCTCTCCTTGAAGCACACCTGCCTGAGGTGCTTAGTCCTCTGGTCAAGAATCACATCGGGCCTCTCCTGGATCATCTTCTTGGTCAGCTGCAGGAATTCCACCACGCTCCTGATCAGATGTCCTTCCTCTTGTGCGTTATTCTCCTTGTCCTTGAAGCACACCTGACTGATCTCCTCCGTCCTCTGATCTAGCATCACATCGGGCCTCTCCCCGAGCAGCTTCATCGTCTGCTGCATGAATCCCACCAGGCTCCTGGTCAGATGCTCGTTCTCCTGTGCATTCTCCTTTCCAAGCCCCTGACTCAAGGACGCGCGCTCCATTCTTGTCAGTTCATGAAGACTGCAGAGAAAATCTACTAGCCGAAACGAACTTGAAGCCAGTGCTAGAGGGAGAGAAGCAGCAGAGACCTGGACGTTGTCGATGAGCTTCTGCAGACTCTTCACCTTCCGGTGCGGCCAACGCGGGATGCCGAGCTTCCTGCATTGCTTCTTGAGGACGGTGACCCCCACGTTGAGCTCCCGCGCCGCCTGCTTGATCGGCACGGAGAAATGCCGCGAGACCTGCTCGAAAGTCAGTTCCTTCTTCGTCTCCGACGACCCACCGCCCCGATGTCCTGGTATCTCTGCGGCCGTCGTCTGCACATTGGCAGACTCGATCGGGGCCATCTCGCAGTCGCCTTCCTTGCTCTTGCGATGCGCGTCCTCCTTCTCCTCCATTTGAGCCCAGAAACTGGGAAAGTCAACATCAAACAGGTCGCCGAGCTCATCTGCATTCAAAGAATAAAGAACATGAACTCAAGAAAATGTGCAATGGTTGCTTGCTTGCAGGCATCCTTGTAACAAAGGGTCGTTGTACCTTGAGAGAAGCTGTTCTCTGAACAAGTACTGGTGGCACAGAGATGCTGAGCTGAGAACAACGCTTCCTCCTCCAGCAGGTAATCGCCAGCACTTGAGCGTGACTGAAAAGTACTGCACATGACAGGAAAAGAGTAGCATTCGATCAAACAGAGAGAAAAAAGAAGTCCTTACTAATGTTCATCGCAGGGACCAGTCCTGGAGAAAGTGTGTACCTGAAATCCTGAAACTGGAAGTACCAGTCGTCTTCCTCGTAGAAACGACGATCTTCCATTGGCGAAGGAAAGAAGTCGAAGGCTATGGAAGGGATGCTACGAGGAAGAGGATGTTTTCCTGTATGCGTAGTGAGAAGTACAATGCCAATGTCGCCGGTCACTCTCTTTTCATTTGGCAATGTCATTATTAGAAACTTTACAGTTCCCAACACATATCCATTTTTGAAGCATAACTCTTTCTCTCTCACCTCTGATGTCAGCTAGATGCACGCGTGCATCTACTGTGAACACCAAAATTAAAATAAAAAATGCAAAGGCTTCATAGGTGAGCAACCGCGAGAATTCTCTGGAAAAAAACACTTGCTCAGTTACTCATTTATCTTTTGCCCAAATAAAGGAGTGACGATTATCAGGGAAAAGTCCCTCTATCTTGAAATATATTTATCTTTTTCCCTGAAACGAGTGACGATTATCATGAAAAAAAGGTACAAGTAGTTGCCTTGTAGGAATAGATGTTTGATGTTTCTTCTAAATTTATTTTTTCTAGTACTCTCTCTTTCAAAAAAAAAATACAAAAAATTCTTGAGATTCTAGAACGTATTAAATGGTAAAACAAATAACATATATAAAAGCATCTCCAACGGTTTTGCATATTGCTTTTGCATTCTTGATTTTTACGAAAATTTACAAAAACACCTGTCCAACAGTTTTGTATATTGGTTTTGCATTTTTGGAAACTTGGCAAATTTCAAGGGAGGCCTGACATTTATGCAAGTCCGTCCGCGACTTAGCGAACACCGATCTGCCGCGTCCCTCTACATTGCCATGGCGCACGCGGGCCTCGCCACCGCGCTGCTCGTGCTCTATGGCCTCTACCTGCTGCTTGCCGACTTTCTCTGCCCGCTGCAGTGGGCGCTACTCTGCTCCGTCCCGCTCCGCGAGACGCAGCGCGTGCTCGTCGCCTTTTGGGAGCCCCTGCTCCGTGGTGGCCTCAGCGCCGCACTGCTCGCGTTGTCGCTCGCCGCGCTCCGGTCCGACCGTCACGCTCGCCGACGCGCGAAGAAAGCCCATGAACGGACCGATACCGCGCGTGAAAACTTTTGGAAGTTAAGTCCATATTTTGGTAAATGGCAAGTCAGATTTGCAAAACTTTTAGAGATGTCTTATTTTTCTCCTTCCCATTTATTTTCTAGAGTTGGCAAACTCCAACAAATAGTAAAGAAAAAATTATCAAACCCTCCATGATTGCCATACTTGGGTTGGCGATAAACATTGATGGTAAGTATGTTACCTTCTTAATTAAAGTAAGTTGGAGAACTAGTTCACCTAGAATACCTTATAATTTAGAATAAATTTTATTTTTTAGATAATGGAATTGAAGAATACCAGCCTCCACACAGGGCCGGCTCTAAGACCTTGTTTAGTTCCAAAATATTTTGCAAAATCGACACTGTAGCTCTTTTGTTTGTATTTGACAAATATTGTCCAATCATGTACTAACTAGGCTCAAAAGATTCATCTCGTCAATTTCGACCAAACTATACAATTAGTTTTTATTTTTGTCTATATTTAATA
>Ga0182004_10001058_pt1 | contig 19288 bp, 14 predicted proteins | sample Sormic07211540_1_FD_120479 | JGI IMG/M metagenome (GOLD analysis project Ga0182004, IMG submission 120479) | Endophyte microbial communities from Sorghum bicolor roots, Mead, Nebraska, USA - 072115-40_1 MetaG | ecosystem: Host-associated > Plants > Roots > Unclassified | place: USA: Nebraska...
CCATGATCATCACTTGCTCCATCACTTGGCATGTACCAACCTCATTAAGTCTACACACACTTAGCATAGAGGTTAGTACTAGGGTTTCATCAATTATCCAAAACCAAACTAGGGCTTTCAACCTCCAACTTTTCATCATAGCCTCTAACTAATCTTTGTAGTGCCTCGATCTCTGACTTTTCATCACAACCTCTGACTAATCTTCGTAGTATCTTGACCTCTAACTTTTTTATTGTGGCCTCTGACTAATCTTTGTAGGACCTTGATCTCTAACTTTTAATTTCATCATAGCCTCTAACTAATCTTCATAGTGCCTCGACCTCTAATTTTTCCATCTCAACCTCTAACTTATCTTCAGGGCATCTTGGCCTCACTTTTTGATCATAGCCTTTAACTTCTCTTCAAGGCGTCTCAGCCTCTGACTTTTTCATCATGACCTCTAACTTTTCTTCAAAGTGCTCTGACTTCCAATGTCTTCATCATGGCCTCCGACTTTTCTTCAAAGCCCTCCGACCTTTGACTTTTTAGCCTCAGTCTTTGACTGGTCTCAACTACTACACTAAATTATATTAGGAGTCTTCAAAGGAGAGTTGGCCCATATTTGATATGGGCTCCCCCAACAATAGCCCCTTCGCTACTAGGTTATGGTCAGTACTACATGACCTAGTAGATGTTCATACAAGAAGAGGAACAATACAACTCAAACCTCAGTTGTGATGATCACCCTTCGCAATTTGTACGTGCGCGCCTTACTAAAACCTCTATCTCAAAAACCCTGTGGGAAAAAAGTGCACGCGCATGACTCTGACCTATACATGCTCTAATTCCTAAGGCTTTTAGCTCTAGGTGCCTTGATCTTCTAGATTTCTTCAACTTTGGCCCTCAACTCCTTCTAATCAGGTACTAGTAGTTGGAGTCTAGTATGGGTTTTTTCACTAGTCCTGCTTTTGTAACATGGTTCATCATCTTCACTCAGTACTTAGGTCTTCATCTCTAGGACCTTCTTGATGCATAGGCCTTTGTTCCTGAGGCCTTTGCCTCTAGTATCTTCTCGGTATGCAAGTGTGACTCCAAGGCCTTCTTGATGCATGAGCCTTTGTCTCTTGGTCTTCTTGGCGTGGAGGTCTTCATCACCGGGTCTTCTTGGTGAGGAGCTATTTGTCTTTGGGTCTTCTTGGTGCGAAGGTCATAGTCTTTGGGTCTCCTTGGTGTGGAGGTCTTCATCTCTGGGTCCTTTTTGTGTGGGGGTCTTCATCTCTGAGGCCTTCTTGGCGTGGAGGTCTTTGTCTCTAGGGTCTTCAAATCTTCACTCACGAGTGTCAAGAAAGCCTTCATGCTCCAAAGTGGCTAGTCCTTTGGTGCACTCCCCTACCCCTCTTATATTAGCTGGCGCTCCTGACCGAGTCCTCAAGCACACTTGGTGTAGTCAACATAGTCGTAGTAGTGGAAGTAGATGTCTAGACTAAAGTTGTCGATGAGCCCCTCAAACTAGAGCGGTCAATGAAGGTGTAGTAGACCTTGGTGCCGTAGGAGTTGACGTAACCCCTCGAGTTTGGCAACAGAGGCAAATCATCATATGTCTTGATGTCGTAGGTGTTGATCATGGCTCACAAGTCATTGTAATGGGTAAAGATGTCAAAGCCCCTCTTGCCAAAGTGTTGGTGGAGGCCAGTTATAGAGGTTCGTTGATGATGTTTGCGAAGGCCCTCCTGCAAAAGGTGTTTGGCGGAGGCAATGTTCGTGTAGATGCTAAAGGTGTTGGCAAAGCCCCCTCGTGTCAATGCCTTGGCGGAGGCAAGTCATCATGGTTTTGTCGAAGGCCCTCCTCAGATGCTGGTGAAGGCCCTCCTGAAAATAAATGTGTTTTGGTGGAGGCGATGTTAGTAAAGTCACCTAAGATGATAGTGAAGCCCCTCATGCCAAAGAGCTTGGCGAAGGCAAAGGCAAAGTTGATGTAGAGGCTGACATCGCGTGCCAAATGACATACAAGTCACATGAAAATGCACTTGAGTTGACAGGGTGCATTTTTTAGGGACTTAGGTTTAAGCATTGTAACTTTGTTGAATATCAACTTGTTAGGCAAGTTTTTCGACACTCTAAAAAGACATTGGCTTTCTATTTGTTGCAAAAGATGGTTAGTCATTTCATATAATATGCAAGAGGTGAAGTTTCTTTTGAAGCTTTTGCAAGAGCGAAGGTCCCAATGGGGAAGCTTTTTGAAGCTTTTTAGTGTCTCTAAAGCTCTTTGAGGCTTTTGAGAGTGGTGGCCCTGATGCCTTATTATGGGGAGGTTTTTGTTGGGTTACCGTGGTGCAATATATGTTTGTATGTGATGAGACAAGTGAATGCATTTGTATAAAATATTAAAGGGATAAACATATCATGCATCCTACAAAAATTATGGTTATGCTTGAACAAAGGATAAGCTCAAGAAATAATACCCTCAAATGAGAGAGTTGTAGTTTTTGATGCCTAGCGAAGCCTACTATTCAAGAACCTGCATGGATATAGTTGTGACTTGTAACATTGAACATAAAAGGATCAGTCCCTATGAAGGTTAGCTCAGATAAAATTTGGTTGATGCATATTATAAAAACCTAGAAAATGAATAGTACAACCTGCAAAAAAGAGGAAAACATGATAGTGTTTGTGGATTCGAAGGTTGGGTAACTGTTGAAAGTTGAATTTTGATGGAAGCCGCTGACTATAAGGTTGCTAACTGATGAAGACTGCTAAATAACAAAGGCGGCTAACAGACGAAGGATGCTCAATAATGAAGGATGCCGAGGACTGTCAACTGACGAAGGTTACTAAATAACAAGGGCTACCAACTCACGAAGGCCAATAAGATTGTCTCCATCAGCCTACCCACAATGAGACCTAAACCTAAAATGCATCCTTTGTGTTGCTTTAGCTAATAAAAACAACCTCCAATAGGGTATGCATACCAGCCACGCATTTTGCATGGGAGATGACTGCAACCCAAATATAGGGCCTTAGATCACCTCAAAATTTAAAAACTTTTCAAGATTTCTGGTCACATTAAATTTTGCGGCACATGCATGGAGCACTAAATATAGACAAAAAGAAAAACTAATTGCACAGTTTGTCTGTAATTTACAAGAAGAATCTTTTGAGCTTACTTAATCTATAGTTGGATAATAATTGTCAAATACAAACGAAAGTGCTACAGTATCAAAATCCAAAAACTTTTCGGAACTAAACAAGGCCTAGGTCACATGCTCCGGCAATGGGTCACGCAAACTGTTGTAGCCCACATCGTCCTCGGTCGCACATTCATTCAAGCCGCATGCTCTATGTCTTCTTTTGAGTTCTATGTTGGAAAGACTAAAAATAAGTATGCAACCCTTTTGCCAAAATGCAACCTAGTCCATGCAATGGGTCTCCTATTTGGGTAAGTATTGTTGGAGATAGTCTAAGTGACAAAAAATTGTTGTCTGATGACCAAATAGATGAAGGTCGTTCATCAATAAAACCTGTTGACTGATGAAGGTCAATAACTGACTAAGGATATTGAGAACCAATGATAGATGAATACCACTAACTGGCGAAGGCTATAGACTGACGAAGACTATAGACTAATGATACCTAGTGATAGATGAATATGGCGAAGGCTATTGACCAACGAAGGCTAATAACTAAGGAAGGCTGCTGAGAACCAATGATAGATGAAGGCCACTGACAGATGATTAAAGCCAATGAATGATAAAGGTCAATAACTAACAAAGGTTAATGAGAACCAATGATAGCTAAAGGCCACTAACAAATGATGAAAGCCAATATCTAACGAAGGCTAATAAGAAGTGAGAATCAATGATCAGTGAAGGTCACTAACAAATAATGAAAGCCAATAACTGACGAAGGTCAACAATTGACGAAGGCTGCTAAGAACGTCAACAATTGACGAAGGCTGCTAAGAACTAATGATAGGTGAAGTCTATGACTGACGAACACCACTGACTAATGAAGGCCGTTGATAAAGGTTGCTAGCTAACGAAGGCCAATGACTAACGAGAGCTATTGAGCGATGAAGGTTGAACTTAATAGGGGGCTACTATCTTCTAGTAATGTAAACTAATGTATCTTGGGATTGTAAAAAAAAGTGCATATAACAAATAAAATATACTCTATGGGCGGGCTCACTTGGGAAGGGAAAGAGATACTTATAGTGGTGGTGATCTACATGTTAGTAAAAAAGGAATTCGACACAAGAAAAAGATAGTTTTTTGAGTTAGCCCATTAAGGCCAAGCATGTATATAGCCGCTGAAACTATGCTTTTGATGTGACAAAGACCACGATAACTTTCTTGGTCACATTGGTGACAAGTTGTATACGAAGGTTAACTTTTAAAATTTGCCTTGCGAGATGAAGGTTAGAACAAGAATGTGACAAAATAAATCGCAAGAGTAAAATCATTAGGCATTATAAGCTGATGAGACATTTAAAACTGGGCCTTGTTTAGTTCACCCTAAAAAACCAAAACTTTTCAAGATTCTCCGTCACATCGAATCTTGCGGTACATGTATGGAACATTAAATATAGATAAGAATAAAAAATAATTACACAGTTTGTCTGTAAATCGCGAGACGAATCTTTTAAGCCTATTTACTCCATGATTGGACAATGTTTATCAAATAATAACGAAAGTGCGTTTTCCCAAAAAAATTTGGAACTAAACAAGGCCCTGGTGAGAAATACTCATTGTATAGGTTTGATGGTCTGTGAGCTGCCCTGGTCTTCACAAAGTTCAAGCGCTTTGCGTCTGGTCGTTCCATACCATCAGCATTCAGCTTGGGGTGACGGAGGGTCCTCTTTCCGCTAAAAAAGTTGTGGTTGAATGTTGTGGCTTCGTTACTAGCCACTTTTGACTTCGATTCTGAAACCTTTTTCAAGGGGTATTTCCTCTTGGTTTAGTGGCAATTCCCTCATGCTTCAAAAACACTAAAAAAATATTAAACTGATAGATCATTAGAACACAGCTGCAAAGAGACAAGAATCATGAGCCCTGAAGATAGTTAGTGAAGATATCAAAATATCAAGTCAGGTTTTCCAAACGTCCGATACCGAAGCCTTCTTGAAGTAATTATCCAATATGATGCTGGCTAAACTGATCGAAGGCTAATAAAAACCAATTGAAGGCTAAGGCTATGAGAAAAATCCCAATTTCTAGCTATGCATGTTGACGAAGGCTGATGAAACTGATAGAAGGCTTATGCTCCAAGAAAAACCACAATATTTGGCTTCATTGACGAAGGCTGATGAAACTAATCGAAGGGTGATGCTCTGACAAAAATCCCAACTTTCGGCTACACTAACGAAAGCTTGAAGGCTGAGTATCCGTACTTCGCACCTTCTAGCTTCTCAAACTAGGGAGTCAGGGCCACATTTTGAGCAACATAGTTGCAACAAAGTTGTTAGCCATGGGCGGATCCATGTAGGATTGACTAGGTGCGGCCACAGCCAAGTTAAAATACAAAATAGGCAATAGTACATACACTTCTACCATATTCGCACCTCTCTTCTAGGAACATCTGCACTCACAGGCTAGCTGAGCCAGCATTGAAAGCCCACAGCAGCCGACAACTCCGCAACACGCAGCCTAACGTCATCTATGCACCACCCACACAATTGTCGACAGTCACTTCGACTCACGCCAAACTCCTGACGCATCACCTGACGGCTGACGCCTCCCCTCCCGCAGCCTTCGCTGTTCTCTCCCCTTGCACGCGCCCAATTCACTACTTCTCTCCCCTCGACGACAACGCGAACTAGCCTAGCTGACCGTCGGTTGCGGCCAGCCGTGGCATTGCTTCACACTAGTCAGGGGTTTAGCCTTAGGGAATGGGCACCAGGATCCTATCGCCGTTCGTCCGCTGCCCTCTCCATGTGCATGCTCGATTCTTTATCACAGTTCATAAGCAACTTCATTCACATTTCTCTGTTCTTTCAATTTTCATCAATATGAGCATCCAAATTGGTTTCAACTTTGTGGTTCTTGTTTCCATGGTAGTTTGTCCAGATTCTAGGGTTAGTGGGTTAGGCCTTTTTATTTTTCTATGATATTTGACAATTGATATTATGAACCGAACGAAGCAAATAAAATTGGTTTGCTCGTTCGCTTGTCTTATCAGCCGTACTTTTTCCGCCAGCCAGCAGTGTTTTTCTCTCACAATAAAACAGCCAACAGTAATTTCAGCCATAACTTTTCAGACCAACCAGCCAGTGTAGGAGGTGTCGCAGAAGTGGGAAAAAATAATATGAAAAGCCGCAGAACTGGTGCCTAGCGTGTGGGAGGTATTGATACACTGTACTGGTACCAAATAGTGTTATATTAAACCATATGGTCGCACCCCACTCCATATTTCTTTAGCTTCGCCACTGTAGTTATCATAGAGACTTGATAATCTTGGAACTGACTTATCTGACTCATGATGCGTTTCTGTGTGCTGGGTTATCAAAGGTTGATTGTTCAAGACCTAGCCTTCACGCTTCCGGCCTTGTTTGTGAAAGCCTGCGCCGTCAAGTACAAAAGCAAAACTATCAGAGCTGTCAATAGGCTCTCGTATCGTTTCCCGGTGCAAAGGCTCCTGTGCCATATTACAGAGCGGAGGTCTCGCCCCCGTGCCAGATATTGGTGTAGAGGCTCCTGCACTGTCTCGTGGTGCGGAGGCTCCCATATCAGCTGTTGGTGCGGAGGCTCCCGTGCCATCTCGTAGTGCGGAGGCTCCCATGTCGACTACTGTTGGTGCAAAGGCTCCCGCGTTGGTCGTTGGTGCGGTGGCTCCCCCGTCAACTGCTAATGCAGAGGCTCCCATGTCGACTATTGGTGCAGAGGCTCTCGCGCCGTTTCGTGGTGCGGAGGCTCCCGCATGGCTGTTGATGTAGAGGCTCCCGCGCCAGCTATTGACGTAGAGACTCCCGCACCGACTCACGGTGCAGAGGCTCCTACGTTGGCTATTGGTATAGAGGCTCCCACGCCGGCTGTTGATGCAAAGGCTCCTGCGCCATCTCACCGTGCGGAGGCTTGCTCCCGCGTTGTCTCGTGATTGAGCCCTCCTGCACAAAGGTTAGAAAACAGGCCTCCATGAGGCTTTCTTCAGGGATTGTCAAAGACTGAACCTTCACTCTCAAAAAAAATTATTCGTGCCGAGCACAGTGGGCGCCAATGTTGGGAAATGGGAGATCCCAACAAAGGGTGCGAGGCGAAGGTCCCCTAACGGAGGTCACTTGCAGAGATCCCAAGACAAAGGTCCCAAACGAAGACCCGTTGGACGAGATATCGCGATGAGATTCCAAGTGCAAGGTCACAGGGCGAAGGCCGAAGGACGAACCTCATTACAATTTGCCAAGTGAGAGTGGGAGAGAGGGGCGAGCTTGCTATAGCTTGACAATCGAAGGCTCTACTCTAGGGCGGAGGCCTTCGACTAGCAAAGGCACGCTACAAAAATGGAGTTCACACAATTACTGAGGCAATGATTAGGGTTTCAAATTACACACCATCCTCTCCTTGGTGGTGACTGATTCCCCCACCCCCTTTTATTGGGTACAGTTACAATACTTGTCGAGTACAGAATGCCCCTAGGGCAACTAAGGTATATGCCAGTGTATTCCAGTACATCGTGCTCATGTCTTCACAGCATTATGATCCTTTTCTTTTGCTACCGCCTTTATTGATGGGCGTTGGCGAGCACGGGCCTTCAGCCCATTATCCGTCGCACAACAACCTCCGACTAATCTTTATAGTCTCTGGACCTCCGACTTTTCATCATAGTCTCTGACAGATCTTCGTAGTATCTCGATGTCTGACTTTTCATCATAGCCTCTGACTAATATTCGTAGTGTCTCGACCTCTGATTGTTTCATCATGGCCTCTAACTGATCTTTGTACTACCTTGATCTCGGACTTTTTCATCACGGCCTCTAACTTATCTTCAGGGCCTCCGACTTTTTCATCGCAACCTCTTACTTTTCTTCAAGGCATCTCAGCCTCTAACTTTTTCATCGCGACCTCTGACTTTTCTTCAAAGTGCACCGATCTCCAACTTTTTCATCAGGGTCTTTGACTTTTCTTCAAAGCCCTCTGACCTTTGACTTTTCAGCCTCAGCCTCTGACTGATAAGCTACTACACTACATTTTATTGGGACTCTTCAAGGGGAGTTGGGCCATATTCCATATGGGCTCCCCCAATACCAAGTTATTGACCACCTAAGCAGCAGAAATAACCTCATATGCAACATGTCGTCCTTTCAAAAAAAAATCCTATTTAACAGCTTCAAGAGGGACATGACATCTTCGATGCCAATCTGTGACTGGATTTTCAACTGAAGAAATAAACTGGGGGGAGCATCCGATGGTAGATTAAGTAGTGTAGCTTGGGATGTCAGAAAATGTATGATGTAACAAGACTGCCTAAGAAATGTAGAGGCAGAGTCCGTGTTCTGAGAAGTCCTTTTGTGTGTGTTAATTTGTACTACATGTAGTTCTTTGTAATTAGCTAAAGATGATCTTAGGTTTACTGTATTCTTCACCTGATTATTGAAGCATTGCAATTGAAATAATGTATGCAGATATTTTTCATACATTCCAATAACCCCTTAATTACCCGGAGGTGTCATATGTATCAAGACAACACAAATGTCTCTAGAAGTTGAGAACCCACCAGGAATAGAGACGACCAAACAGCTCAAGCGACAGGACTCGCTTTATGGTGATGCAGAAAAGGTCTCTAGCTTCAAGCATCATGGCTCTGAGGTCTGCTTCCCAGGCAACTTGGTTAACGTGTTGCAAAGATGCACTGTCACTGACAGAAAAATTTTACTACAATAAACCTTATGATAACACAGGGAGGCTGGTCGCGGTTGCTGCATCTTGCATTTCAGAGCATTGGTATCATCTATGGGGACGTTGGGACATCACCACTCTATGCGATATCCAGCACCTTCCCTGATGGCATCAAGAACCACGATGACCTCCTTGGCGTCCTCTCCCTCATCCTCTACACCCTCATCCTGATACCAATGGTCAAGTACGTCTTCATTGTGCTTTATGCAGATGACAATGGAGATGGTAAGCTGATAAATCAGGAAATTTCAACCTGTCAACCTGATATAGTCACCATATGCTTGATGTTTATTCGGTACCTCACATTTAACACCAACATACTGTTGTTCTAGGTGGCACGTTTGCTCTCTACTCACTTATATCACGGCATGCCAAGGTAAGGCTGATACCAAACCAGCAGGCTGAGGATGCTATGGTGTCAAATTATGGCATTGAAGCACCCAATTCGCAACTGAGGAGGGCGCAGTGGCTGAAGCAGAAGCTCGAGTCTAGCAAGGCAGCAAAGATTGGCCTCTTTACCATTACAATCCTTGGCACATCAATGGTGATGGGGGATGGAACCTTGACACCAGCAATTTCTGGTAACAGAAACAGTATATGGAAAAGTCATAAGGACATTTATTCAGTATGCAAAATCCTAATGTGTTTCTTGTTTTTCTAGTGCTCTCTGCAGTGAGTGGGATTAGAGAGAAGGTGCCAAGCTTAACTGAAAGTATGTGAAAAAGAGCTTCTACAAACATTGATCAGTTGGTACACTTTGTTCAACATGTAAATTGTTTGCTATCATTTTTCGTGCAGCGCAGGTAGTCTGGATTTCAGTGCCAATTTTGTTTGCGCTCTTCTCAGTCCAGCGCTATGGTACAGACAAGGTTGGGTATTCCTTTGCTCCGATCATCACAGTGTGGTTTTTTCTTATTGCTGCCATTGGAATGTATAACCTCGTTGTGCATGAGATCGGTGTTCTTCGAGCCTTCAATCCAATGTACATAGTAGATTACTTCAGAAGAAACGGGAAGGAAGGATGGGTTTCACTGGGTGGTGTTATCTTGTGTGTCACAGGTAAACTTTTCATCAAAAAAGTGCAGTTGCAATGGTAGTCTCTAGCCTACAATCTCAATGAGCTCTCATATGCAATAGGCACAGAAGGAATGTATGCAGACCTAAGCCATTTCAGTATCAAGGCCATTCAGGTGAGGACATTCACACTCATGCTCTATGCTTCACCATGTTGAGTCTCCCAACTCTATATCCAATTTTACAGGAAGCATTTTCCAAGTTTGCAAAACAGAAATAGCTTACAATGTTCGCTTTGTTTTCATCTACAGATCAGCTTTAGCACTGTCTTATTGCCCTCGGTGGCACTGTGTTACATCGGGCAGACAGCTTATCTGAGAAAATTCCCAGAAAGTGTCGCAGACACTTTCTTTAGATCAATCCCAGGTATAATGAATTAGGCGTAAAGTTTTACTTCATGGGAATGAGAACGCGTAATGAGCAAGATAAACTCTATGTTCTAATGCAGAGATAATGTTCTGGCCAACCTTCATTATTGCCATTCTTTCGGCTATCATTGCAAGCCAAGCTATGCTGTCAGGCGCATTCGCCATCCTCTCCAAGGCTTTATCCCTTGGCTGTTTCCCCAGTGTTCAAGTGGTTCATACCTCAAAGAGCTATGCGGGCCAGGTTTACATTCCTGAAGTGAACTTTTTGATGGGATTAGCAAGCATCATAGTCACGATAACCTTCAGAACCACCACCGAAATTGGCAATGCTTATGGTAAGCAACTAGAAGATCCAAAATTTGTTTTTGGCACCCAGAACAGATAGAAATCACATTTTATGTCATTTGATTTTGGTGATGTGCAGGGATCTGTGTTGTGACTGTGTTCTCAATCACCACCCACTTGACGACTATTGTGATGTTACTCGTATGGAGGAAAAGGTTTATCTTCATCTTGCTTTTCTATGTGGTGTTCAGCTCCATAGAGCTGATTTACCTCTCATCCATACTGACGAAGTTCATCCAAGGTGGGTACCTGCCATTCTGCTTCTCACTTGTCCTCATGGCCTTAATGATAACATGGCACTACGTCCACGTCATGAAGTACTGGTATGAGCTGGACCATATCGTGCCAGCTGATGAAGTGACAGCACTGCTTGAGAAGCATGAAGTGCGGCGGATCCCCGGGGTGGGCCTCCTTTACTCAGACCTGGTTCAAGGCATTCCCCCTGTATTTCCACGTCTAGTGCAGAGGATACCCTCTGTGCACTCGGTCTTCCTGTTCATGTCGATCAAGCACCTGCCTATCCCACATGTGGCTCCTGTGGAGCGGTTCCTCTTTCGGCAAGTCGGCCCAAGGGAGCACCGCATGTTCCGGTGTGTGGCGAGGTATGGGTACAGTGACATGCTAGAAGAGTCGGTGTTGTTCAAAGGGTTCCTCACGGAGAGGCTAAAAATGTTCATCCAGGAAGAGGCTGTGTTTGCGACGAACTCTACAGCCGGGGATACCCAGACAAGTCCCAATGAGGATGGGAACATCAGCTCTGATTTGGATCTTTGGGTCAAAAAGGAAAAGCAAATGATTGACACGGAGATGGAGCGAGGGGTGGTCTACCTTATGGGCGAAGCCAATGTCATAGCAGGACCAAATTCATCTGCCGCAAAAAAGATAGTCGTAGACCATGTCTATACATTCTTGAGAAAGAACTTGACGGAAGGGGAGAAAGTGCTCTCCATTCCAAAAGACCAACTACTCAAAGTAGGGATAACATACGAGATATAGGGATTATATATGTTGGGTAGGTGAGCCTAAATAAACCATTCTTGTTCATATGCTGACCTGAATAAGATAGTGGAGTGCAATTACTAATTAGCGGCTATCCAAGCAATAGAGAACTTTACAGGAAGGTTTTCTTTTAGTTTTGTAGGCACGATGTTGTCAATGTTAAAGCATATCACGACTAGGATTGAGTTAGTTGAGATTATGATCCTGTGTAGCCTCAAGTCATGTAAACTTTATATATATTGAGAGGCCCAACACGTAAATCATTCAATTCCATTCCTTCCACATGGTATCATAAGTTTAAGTTCTAATATAGTGCACTCAAGTATTCAAAAATTGTACCAAAATATAAAGGATTTTAGAAAACAAGAGATAATTTTACACTAACTAGTAGCACAAATTTAGTAGGTATTATACTGTCACATGTTATTTATCAACTAATCTTCATTAATTGAATCGCAAAAAAAAACTAATCTTCATTAATCACGTTGATGATAACGTCTGATTGGGAAATGAAGGGTATATGTATTTGCGTTCTCTCTTAATTTATCCTAAAATCTTTAGAATATATTATATTATATTATAAGACAGAGGGAGTAAGACACAAGACTTGCTAGAGATTTCTAGGTTCTCATCAGAACCTTACAAGTGATTTCTTCCAAATGATAATGCATGGAAAGCAACATCTTTGAAACCCTTTCTTCATGGAGATCTTTGTCATTGCCTCCTGGCATATTTGGAAGCAGAGAAATAACTTCATCTTCGACAGACAGCACCCCTCCTTTATCTCTTAGATTAGAAAACCTCCTTTTACGAGAGCCAAACTTTAAGCTTTTAGACTTTGTGAAGAAAAACGACATGCTTTTCTCCTTTAGACCCCCTCTCCTAGTTTCTTTAGCTTCTCCGGAGTGCAGTTTCTCTTGTCCTCTTGTTGGTTGTGTAGCTTAGTTCTTTTAGTCCCTCTTTAATTTGTACAGTTATTTTTCCTCTTTTTGAAAATTTAATAATAATCTCTTACAGTGGGGGTCTCCCCTGCTGTATTTTTGGGTCAAAAAAAAGAGTAAGGCACAAGACATCAATTTCACACCACGAGCTCCTGGAGAAATCAATCTCTGCTAGGGCAATGTTCAGTTTAGGCGGTCGATCCTATTGATTTGTCGCATTCCGCTAGGGCAACACCCCTATTTAGGTGGTAGATCACGAGTTCAAGTTCTAATATTTGGGTCGCAAAAGGATCACATACCCCCTCTCGTCGTCCTCATTGTTCCCCGCCGCTGTCATGGCTCAGATCCATTACTTACAACCACCTTCACTCATCTCGCCATGCCGCTAGCCACTCCCATCTAGATCTTTGCTGCTAAACAGTACCTCATCCCCACACCACTATTTTTTAGATAATGGATATAAAATCCGGCCTCTACAACCCCCCCCCCCCCCCCCCCCCACCCCCCCCCCCCATTTTTTTTATAATGGAAATAAAATCCGCCCCCCCCAACCCCCCCCCCCCCCCCTCCACACACCACTATGGTGGCGGCTGAGCGAGCTAGATCCCGTCCTGCTCATATGCTCCAACTCCCTCCTCCAATGTCATTGGCGAGACATTCCGAGCATGTTTGGTTGCAACCCTCGATCATTTGCCTAGGACAAGATGTTGTCTGCATGTTGCCTGTGAATGCTTTTGATTTTGCCTGACCAGGAAGCTAGAAGAATGGTTGTTTGGTTCAAACGTAGGACCATGGGAGCCCTAGCTCATTAATAGTGAGTAGTCATATTAATTGAAACTCAGGCAAAAGCATGCAGCGCCAGGCACTCGAGCCTTGTTTGTCTCCAACAATGAAGACCCAAACACCACACCTATTCCATGATTTGGGTTCTATAAAGAAAAAAACTCTCATACCCAAATCTTGGCTTCTCCAACAGCCGAGAACCCAAAATCTCCTCCAAGGAAGAAGTGGGTACGACAACTTCGACGAGGAAGAAGACAGTGTGCAGCGGGGACGACGACCCCAAAGACGGCCATGGCGGCGAGGATGGCGGCTGATGGCAAGGATGGTCGGTGCGGTAGCCAGACAGCGAGAAGGATCCCGTCCCTGACCCCAAAGGCACAAACGCACGATGCACGGCGGCGGCTACCCCGACTCCCCACGCGGACGGCGGCAGCAGACGGCGTGGCTCCTGCCTCCTTGGGGTGCGGGCGCTGCAGCCAGGCGAGCGGGCGCCAACAGCTGGCACCAGCAGGTAGGGCGCGCACACTACAGCGGCTTTGGCAGGCGCGTGGCTCCCCCTTCCTCCCCGGCTTCTCTACCTAGATTCACCGGAGACGGCGGCGCCGAACTCGAGCAGCACCGAACGCTCTGAGAAGAGGAAGTCGCGGTGGATATTTGCATTCTCCTGCCTGCGAGACACATTTGCGTGCTGTCTGCGAGGATATGCAAAATGTGTCTCTGGTTTAAGTCCTCTGTTAGAGGGTATTTTTGTACCAAAACACTATGCATGACCTATTTTGGATATGGGTTGCATTGTTGGAGTTAGCCTTAGTTAAACCCGAAATCCAAAAAATTTTCAAGATTTCTCATCACATCAAATCTTCCGGCATATATGAAGCATTAAATATAGATAAAAAATAACTAATTGCACAGTTTGCGAGATAAATCTTTTGAGCCTAGTTAGTCTATGGTTGGACAATAATTGTCATATACAAACGAAAGTGCTACAGTGCCAAAAAAATTTCATCCAAAGGGACTAAGGCTTTGTTTATTCCCAAAAATATTCAAGATTCCTCATCACATCGAATCTTTAGACCTATGTATAGACCATTAAATATAGATAAAAAATAACTAATTGTATAATTTACCTATAATTTGTGAGACAAATTTTTTGAGCCTAATTAGTTCAGGGTTGGACAATAATTAGCAAATACAAACGAAAGTACTACAGAGCCAAATAAAAAAATTCGGCAAACTAAACCAGGGCCTTGTTTAGATCCGAAAAAAATTTTGGATTTCGACACTGTAGCAATTTTGTTTTTATTTGACAAACATTGTCCAATCATAGAGTAACTAGACTTAAAAGATTCATCTCACGATTTACAGACAAACTGTGCAATTAGTTTTTGATTTTATCTATATTTAATGCTTCATGCATATATCGCAAGATTTAATGTGACGGGGAATCTTAAAAAGTTTTTAGTTTTCGAGGTGAACTAAAGCCCAGGCCTAAACAAGGCCTCGATTTTGGTTGCCTGGCACGAGAAGGACCTGCATCGTGGAAGCTGCTATTTAGGACACCAACCAAATGCCTCGATTGCATCGCCATTTTTCGTCAATTTCTTTGATGATCCTAATTGCATCGACCTTAGCATCGGCCACTTCATGGGAGTAGATGAAGCTATCCATACATGTCTCTGAGCTCTCTATACGGGCAACATTACTGCTCCAGAGAGCCGCAGAGATGGGAGAAAGGGCCAGTAAACATTTCTATATCACGTACCAGTACTCAAGGTTTCTCAAATTATATGTCTAATAATGCTAAAGATCAAGTCGATAAATATTATGGAGGCAAAGGATATACCCAAGGGAACTCATCAACTAATAGTACTGGCATGAAGACTGCCAAATAACGCCCATGATCACACTGATGTGCATACAAATGCACCATGGGCTGTTAGCAGCTTGAGACCTAGTACAGTACCTTGGTTTGTAATCCCACCATTTCCCGTTAGGACAGAAAATGAAAGATCTAACATGGTTCCTGATGATCAGCAACAGCAAGGCATTTTGAAGTTGCTGAGATGTGGGACTAACCAAAGATTTTATAGGCTTAAGAGGCAATGGTAATATTTAGTTGATTGCCCATAACTATGATAGTAATGTAATAGCATTAAGCTTATTCTTATGAGCAGGCGAGCAGCAGAAATCTCACCAAAATTAGTCATTCCATGACTCTACCACCTTGTAGAAAATCATTTGGGATGAATAAGAACAAATAGTTTAATCACTACAGTAGCTGAAATTTGTGCTTATGTTGCCAATACAAGCTGTGACACTAGCAGTCCAGCAGGTGTTAGGCTAGAATTCAGAAGCTGGGTTATGTATTAATTTCTTCCACAGAATTCTGAAGGCAGCATAGCCAACTACCAGTTGCATCTAGGAAATCCCACTGTTCTATCCTGTGAAATCTTGTATTTCGATTCAACATGTGGACTGAGTGTAAGCATGGTATACAACAGTACATTGAATAGACTAAAGCTGATGCCGATATAGAAAGAAAACCTGAACAGGCATTATTTATCACAGGCTCTTCAGCCATTCCCGGAAATGTGCTTGCATTTTATCTCGGCTTGTTGCGTTGCCAACATTAACAGTAGGAATTACCTTTTGAGGTCTCAGAAACTACCAATGCAAATATTAACCTATAGTTAGAATTCAGCTAAGATGACAACAATGTAATATTAGGTTCAGGGATTTACCATCACAAAATCCCGAAGCTCAGTGAAACTTGAATGCTCGCTATAAGGCACACCTGCAAGCATAGAAAATCAGTTTGAGACAACTCATAATTGAATGAAATCTGTATAATAGTTTGGTACTGGGAATGTTTATCATGAACACGTGATACATATTGGACAGTAATAAGGCAATATGGAGCCAACGTTTTGCGTTAAGACTCAGTTTGTAACCACATGTACTTCCAAAACAAATTGAGCTTAAAATCTTCAAACAATCAAAGGAACCTCTAATGTAGGATGCACCTGTCTTGACTTCATAAGCTGCAACTGCAATTGTCAATCTCTATTCGATAAGGAAGATCAGATATTTCATATCGGTAAAAATAACTATTATGCAGATAGCACTTAGCAAAAGTAAGTTTTGGATCTTCTGGCAAATCGGCCATTTGAATCCAGGAGATCAATAAACTCAGTCTGCATTTGACAAAGAATAAGTCCAGACTGTGTATACTAAAAGAATTCCTCATTTGGAGTAGTTTTGGCTCTTATTGACCTTTCATTAGCAATAAATGAGGGGGAAACCATTATCACCACAACCAACAAATCCTACCATAGATTGTTACACTGCCATTACAACTTGGTTTTATTAGGTCAAGATGCTTTCCAGTTGCCTCAGAGAAAGTCCAACCTGATAAAACAATAGAGATAATGTTGAGAACCATGTGAATCCATATTCCAGAAGTACAAAAAATTATCTCCCAAACTTTGATAACCTGTAGGCCGAAAAGCCAGCACAGCTAGAAATCTTCCACTAAGAGTCTCCAAGTACTTCTTCAAGTTCTGACAAATGCTACTTTGTAGTTAGAAACGTTCACTTGGTGAATTCGTAGAATTCATCTGGGATTCATTTCCAAACCTCATGATTTACAGATCCAAGGGGCAGAACATGTAGTGGTGAACTTTGATTGCATGAGCATATCCTTTTGGATAAGTCTGACCAGCCAAATGAGTGAAGAATCCGCCTCCTTGATGCATCAGTGTATATAGGGACCTTTCATGAATATATTAACCAGAGAATAAGGTCTGCAGTTCCAAAATTAATAATAAAGTTCAACTGTAAAGTACCTCTAAAGCTTGGGAAATTGCTAGATACACATTCTCTTTCCCAATGCTATACGCCCCAACAACAATGAGGGTTTTTGGCTGTTTCTTTAGATATCTTTGAGCTGTCCTCACAACAAAATCAATAACATCCTCCTGGGGTGGGAACCTACAGTTTACCATGTTCAGCAAAGTACTAATCAAAGAGAAAAAGCCTAAAACTTGATTATCGTATACCTACTTGTATTTGGGATTGCAATATGTTGTGTCCAGGTAAACCAAATTTACCCTGCCTCTCTGGAGAAGTGGATGCAATTGCATTGATTTTGATGCTCTAAAATCCCCAGTGTGGAGATAGGTCTTTCCATCACTTAGTTGGAAGTGGATTAGAGCTGCACCAGGGCAATGGTTGGCCTCTAACAAGGTAACTGTCACTCCCTCTATGACATAATTGGTATCAAGCTCCAAAGGATAAATATAGCTGCAGCCATAGATTTGAATAAATGTTGCTGCGGCATGAGAAATCACCATGAAACAATTCAAAGAGGGAAATAGAAGGGAGCCTTACTCGGAATTTACTGACAGACACATCTTCACTAAGCGTGCAGTGAGTGCAGAACAATAGATGGGGCCATGACACCACTTCTTGGTCAATCCACCGTAGTGGTCATGATGAAAATGGCTAAGGAAATAGGCCGAGCACCCCTCAACTTGTCCATAGCGAAACGCATCCACCGTGAATGGTGTGCCTAGGTTCATTAAAATTTGCAGGTGCACGAGCGAGATTAGCGAATTAAAAAATAGATGGTAACAGCAATTCAATGTATGTCATCCTCAGTAGGCAGTAGCTCAACAGGCATTCTCAATTTAGTGAACAAAAGCCTAAACTATAACAAACTAATTTGGGACTAATTTCGTATCCAAGCATGAAACGCAGCGGCCTTTACCGGGAATCTTCTTGTAGAAGGGGCACGCGAGGGGCTTCTTGGGCGCCACCCGCTCCTCCTCGGTGCTTCCTCGCCTCCGCTTCCTTCCCAACCAAGAACCGGAACGGGAGGGGGAGGGGGATGAATGCCCAGCCCCGAGCCCCTCCCTCGGTGGCCTCTCGATCCCCCACGCCTGGAAGAGGCTCCTCTGCACAAGCGATGAATCCCCAGCCTCCCGCCGCGGCTTCTCGATCCCCCACGCCTGGAGGAGGCTGCTCTGCACGAGCGAACCGCCTCCCATCTCCTTCTCCTTCACACCGGGTGCCCTTCCGGGCGGGCGCAGCGGCGGAGGGGCACGCAGGGAGGACCAGTCGGTGCCGCTGCTGTAGAAGTCCTCCGCGAAGCAGCTGCTAGAGGCGGCGGGGGAGCAGGGTAGATCCGGGAACCCGTTGTCATCGAGGTCGGTGGGGGAGGGCAGGGACCAGTCGGCGTCGCCTTCGGCGGTGGCCATCGGAGGTGGGTTCGAAATGGCGGCGGGAACAGGGAGAGACGAGGGATGGAGGGAGAGGGAACGAAAGTGTCGAGACGTTGGGAAGCGTACAGGAGAAGATTGGCAAATGTGAAGGGGCCATGTTGATCGTGAACCGTTCGATCAGTTTGACTCTTTGACCGCGACTCGGATCGGACGGCATGTGTTCCATCTTCTTGCAATTAGAGATGCTGCTTTTTCTTTTTACCTCAAAAAAAACCACAAGATAGAGCCGAAAGAACTACCTTCACTAGGGCCTTATTTAATTCACCGAAAACCAAAAAACTTTTCAATTCTCTATCGTATGAAATCCTACGACATATAAACAAAAACAAAAACTAATTACACATTTTATCTATAAATCGTGAGATAAATCTTTTGAGCCTAGTTAATCTATAATTGGACAATAATTACCAAATAAAAAATAAAAATACTAAGTACCTAAAGCAAAAAAAAATCCGAAACTAAGAGGGTGTTTGGAACTGCTCCACAACTCTGCTCCACAAACTCCACTGTGGAGCAGCTCCACAAAAAACTGGAGTTTGTGGAGTACCTCTTTAGGTGCTCTCACAACTCCACCTTTTTTCCTCGAACTGAGTGCGTGGAGCTGAAACCGTTTGGCTAAAAAACGTGGAGCG
>Ga0182004_10001059_pt1 | contig 19286 bp, 16 predicted proteins | sample Sormic07211540_1_FD_120479 | JGI IMG/M metagenome (GOLD analysis project Ga0182004, IMG submission 120479) | Endophyte microbial communities from Sorghum bicolor roots, Mead, Nebraska, USA - 072115-40_1 MetaG | ecosystem: Host-associated > Plants > Roots > Unclassified | place: USA: Nebraska...
GACGCCGGTACCCCTCCTTGAATTTGCTTTCCAGTGTCCACTCGCACTAGAACACTCTCAGCGCCTCTCGATGCGACCTCGCCGTCGCCGCCGCTATCGCAGGACCCGCACACGGTGACGGGTCACAGCAGCGGCGACCGTCGAAGGACATCGTCACTGGTCCACGCATTTTTGGTGCCTGGTAGAGTGGTAGTTGTCTCACATAGCAGCACGTCACTGGCTCAATTTCTTTTGGTTGAGCGAAGCTTTGACCCAAGGTTTAGTCCATGACTTGAATTTGGACCGGGTTAGGTCACTAGATGTGTACAAACGGTCAGTGCTCCGCTGATATGCCAAACTTGAAGCATCAGCCTTTTTGTCATACCATACTCGTCCTGGTCATAGGGTTGTTCAACAATCGACATACAAGATGTCTTGGTTCCCTTGTCTTACTCTATTTTATGATTTTGATGCTCATAGTCTTACTTGCGCTATCCAATCATAACCACTCTTTGGGAATATTTATAAAACCTGGACAGTCACTAGCCACCATGGTTTGTTGCAAACCATTTCCTCAAAATAATATTCAGAAATACCTTCCCCTACTGTCACTTTGTTTGACAAACCTATGCGATGAAGTAGCTTGTGCAGTTGAGCCTGTGTTGAGCTACAAGGTCTCAGGCCAAGGTAAAATTTAAGAAATGCTCTAGACATTAAAGGTTGCTGAACCATACAATCCTTCTGCTAAAATTGGAGTAGATTAACACACTTAAAAACTAGCAAATTTATGGTGAGCTATCTATGTTTTGCTACTTATGGTTACTGTTTCTGAAGCATGCATACATTTCAGTACCCAGCAGGTGTTCAAAGTAGTTTGCTCCCTCTAGGAACTTCTATCATGACCTAAGAAGTGATATCATGCCTCTTCCCCATCCTCTTTTTATCTATTGAGCCATACAGCTTTCGGCAACTTCCTTGATATCAGCATCATTCTGTTTTTTGGGGCAGCTTACCAATCTGCCCATAACCTAACTTTTTTCCTGCAACTGATTTGTATTTTTCTTATTTTATAGTCTGAAGTTCCTAAAGGCTTATTAAGCTAAGTTTTCTGGAAGGATGCCAGTCTGTCATCAAGACTGTGACTTACATGTCATGATTTTCTGCTGATGTCGATAGCAGTCTGATGGAACAGAAAGTCAACACATCAGGTCTATTTGGTGATAATTAGTTGCAAGTTGGAAGGGTTTTACAAATGCCCAAATAGAAGAGACTATATATTGAACATATCTTGCTTGGTCTACTCTATTTGCATTCATCTATCGGAGAATGTGCTTATGCACACAGGGAACCAGGGCCAGGTTATTTGCTGGAGCAATACTCCTCCCATAACTCTTCTGACGTGGTACCTCTGTATTGTTCAGATTTTTGAGTTCCTAGAACCATACAGGTACCTTTTTGTTTTATAATTATCTTTACTGCTTTATTTAGAGGGTTAGGCTTTGTAGAAGAACACAAGTTCTTCTGAGGAATAAGGTGGTAAACTTTGTTCAAGAAGAAAGACTTCTATTTTTGCTTCAGCTTAATGGTTGTTTGATTGTCATGGTTCTTAGTTTAATAATTTTGGTGCAAATAAGCACAAGTATGATAATGTTGTTGTCTGCATAGGTTTGCACAGGTATTTTAAAGCATATCTTCTACTCCATGTCCTTATGATTATTTTTTTCAGCTCTCTTATGATGATTTGATTTCACTGGCAATTCTTGTTTGAAAAACATTTACATTTCTCTCTTTCAAGTTTTGCTGCTTCTGTGTGGATGCAGTCATGTTGTCAGTAGCTACCACCAATGTCAGCCAAGGGAACTCCATGGAATCAGTCATGGCAACAATGGAGCGTCAAACAGCTCGCAGGACCCAGACTAATGTGACACAGATGATAGATTCTCTTTTTGCCAGTGTCAATCTTGCTAAAGATCTTTCTGCTAGGTGCAAAGGCAGAACATACACGGCTGATGAGATACAAAGCATAGCACAAGACCTTGAGAATGTCTTGCAGAATATATATGATGATCTTTGCAGGATACCAGCTTCAGCATTTGGCAGTAATGCTTACATGGATGTTCTTATTAAATCCCAGTCAATGATGGATTACTGTGAGGCTGATATACCCATAAATGTAACGGGCAACAGGCCTAGGAGAAGGTCTCTCCGAGATAATGGTACTCCGAGGCTGGTGGACTTTCTGCAGGGAATGTACCATGAATCACATGAATTTGGTGGCCAGATGTTCAACACTCTCCCAGAGGTTGCAGAATACATTGAGCCACTGTATGATGCGTTCATCTGTCCACTGACAAATGAGATAATGACTGATCCTGTGACAATTGATAGTGGTGTGACATGTGACAGGAGGGCCATAGAGGAGTATATTGAGAGGTTTGCAGACAGTTCTGAACCTGTCTATTGCCCTGTCAGAAAAATGACAATGCAAAGTAAGACAATGGTGAGCAATGCTTCCCTGAAGAGTGTAATTGAAGAATGGACAACAAGGAATGAGGCCATGCGTGTCAGGATTGCTCGCACTGCCCTTTCTCTGTCAACTGCAGACACAATGGTGCTTGAAGCTATACATGAGCTGAAGTTGCTGGCCAAGTTGAGGGTGAAGAACAGGGAGCTGATGCACAAGATCGGGGTCACCAAGTTCTTAGCACGGTTGTTGGATAACCACAATGGACAGATTCAGTTTGATGCTCTCAAGCTTCTGTGCTTGTTAGCTGAAGATGAAGAAGGAAAGGTGAGTAGGAAATTTTCTTGCCTAAAGGAGTTCATCTTCAATTTAGATCAGTTTATACTGATTGCTCAGGATCTTAGCCTTGTTCTTCAAATATGATATAATTTTTCTGCATGACATACAGGATATCATTGGAAAAACTAAGGCCATTGCCAGGACAATAAAACTACTGTCAAGTAATTCTACTGATGAAAGGCATGCAGCCATCTCTTTCTTGCTGGAGCTTTCGAAGTCACAGTTACTGTTGGAGAATATTGGATCAACACCTGGAAGCATTCTGATCCTCACTACAATGAAGATCAACAGTTCAGATGATCCGATTTCTGCCGAGAAAGCTGGAGCAGTCCTTAAGAACCTGGAGAAGTGTCCGAAGAACATCAAGTACATGGCTGAAAGTGGCTACTTAGAACCTCTTCAGAGTCATCTAGTGGAAGGTGAGATGCGGAGTATTAGGAAAGCATATTTTGCAAGTATGGTAGTAGTTATCTTTACAAGTTTGGTTTTGTTTAATCCACAAAATTTCTGACATTGTATAACCAAATGGCAATTCTGTTAACTTAAGCTACTAGAATACAGCTGCCCATGTCAAGTCTTGTATTAGCACTTCATCAGTAAAACATCTGAAAGCTTGATTTGCATACTAGAACTAAGAGATTTCACTAAGGGTGTCATATTCCTGTAGTAAATTGGTGTTTTAAACTGACTTGAAGATTACAAAACAGGATCGGAAGAGATGCAGATGGAGATGGTCGGCTACCTCTGTGAGCTAGTCCAAGAGCAGGAGCTCACCATTGACATCAACAGAAGCACCTCGGAAATCCTCATCAAGATGGCGCACGGCTGCAACCCCATGGTCCGCAAGGCAGCGTTCAATGTCCTTGCCCAGCTTTCTTTGCACCTCCCCAACAGCAAGATGCTTGTCGACGCAGGTGCTGTCCCTGTCATGATCGAGGAACTGTTCATCAGAAAGATGGATGATGAGCCGGTGAACTCCATGGCCACCGCTGCCACTGTTCTGGCAAACATTGTTGAGTCAGGCATTGATCCGGAGACCACGGTGGTGAACAAGGAAGGCCATGTCCTCACTTCGAAGTACTCCATCTACAACTTTGTGCACATGCTCAAGTGCTTCATGCCGGACGACCTCAACCTCAGCATCATCCGCATCCTGCTAGCGCTCACTGTGCTCACCAAGCCACTGGCCACGGTGGTCTCGGTCATCCGGGAGAACCATCGCGGCCATTCTATCATCGAGCTCATGAGCTCTCCAACGGAGGTGCTCAGCCTCGCTGCAACAAGGCTGCTCATCACCCTGTCCCCACACATTGGACACACCATCGTAGAGAGGCTCTGCAAGACACAAGGACAGCCACGCAAGGTGGTCAAAACCATCAGCCATGCTGGGCGCATCACCGAACGGCAAGCTGCATTGGCGACACTCCTCGCGAAGCTACCTTACCGGAACACCTCACTCAACATCGCGCTTGTGCAGGATGGCGCCGTGCCAGCCATACTGACAGCAATAAAAGAGGTTCAGAATGGTACTGCTAGATCAAGCAGGCACGCGGTGCCATACATGGAGGGTCTCGTCGGCACGCTAGTGCGGCTCACTGCGACTCTGTACAGCCCAGAAGTGTTGAAGGCGGCCATGGACCACAATCTGGCCTCGGTGCTCACTGACCTGCTCGATGGAGCAGCCGGGAGCGACGAGGTGCAACGTCTTGCTGCAGTGGGGCTCGAGAACCTCAGCTACCTCTCCATCAAACTTTCCCAGCCACCGCCCGATGAGCTGCAGTCGAAGAAGAACACCATACTGAAGCTCCTGAAGGACTCAAAGGCGCACAACAACAACAAGAAGAGCTCACACCACCAGGTCAACGTTTGCCCGGTGCACCGTGGAATGTGTTCCCCAGCAACGACATTCTGCCTCCTCGAGGCCGGCGCCGTGGAGGGACTCCTGGGCTGCCTGGAGAATGACAACATTCGAGTGGTGGAGGCTGCGCTCGGAGCACTGTCCACTCTCCTCGACGAGAGGGTGGACGTCGTGAAGAGCGTAGTGGCCCTTGCCGAGCTCGATGCTGCTCGGTGCGTGCTTGCTGCGCTGAGGCAGCACCGTCAAAACTTGCTGTGGCAGAAGTGCTTCTGCGTGGTGGAGAAGCTCCTGGAGCATGGCGATGACCGATGCGTGAGGGAGGTGACAGGCGATCGGATGCTGCCCACGGCGCTGGTGAGCGCCTTCCACAGGGGGGACGAGAGCACTAAGCAGGCCGCCGAGAGCATCCTCCGGCGACTACACAGGATGCCTGATTACTCTGCAACCTACGTATCCATGGAGTTCTAGTCGTTGGGATCTAGTAAATAGTATCAAAGTTTGTGCATACGCTGCTTGCTTGTTCGAACAGACTTACAGTTACAGTTACAGAATCACGTGACCGGAAAATACAATGTTGGTTTGCTAGTTTCATTTTTGTCCAGCATTATGATTTCACAGCATGAATGTTTTAACAGGTGAATGGATATTGTCAACGTGAATGTTGCTTACCTTAAAATGGTAGAGTTCTCACCCTTGTTTGTTGGTTTGGATCAATATATGGTTATAGATTGGTCTGTTGAATTTTGGAAAGACTCCCTTGTTGATTTTCTCCCAGTTAAATTTTAGCTGCCATTTTTCATCTAAATGCATCATTGTATATAAGAAAAACTTTATATTTTGGGTCACGCGTGCTTGTCGTGCCGTTCCCAGTACAGGGCGACCCGAGCTCGTCTGCTCGAGCTCGCGGCCTTGTCCGTGCGCGCGGCATCGTGGTCAGCCGGTCGCTGACCGACTCACGACATTGCTGTATGGATGGTCGAAATTTAAAGGAAGAAGTCGTTCCGCCAAACTATTTTTCATCCCTAAACTTTAAAACCGGATAAAATATATTCCTCAATTTTTGAAACCGTGCATATTACGTCCCTGACATTGTTACGAGTGGTTTTAAAAGCAGTTTTATCTTTTTTATTTTTATTTATTTTAGCTAATATTTGTAAAATTATAGTAAATCACATAAAATTCATAAAATAGTAAATCTGATTTTGTTAGACTCCAGATAAGTATATCTACACAGTGAACATATAATATGGTATGCTTTAGTGCAAAGTTTTTGTTGTAGCTTTACATATGTGTTTTTCTATAACTAATTAAAATAATTCATAGGTATAGTTTGTAAAGTCCAATTATGGTGATTTTTTATGTTGGGCTAATTATTATATATTTAAACTGTGGTAAAAATTTCATACTTATTAGATCATATATAACTTAGTTCTAGATTTATTAAGATTTAATAAGCATAAACCTAAATAAATTTATAACTAAGTAGTACATGATCTAATGAGTAAGAAATTTTCACTACAACTCAAGCATAGAATAATTAGCCCACCATATAAATTTTATCACAATTGGACGGTAGAAATTGTAGCTATAATTAATCTAATCAATTATAGAAAAGCATAGATCTAAAGCTATATCAAAAAAATTATATTAAAACATATTATATTATATATTCAATGTGTAGATCTACTCATCTGAAGTTCAACGAAACTGAGTTTTTTATTTTATGATTTTTATGTGATTTAATGTGATTTTTCAAAAAATTCAGCCGAAATAAACAAAAAGAAAAAGACAAAACCGCTTTCAAAACCAGGGCAGGGATGTAATGTGCACGGTTTTAAAGTTAAGAGATGTATTTTGTCCGGTTTAGAGTTTAGGGATAAAAATCAGACTTTCGTGAAAGTTGACGAACTAAAGTGGACTTTTTCAAAACTTAACTGGGCTTATATGATCCATAATCACAAGTAAGGAAGGCCCAGCCCAATAATATCCTAGGTCCCTCCTCAGCCTTGATATGTGGCGCTACGGCGGGGGCAAACCCTAGTCGCCAGGCGGCCAGGGAGCGAGTACCAAGCTCCCCAGTTCACGGTTTACATCCTGTTCTACGCAATCATTTTTGAGCGATCTTGTTGCTTGTTTGTATTCAGTGGGCGTTGCTTGGTGATTTTGTCTTTGCTCGCTTCGGATCACTGGATCAGCGTTGCTTTCTTGCTAGTACTTTTTGGGATCACTGGATCAGCCTTGATACAAGCAGTCTTTCGCTTGATTTGCGTAGTCATGAATCGACGACTTCTGTTTTGGTTAAGTCGCACCATTAGCCCCCTGCTCTGTGAGGGTGGACGCAGGGAAAAATGCGAGAAAAGGGTATGGGTGCAAGATTAATGGACCGGGCAGGGGCTCTACCTCTGTGGAAACAAGTGATTTTCCTAAGAGTCATATCTTCTGCCATAGCATCATCTTGCTGTTGTTTTCTTTCTTGTATTACTATCTGATATGTTTGCTCCCTTCAGTTTATCTATCGAGTGTAATCATGCTCTGAATTCTGTTTAGAAGCGAAATGAGGAGACTGAAACATCTGAATGTTTTCATGTGGAGAACACACGTATGGTCTTCAAAGTTCTCTGATTGCTTCATGTTCAGACTTTTCTTGTCTCACATTCTTTCATGTGAATTAAATCAACATGTAGCGATTGCAAAGCAAATGAGGAAGCTATACCATCTGAAACTGTGCTGTTGATAATTCTTGGATGGTCTTCAAAGTTCTCTGATTGCTTTCTCTATGTACCTTGTACCTATGGTATCCAATTGATATTTGTCTAGTGCAGTAATATTCTATTTTCTTTCACCATGCCATCTGAATATTGGTACTAGTTATGCTTGAGTCTGAACTGTATTGTTTAGTCACTGAGAAGCAACATGAAGAGGTCTTGTAATCTGAAGATATCATCTGATGTTGATACATACATTCATGGTCTTCAAAGTTCTCTGATTGCTTTCTTTACCTACATCTCCTTATCTAAAGTGATTCTGGGTTATGTTTAGTTTCTTTTTCTGCTGAAGCTATAGCTTTAGACTCTCTCTTAATTAAAAGTTATGAAGTTTTATGTCAAGAAGCAAAATGAGGAGGTCATATGATCTGAAGTGTGATGTTGATACACCCATCCATGGTCTTCAAAGTTCTCTGATTGCTTCCTGTACACATTCTATATCATCTTTATTGAAGTCATACTTAAATTGTGGCCACCTTTAAAAACCATGTATCCTATAGGTTTATATTTTTTTCTTAATTATGCTTGAGCAAAGTTTATCATTTTTAAGATGTCAAAGAAACAAAATGAGGAGGCTATATGATCTGAAGTATCTGATGTTGATACATCCATTCATGGTCTTCAAAGTTCTCTGATTGCTTCTGTACCAACATGCTAGATTGCCTTTATTGAAATTATATTTGAAATGTGTCCATCTTAAAAAAGATTGTGTATCCTTGCTTTATAGTGTTTCTTAGTTATGCTTGAGCAAAGTTTTAGTGTTTAAGATGTCAAAAAAGCAAACTGATCAGGTTATATTATCCGAAGTGTCAGATGTTGATACATCAATTCATGGTCTTCAAAGTTCTCTGATTCCTGCTGTTGTCATATTTCCATCTAAGTTATTGCAATTTATGCCTTTCAGCTTGGTGTGCTATATTACTATGAAACTGGTTTGATTTTAGTTCTAGAACTATAAAAGTCTGGTTTTTACTATCCCAATCCAATATCCTTATATAAAAATCCCTCCCATGCCAGACATTCGATAACCTCGAACTTTTTAAAATCATTCACTTTCATCTTTTATCTGGTTTAGTGGGCATTTTCACCACTCGGCGACCGGGTGATGCGGGGGCCATGTCACCTGTTTTAGCTGACATGTCAGACTAGTCAGCAACAGTAAAAATAAAGCAAAAATAAATTTGGACTCCATTTGGCCTCCCAAATATCTGCTTCCTTGTGTTCTCTGTCAGTCTATTCTTCTGCAAATTTCATCCGCTCTATCTCCTCTGTGGGTGTGATTACAAGGCATCAGCTTCGACTGAGCTTTGCCATTTTCTTCTCCTTCATCACCATTGGTCCCTACAGTTTCCCCCAAAGCTTGGCTTTCCTTCTCCCTCACCACCATCTCCACATCAGAGTCTCGGACCAGGACATTCCCTTAGAATGACTAACAGCACAAGATCTTCAAGGTCCACAGATCACAAAACTTAACAGCTAATTCTCTTGCAACACAAGCTAGAGCTTCTTCTCAGTTTGTATGCTCGAACCCCCCTCACAGAGGCTCATGGCCTGTACTGGACAGCCTTAGACCTGTAATCTTGGAGACCATAACTCTCCTAAGTGTTAAAATTTCTTAATTTAATGTGTTCCGTTTCTTATAAAAAAGGAGGATGAGGCATGCCAAGCAGGCATGTGCTACACGAGAGCATTTGCAGAGATGGTGAGCATGAAGAAAGGACACAAAATGCAGTGGTGCCATTTCCGCAGCCACATGCGCGCACTGGTGGCACTGCACGGAGTGGGAAAAAGGAAGCAGGGCAAGCTGCTGGTGAGTGACTGCCAAGTGATCTCGCGATTGGGAGTCGATGGCCATGGTGAAAACCTCATCACCATGACACCACCTCATTCATTGTATCGTTTCACTTTTACTTCCAAACCACTACTCAACTCTGACTCACCCATCTCCTTATGATTTGATCAGGAAGAGGAGCACCTTGCCAGATTGGTTATGGGAGGTAGGAGGATTTTGTTCACGAATCTCGATCTAGAGGAAGAAGCTCCACTGGAGAACAGCAACGTCATGAAGCTGCACTCAACCTTCTAGGACGAGAAAGCAGGGGGTGAATGGGGAAGAAGCAGATTTGTTTTTGGGTATGATATAGCGAATAGATTTGTTTGCAGATTTCAAAAAAAGGAACTAAGCTACTAGTGAACAATTAAATCATACTGTATCTGATACTTATTTGGGAATTGATGACAGTTTTTGCAGCAGACTAAAGGAATAATTTTTGTGTCGGTTTGTTGCTTGTTCTGCATGAGCACAGCACTGACGTCACCAAATTATGATGTATTGCTGCTTATCTTTGTATCAAACGTCAATCAATTCAATTTGATTCAGATTGCTTCAAGTGGGCCTTGATTTGGCAAAACTTGTTGATGCATCAGAAGTTACTTCCTACTCTATCCTAAATTATAAGTCATCTTGGAGCATCTCAAGTTTGACAAAAATTATAGAAAAAATCATAAAGCTTTACTATAAAAATATAAGTAATGAAGAACATATGATACTTTAGAGGGTGTTTTGGAACTGCTCCGCTCCACGTTTTTTAGCTCTGCTCCACGTTTTTTAGCCAAACGGTTTCAGCTCCACGCACTCAGTTCGAGAAAAAATGGTGAAGTTGTGAGAACGCCTAAAGAGGTACTCTACAAACTCCAGTTTTTTTGGAGCTGCTCCATGGTGGAGTTTATGGAGCAGAGTTTGTGGAGCAGTCTCAAACACCCCCTTAGTTGACATCATAAATGTTATTATCCTATCATACATATTTGATCGAACTTACGATGTTTTGACTCCAAGATTCTTGAAATGACTTATAATTTGGAATGGAGAGAGTAATTTTTAAGTACTGTGTAACAATTTGTATGACTCCTGCTTTATCTTGACATGAGGTCATGTTGATCTGACTTATGTGCACCAATTTGTGTATAATTTGTTGTTTAGCTCTGCCATTGTATTGAAAGAAAATGAGTTCCCTGGAATGATCAAAAGCTGATCACATTTTGAATTAAACGATTGCAACTAAAAGGGGCAACCAAAAAATAGCTTAAACACACGATCAAAATACTTATTAACATGTTTTTGAAATTTGTCTCATAGTAGCAACAGGTTGTTTTACAACACATAAAATAATACATAACATGCCAACATAAAGCTGGATAGACCGAGCATACAATTGTTTGTGCGTATATGTTAACCAGGGCCAACTTTGGGGATGTCGTAGTGCTCGCTGAGGTTTGCCAGGTACTGGTTGAAGTCCTGGATGCGGTCCCTGTGCGACTTGTTGGCAACTTTGGCCAGCTTCTGCATGTCAATCTTCTGCTTTTGTTCTATGTAGCGTCGCTCTGCAGGTGTGAGATGATCATAGTCAGGATGTGGATTCCCTTCATCTCCGATCTTGTCAGCTTCAATCAGCTCGTTGTTGGGATCAGTTGGTAATTCAGAGCTTCCCCCTGAAGAAAATAACCATTGAATTGGATATTAAGCGAGTGTAGCCAGCCGAAAACGTTTAGATTCATGGAGTCCAGTTACACAAACACAAAAGGTGAGACAATGTATTAAACAAGTTATTGTAGAAATGAACTGAGCTCTGTAGAGTATTTTAGTAAAGACTGATCCACAAATAACATGAGAAAACTATCATATCGACATATCCTATCCTGATATAACACTAAACTAATCCAAGTTTCCAAACAAATACATTGTCATTGCAGGTGCAAGTGACAACCAACAACCGAGTGTCTGAGGTCATAGGACTGGGGTTCTTTATTTGTTCTGCAAACAGTTCACATAGCCACTAATAACACTTGTCAGCACAAACTAAATGGCAAATCCCTCTAGTGATGCCTCCAAGATTCTTTATCAAGACATGAATACACAAAAAAGCGATTGTATAAACTACAAACCAGTATATCCAAATACAGATAAGATGAGCATCAAACATACACATACACAGAAAAAAAAATGCAGCAAAAATTTTGTTAGAAGCATTAGAAACCTACCTCCTATTTTTTATGGCTCGGACATATATAACAAGTAGAGGGAACCTAAACAGAGGTAATTATCAACAATTATGTACGAAAACAAAGCCAAATTGATTATTCAGTGCATGGAAACCCAAAAATTGTCAGAAGGTATCATGCACACAACCAGGCAGTTGATGGGCACCACCTCTAACAAACATAGTGATGCTTATCAACACATCCAGTTGTGCAGAAATTGAAGAGCAGATGCTTAATTTTAAACATAGTAATGCTTATCAACACATCCAGTTGTGCAGAAATTGAACAGTAGATGCTTAAGTTTGAAATTGGCCAGTGTAGTAATGAGAAAAACCTTTGTGGAGCTCATTGTGCTCGTGCCCACTCTGGGACGACTCCTCGCGCTGATACTTCTTCTTTTTCTTTTTCTTCACTGCACCTTCCTTCACATCCAGCGCTTTACCCTTCAGCTTCAGCCTCCCCCCAACAACGTTCTGGTATTCCGACATCTCACTGTAACAATGAAATCCATTAAAGCTAGCTCAACAAAGCAAAGAACATATATATCGAAGTTAATAGACACAATACATGTATGTCTAAATTACAAATAGCTCCAAGTTAGGGTTTGGGTGCTCGATTTCGCACAGGGGCGGACCTAGTAAAGGATATGTACACGCAAAATTTTCCGAAACAAAAAAGTTTGTACGTATAGGTATAATACATTATACTACACATGTAACTGGATTAGATCAGATCCGAATACAGATAGCTTGGGCTTGGTTTGGGTGCTCCGTTTCAAACAGCGGGAACGGAAGATGAGGGGTGGGGGTACCTGGTGGGCGCTCGTCGCCAGAGAAGGTCCCGATGGAGATCTAGACACCTGACGCAGGGCGGCGCGGCGGCGGCGGCCGCCTGGTTACGCACGCGAGAGAGGGAATATGCCGGGGGGGCACGCGAGAGAGCACGGGACGGGAAAAGGGAGAGACGCTGTCGTGCCGAACGGGAGATAGGAACGCGTGAATTTTCACGAGAATTATATAAAAATTCTCGTATAATTCAGTTTATTTTATAAGAAAAATGTAGAAAGCAAAAGTTTTCATTGAAGGTTTTTTTGGCACCCCCAATGTTTCTATACATATTGATTTCTATAGACACGATGTATAAAAACTATGATCCAAATGGATAGTTTCTATACAATAATTTTTTATCCAATCACATTCATTCTCTCTCCATTCTCAACTAATCATATCACTTCATGTTTTGGATCTCGTGTAGACATGATTTCTAACTTAGACCTAGTTTCTATGATTTTTACTCTCTCTTCAATAATTACCTTGCCGCATCAGCAAAATGCTTAGGTGTCTCCATAATTAATGTCTATAAAAACTATGATAGTTTCTGCATTGGGAGTGCCCTTAGATTTGGATACACAAATGTTAGTGGATCAGAAAAACACCATATCTACTTACGCTTTAACTCAATTTGAACCTAATTTACCAGGACCTACCATGTTGGATCAAAGTCGTCAAAATTTAAAAGAAAATTTTCTTTATATTGATGTAGAATTTTGTAATTTTCAAGCTTCTAAAAGCTTCTGGCATCGCCACTGTCCTTGTCTGACCTACCAATTGTTGTGGGTCGAAAATAAATTTGAGATCAGATCGACTTGAGCCACAACCTTTAGGGATTTGAAAAAAAAAGGCTCAAACATATTTTCTACATTAAAGCAACTTAGTCATGCCAAGTTTTCTCTCCGCAATTTTTCTAGAGAGCTCAAGCACTCACTGAATTGTTCAGTGTCTGTGGGAGATTATTGGAGATATGCGGTTGATCTATTAAGTAAACAAGTAGTTTATGTTCAAATTTAGTTGTTGGATCAGCCATCGGACAACAACCCTATCCTCAGGTGGTTACCATACTTTTTCTTGACCCCACAGAAAGCCCCACCAAATGTATAATGACTAGTTTTTGGTGGGAGCTTAGGACAGTAGCAACGCAAGATAACAAGGGTGTTGGCTTCATCCAAAAAGTAGAGTACAATCTACAGGTAGGTGTAAACATGCTGAGGTCTTTAGATCCCCAACGCGGCAGCAACGTAGCATGTGAGTTCTCTACAATGATTACTGAGCTTAGCCCACATATTTTTGAATAACAGGTACGTTCTATGCTTGGTGTGTTCCCGTGGTCATTTCTCATCTAGCCTCCAACACGCTTCTCCATGGTTACTTTAGACTTTTGTCAGACGAAGGTAGTGTTACCTCTGTGAGCACCTCTAACATGTTTCGAGGCTATTGGTAGATATGACATGGACAGTGAATGTATATGTGGAACTTGAAGCAGTACGCCTAGGTGGCGCGTTGGGGAGGCCCTTATAAATAGACATGTATGTGGGCATTTTACCTCTTTTTGACACTCTTGAGTGCTGACTAACACTAGCGTATCATTTAAGCTCAAGAAATACACTCTATCCATCTGCTTGACTTGAGATTGATCATTGAGAGAGATCTCGTGTATTTGCTTAGAGAGTTTACATTTAATGGCACTAGCTTGCCAAATTGCTATGGATTTCTTATTACTCTTGGTGATTATCGCCGCCTAACTTCTTGGAGCAGTAGAGGGTCGTTGAGCATTGCTTGGTGATTGTGCGGGAGCTTCAATCAATTGATTTGTAAAAGGCTTTGTGCTCATCCTCATGGGATCATGAAGAGAGCAACTATGGTGGATTTCTTGGTGCTAATTGGAGTGCTTGTGTTTGTTGTTGTTATTGTTGATTCACCATCCCATGTTGACGGTCCTGAAGGCTTGTGTTGCTTATGGAGGAGTGGGAATCAAAGGACTCGTCTCAAACAAGGATTTTTGACACATGCAGAACCTTAAGGTAAAACTTATGTCACTTATCTTTGGTGGCTTTTATTCCTACACTTGTGCTATTTACTTGCTTTTTTATCTTTGCTTGTGTAGTTACTAGAGTGCTCCTTTAGTTGAGTAGAGTTATTCAAGTAGTTTCTTATCTTGTATAGCTCGATTAGTTGAATATCTTGCCTCGAGTAACTTGTGTGGTCCATTAGTAATTGTAATCCTTTCTACTGATTTGTTTATGATGCTTTGTTTTGTGGTGTGCTAGGTTAGGTTTGTAGTGGGAGCTATCTCTTGTACTAACCATTTGTGCCTGGTGTTGTTTTTCAAGGGATTTTAAATTTTTAATGGATTATTCACCTCCTTTAGTCATCTAGATTCTTTCAATGTGACGCCATGCAGGGTGACTGGCGTCACACAGCAGAAAATCGTTTAAGGACCTAAATTTGATGGTTTCACAAGTTAAAAGAGCCTAAAAATCTAATTTCCCAGTTAAGCAGGTAATTAGGACTCCCGTGATAGTTATAGGTAGATAGGGTAGACTTTTTTCAATCCAAAACGCGCAGGAATAAACGTTCTTCTTTCGGCCCACCTCGGCCCGATATCATCCACCAGAATTTGTAAAGACCCTTGTGTGTCAGGCGATGTGCCTGATAGAGTGATGGTCAATGTCATGCAGCCACCAACTCCGGACGACTGCTTTAAGGTCCACATACGCACCATTATGGCCAACAAGAGCGCCACGATACAGCAGGAAAAGTGACTTTAGAGAAAAAAAAATGTATAACTAACATTAAATCAGATAATATAGTTACGCTGCAGATTTGAGAGACCCATCTCAGAAAATGTCTACACAGCACAAGCAGTAACTTTTTTACAGCGATAACAGTTGCGGTGACAAACCAGAGGGTGAAACAAAGTATCAATAGGAAAACACGACGCAGTCATACTGCCAGGACCCCACCATGAACACTTTGTCACCTCCCCGTCCTTATGTCAAAGACAAGATATGTCCATACAGCTGCTTCTAAAATAGCTCATCTTCATCCAAAAATTCAAAAATCAAACTCACCTGTCGCCTGCAAATTCGATTTATCAAATCCATGTCAGCAATGTAACAAGCATACCACACTGAAGCAGTCGTGCATCACAACACATTTTTGAGGCCAACATTGCTGAGTTATCAAGTCCATGATAAATTAACTACAAAGTTCGCACAATAGTTGACTTATGGCCTTACAGCCGCCGATTTGGAAGTTTTTTAAAAGGAATAAAGGTGCAGAAAAACATAACATTTCCCTTCTGGTAATGACTGAATTACATGCTGTAACAAGCCAGGAAAAGCGTTAGTATCTTCCAACTACCTACCTATTCTGCACGTCTTCTGTGCCAGAATCACAATTTAAGATGATTATTATGTGGTCAATTAGCTTGAAATTAGCTGCCTCTATCCTCTAATATAATATAATTTTCCAAACATGTCAAGGGATTTCGCTATTATTTATGGTAAAAAACAGAATACAATTTGAGGCTCAGTTATATTCACAAACTTGACCAAAAAAATATTATGTTACCAACCTTGTTAAATAGAACATCCCTGCCATTCAAATGCATGATTCCATCCTTCAAAGTGCACTTCCAACGATTCTTGGTCCTTGTCACCTATTAATCATAGAAGACGATGTAAGACAAAGTGGGCTGAAACTAGAGGGAAAACCTAAGCATGGATAGCAAATATTAACTTAAACAAAGTGCACCTACTTTGTCAAATTGTGCAAGTACAAGATGTTGTGTGTTAGGTTCATCCTCCCCTTGCTCAAGGTCATCTAACTCATCATCGTCGTCATCGTCTTCATTAAGAGGAGGTTCATCATCGTCATCGTCATCATCTCCAGCATCATTTCTTGGTTTTGGTGTTCCAACAGCAGGTGTAGGAGCTCGATACTCCGCTAATAAACATAACAAAAATATGTATGACAAATAATGAATCAGCAATATAAACATAAAGTTGCACAGTTTGATGACAATTTACCAGATTCTCCAGGGGTATTATAATCTTCAGTTGGAACTCCTTGAAAGAAAAATTGCTGGAAAAAAATATCACAGTAAGTTTGTACTGAAATATCTATGTGAACCCATTAGTTTTAGAATAATACATACATCATTATAGTCATCCTGAATCCCATCACACTGCGGAATAACTGGAGTGATTGTCTTGGTTGGTGTTTCAAGCTTGTTGATGATGGAACTCCAAAGTTGGTTTGCATTTTCCTAAACACGGATTAACAGAACTGAGGACTTAACACACAAGATATTGAACATTCAAAAAAAATCATAAACAGAGGAATACTACATAAATCAATTAGATGGAAAAAATTTAGGTCATTCTAGTTGGACATACTCAATATATTCCATTATGATAGAAACATATTCTCAGCTTACAAAATGAATGATTTAATTACTTCTCCAGAGGATCCGACCGTTAAATATAAAGAGGATGCTCACTGCACCAGAAGTACAAGCTTTACAATTGTGTTAATGTCTAAACTGGCTATACATGACAGGAACATTTGGGTGAGAGGTCAACTACTTAATGCACAACAAAAGCATACAAGGTCTAAGCAGAATCAGGAAGCTAGGCTAGCTCAGTTGGTCAAGGGGTGGATCCATACCCACATCACCCAGGTTCAAGTCCTCGTCGAGGTTTTGGGTGCCTATTTTCTTCTTAATAGAATGCAACCTTAGTTCCTCCAAGGTTGGTCTAATTTGTTTTTAAACAATACTAACTCCAAAAAAAACATACCAGGTATATAATAGCTACTAGGGCGTTGTTTAGTTGCAATTTTTTTTTGCAAAATGGACACTGTAGCATTTTCGTTTGTATTTGACAAATATTATCCAAATACGAACTAACTAGGCTCAAAAGATTCGTCTCGCAAATTACAGGCAAACTGTGTAATTAGTTACTTTTTTATCTATATTTAATGTTTCATGCATGTGCCACAAGATCCGATGTGACGGGGAATCTTGAAAATTTTTTCAAAATTTTTGGAAAGTAAACAAGGCCTAGTTGTGTCTTGTACTCACACATCACAGATACCATGTTTTAGTATGGCATGCCATGGCTTTAGTGTGCAAACTATGGGGGGGGGGGGAAACATGAATGTATGATTGGTGGGTCAGATGCAAAAGAAAGTGTGGAACACCAAAGCTACTTGGGTAAAACAAAAACTAGACACGTTCCATCCTAATAAAATCAAAAACTAGACATATTCCATCCTAAATAAGGCATGGCTGTGAACCGAAGACTCGTTTCATTGTAAACTGGGGGATGAGGAACAAATCCTCAAAACTGTGCAACCAATCCTAGCATAGCACTAACTCACTCAAGGAAGCACAGACATATTTGAAGTAATGTATCAAGGAAAAGTAATGCCAGACAATGAATTGAATTTATCACTGATAGTTACCTTTGACACAACAAATTCTACTATCTGATCAGCACTTCCATCTTGCTGAGGTACAAAAGAACCAGAAGGGAGCTGACCAGGATACTCATCCCTCTTGCGTTTTCCAGAGGACATCATCAAAAAATCCTACAAACACGAACGAACCAGAATGAAACTGCAACAATCAGGACTCAATATAACAATGCAAATGGATTAGTTACCTTGGACCAGCAATACAGGTAAAATGAGTTCAAACCTATGGCTGAGCTGCTAATGCCTAATGGTTTCTGCACCACCCTAGGTTAAACTAGTTGAACTCCACACAAGAGAGTTCATGCTGAAGATATGCTAAACCCCTAAACCTCATAACTAAATGATACATTAAATAATTATATGAGACATATATTTGAGAACATAAGACCAACGAAGCAAACATGAGAACTTCCAGTTTAACTCTAAATAAAATGCTACAAAATATGCCTACCAAGAAACACCATGCAGCATTATTACAAGTAAACAGTGCTCGAAGTCCACGATAGACCATGAGTACCACCAGCACATATAATGCTACCAGAACAGATTGAACTAATTAATCCTGCTGGCATATTTATTCTGAAGTTTCCATAAACATCACACACTTTTAATCACTTCCACTAAACACTTTTGAACAACTTGTTGGAATGAAGCGGACTTCATTCGATCCGAAATTCAAATATACATGGCATCATCAAAAGAGAAACACTACTTGTGATATGTATGATAGATGAAGTAATTTTTTTATCGAACATGTAGGAGAGCTGTGTATCTTTGTACTAAGATTGGTAAAGAACCATTGTAAGATACCCAAAACACACACTTACACAAACACACACCCAGGTCCTAACATATCATTCCCGTTACATGAAGTAATTGTTTAAACAGAATTTGAGAACAAGATTCTCAGTGTGTTTCCTATCACCAATTATTATTATAAATAAAAGTTTGTAAAACCATAAAAAATATCCCAGTATCCTAAAATTAACAAACCCAATCAACACTTAACAAACAGGCTAATATTATTGGCAAAAGGGGCAGTAACCAACTTTCAACTCCGGAAACATATTCTATTTATCCACAAACGCAATCTTGATTGACAATATCATCAGGGAGCAATGTTCTACAGAAATAAATGAGAGCCCAAAACAAATAACAGATGGAATCCCCCATACAACATTACTAATTAGCCATGCTCTCAAATGATATGCGATCTCATATTTTACCTGAGTCAGTGGCTGAGGCTGCACGCCCCTGTCAGGATCTTCACGGCCTTCCACATAAGCTGTACATTATGAGTCACACAAATTGTTTTAGTTATTGTTTTCCCAAATGATATTACCTCCAAATAGAATAAACTAGGAATGCAGTTTGCACGTGGAGTTGTGGACCCCAAACGGAGGACATAAGCATGCACATACCGACATTCACATCAACACCCAGCGGCCTCTGACTCATCCATGGGGAAGGTGGTGGCTGCAAAAACTTCTAAATATGACAAACAGCTAACACTAACAAGGGGGGAA
>Ga0182004_10001060_pt1 | contig 19284 bp, 12 predicted proteins | sample Sormic07211540_1_FD_120479 | JGI IMG/M metagenome (GOLD analysis project Ga0182004, IMG submission 120479) | Endophyte microbial communities from Sorghum bicolor roots, Mead, Nebraska, USA - 072115-40_1 MetaG | ecosystem: Host-associated > Plants > Roots > Unclassified | place: USA: Nebraska...
AACACTAACAGTGGTATGATGTTTCTGTTTAACCTTCTATTTAAATGACCATTTTACCTGTTTAAATGATCGTTTTGTGTAAGACTAAATGATATGTAACTGATTGTTTGTCATTTGATGTTAGGATCTAGTACTAATTAATTTTGCTCCCGTTTAACTACTTATTTTTATTGTGATTCTTTTCCTAGGCAAAGAAATAGAATGATCAGGTGAAGGTTAGAGGCCTGAGACTAGTTAAATTTCTCTTTTATTTTTTTTATTTTTTCTGCTTTTTTTTGTATCGCAACGCAAACGTTTATTTTGGTGCTATCTACACCTTTGTCATGTAATATTTTGACACATATGATTGTTCATGGTTTGCACGGCTCTCCCTACGATCAAATCCTGGCTCCGCCCCTGGGCCCAGCCGTGTCCGGTGAACGTAACAGAAACCTGGAGACGGAGGTGCCCCTCGCCGCTGTCTGCAAGCAACTAGTCAGTCAGACCCCGGAAGGAACTGAAGGTTTCACGCGAGCTCCGATGGCGGCGACCACGGCCGCGGCTGTGCGTCGGCTCTGCGCGGCCGCCGAGGTGCGGTCTGCTCTGGCGGTGCTCGCCCGCGGGACGAAGTCCGGCGACGCGGCGCTGGACGTGGCCGCGTGCACCGCGCTGGTCCACGGCTGCTGCCAGAGCGGCGACGTCGCGGAGGCACGCAGAGTGTTCGACGTAATGCCGCGCTTGGGCGTGACCCCTAACGAGGTCACGTACACAGCGTTGATCCACGGCTACTTCGTTCGTGGGCAAAGAGAGATGGGTTTCGCCTTGGTTGGGGAGATGAGGAGAGGCGGAGTCGAGCCGAACCTCTACACCTACAACTGCTTGGTCGGGGAATGGTGCAGGACTGGGGAGTTCAAGAGCGCTCGACTGCTATTTGACGAAATGCCTTTGAAGGGTGTCGTGCGTAATGTTGTCAGCTACAACATCCTGATTGCAGGCCTATGCAGGCATGGCAAGTTGAAAGATGCTGCCCAGCTGTTTGAAGCGATGAGAAGGGAGGGTATCCATCCAAGCATGGTGACGTTCAATCTTCTAATTGATGGCTATGGCAAGGCTGGGAAGATGTCTAATGCCCTACATTTCTTCAATCAGATGAAGGCAGCAGGGCTGCAACCTAGTGTGGTGACGTACAATGAGCTTATTGGTGGATTCTGTCGTGCTAGAGATATAGCCCACGCAATCAGGGCTTTCTCAGACATGAAGGAGCGCCGTTTGGCACCCACAAAAGTGACGTACACCATACTCATTGGTGCATTTGCTAAGGAAAATGAAATGGACAGGGCATTCGAAATGCTTTCAGAAATGGAGAAGGCTGGGTTGGAAGTGGACGTGCAAAGTTATGGTGTTCTCCTGCATGCTCTGTGCATGGAAGGGAAGATGATGCATGCTAGGAAACTGTTTCAGTCAATGGATTCGAAAGGTGTCAAACCGAATAATGTGTTATATGACATGATGATCTACGGATATGGGCGGGAAGGGAGCTCATATAAGGCTTTGAGATTGATCATGGAAATGAGGAAGAGTGGATTGATTCCGAATGTTGCTAGCTATTGCCTAACGATCCGTCTTCTCTGCAATGAAGGGAAGTGCCAGGAAGCTGAGGCTTTGATTGGTGATATGGAGGATGCTGGTTTGCAAACAAGTGAATCCATCTGCAGAGTACTATTCGATGCTAAGGCAAGATTGCATAGTTCTACTGATGACCCTTTTACTTGAAGTAGCCAGGTACATTGTTTCTGTTATCTGCCAGGGACTAGGTTACTATAGTTATCTTGTCGAAGTAGCAAGGTGATAGGCAAATAAGGACTGATAGAGAGGGAAAAAATCTACTGAATCCTGTCCGTAACCAACATTTTGGTGTTTTATTGAACTTACCCTCACAGTGAGCGTGGTTGGTTGGTCCCTATTTGCACAGCAGTGAAAGATGAAAATCCACATGCTGGGGCAAGAGTGGATGCAAAGGCAAGAGTGGTCTGCAAACAAGTGAATTCATCTGCAGAGTATTATTGAATGAGGCAAGACTGGATGATTCTGCCAATGAACCTTTTACTTAAAGTAGTCTGGCATATTGCTTTTGTTATCTGATAAGTCATATGTTGCTATATCTATCATGGGTTCATGATAGTGCGAAGATGATATGCAAACCACTAGCTCTCCTTTGCAATAGGCTAGAGTGGTTGGATCCTATTTGCAGAGACGTGAAAGATGAAGACCCCACGTGCTGAGACAATTTCTTGCCAGACAAATGTCAGTACATTTTCTTTTCCAAAGTCAATTTTATCCAAGTACCATCAATTAATTTGTTTTGGATGTACCGAGTTTGTCAAGTCTGATTTTTCCCTTGTTAATAGAAGGTCAAACAGGCACGCTCAATTACTTCCTGCTGAACTCAAATGATTGGTTGTCAACCGTCTCTGTCATCTTTTGTTAACTACCTGCCATTTTGTCCAGACTCCAGACAACAGAAAAACGCTCCTGTTTATACAGTATTTCACCTTAACCTACCCATGTGATTTTGATTAGAATAGCCTTTTAGATTGCTGTCTTTGTGAGCAAACAGGTATATCACATCAAATTATAGAGCAAAGGCATATCTAGCAGAATATCTTTTTTTGGCAAAGTAGCAGAATATTGTTGAGCTAGTTCTTGAACATTAATGTTACTTAAAGCCACACGTAACATGAGGTTGAATTTAGCCTGTGACAAGCTAAACGCCTGAACCTGGCAATGATTTGTTATTTTGTTCTACAGGTCCGCAGTTGTCAGTTACTGAGGGGATGTTTGCTTTGCACCCAGGCAGAGCTGCCTGGCGCGAGCCCTGCTCCGAGAAATGAGAGACGCTCAACGGCTCAAGCCTCCAAACCCCTTCAGAAATGAGAGACGACTCCGCCAAGCCTGTCAACTGTCATTCTGATGTATTTGCTGCACCAGTGGGTAGTGGCGTGCCGAATCTAATTTGCTCCATCGAAGCTGACTGAGTTTTACAACCGACGTCATTGATTAACAAGATTGATAGTAGTATGATTCTTCATGTCATCTTGTTTTTTTTTTCATGGAAAGATCGTGACGGGACCGTTGTATTTTGGGAAAGCTAGTGTTATCTTTTCTAGTTAGATCATCTCCCAGAGCCTTAGGCCTTGTTTAGTTTCAAAAAAAATTACAAAATTTTTTAGATTCCTCGTCACATCGAATCTTTAGAAGCATGCATGGAGTATTAAATATAAACAAAAATAAAAACTATTTGCACAGTTTAGTCGTAATTGATGAGACAAATTTTTTGAGCCTAATTAATCCATGATTAGACAATATTTGTCAAATACAAACGAAAGTGCTACAGTGTCGATTTCCCAACAAAATTAGAACTAAACAAGGCCTTAACAAAATCTACTCACTTTAAATCATCGTTTGAAGAGTCATTTGAGTAAAAAAAATATTTTCTATATCTTTATACTCTTCGATAGATTTTCTATATCTTGTGCGCTCTCTAAAAAGCCATCCTCGCTCTCTATTCTTTGCTAGTGGGAAAAACAGAATAGAGGGATAACATTTGGATATCCAATTGAAGAGTTTTTCACCAAAATCTTTATTTCTGTAAATTATGAAAGATATAAAGAGTCCCTTAGAGATGCTCTTTAAAAAGCTTGTATTGCTTGTTCTTTATTTATATATAATTCTCTTCTCTCAATAGAGATACGTGTATTCTATCTAGAGTAAAAACACTAGCCATTAGTAAAAAAAAATACAGTAGGGAATTTTAAACTTGGGAGGATGTATCGTCTAAGGTCTCAAACTTCTATTTCTGATTTTTGATGTTGGTCTAATATGTTGGAACTAGTATCGGTAGTGTCACCACTGCTCGTTTTGTTGAAATTTGGCTTATGTTGAAATATTGTGAGAGGAAAATGCTATTCATCCGCTGAATAGTGCTAGTGAAGTAGTGCAGCAGAATAGTACTTCTAAAACTGCATACCTAGTTCACCAAACTTGCTGAATGAACCACATGAAGTACCTAAGAGTACCGCAGTATCATCTAGATTCTTAACTCTAAAACTACAGATTCAGGTTCCCAAACAACTACACATCTTGTTTTCTAAGAAATAAACTTTTTACACTTTTCAGATTTATAAAAATACTATCAATATTGATATCTATTAACATGTTCATTAGAAAAACTTAGATACTTATTACACATTACGAATATTAATGTAAATTTATACATATTCGATCAAATTAGAAATTTTGAATATTCAAAATGCGAGATGCGAAATTGTTATACAAATTTATGTCTTATATATTTTATTCGTAGCGTAGTTATTGGATTCATTAATGTCATCCATCTATTTTATACTTTTTTTGCTCAAATTGTATATGCTATATCAACACACGGACTAATAGTGCTTTTTAAGACGTAGATCATGAAATAGGTGCAATTTTTTATTTTTAATTCTTTTGAAATCTTATTTCAAAAACAATTTAAAATTTAAAAGTCATAGATCTTATCGAAAACTATATTTTTTGTATAATACTTATCTTTACACGACACCATACAAGAAAAATATGATTTTGTAGGGCGACAAGTCCTAGTATAAAATTAATATGTTGTTAAAAAACATAGTATTAGAATTTTTATAGTATCATAAAGATCTCAAATGAAAAAACTCGAAACTGCAATTTTTATATAAAAATCATTTTCATGCAACATCGAATGCAAAATGATACAATTTTTTTAAGGTAGAACCTTGCCACACTTGTCCGAGTGGTGCGGCAAAACTAGATTTTTTATGTGGGAAATTGATATCAAGCATGACATATTTTCCGTGCTGACCCTTGTGACACGGTAACGATCGAACGGTGCAGAAAAATAGCGAAGACGGCTGGATGCGGCGGGCGGGCCCAAGACCCCAAGTTCGGTCGGCCGCACCAGCGCACAATAGGGGGGCCGTTAGGGGTTCAAACTCCTGGCCCGCAACGGTAACCGCGCGGCGTTACCAAAAAAAACAGGCCTTTCGTCCAGGTTGGCACGGCAACCGACGCCGCCGTCAGGCCCTCCGTCACAAGGCCGTGGCGTCCGTCGTACGTTTCGTTCCGTCTCCGAGTCCCCAACTCCCCATTGCCCCTGTTTCTGTACGACACCCCTTGACTTTAGCAAATCACAAAAAAGAACAGTTGGAGTAGAGTCTCAACGTGACGTCCATTTACGTAAATTTGGGCGTGCAATTATATGATGTTTGCACGTTTTAGATCCTCCTGAGTTAGTGAGGCCTTGTTTAGTTCACCCAAAAATTAAAAACTTTTTAAGATTTTCTGTCACATAAAATCTTGTAGCACATGTATGGAGCATTAAATTTAGATGAAAATAAAAACTAATTGCCTAATTTTAAACCTAGTTCCTCCACGTTTAGATAATATTTGTTAAATAAAAACGAAAAATACTACAGTGTCAAAATCCAAAAAAAAATTGATCTAAACAAGACCAAAGATGAAAGAGACTCTAATGTTTTTCATAACCACAATTATAATGTTTCAAGGGATTTTTTGATACGGCTAATTAGCTAGATGAAAAGTAATTAAAGACTTAAGAAATCAGTTTATTTATTAGTTTTGTTTTTTTATAATTACACATAACAACGTAAATGCTCACAAAGAACGCACGTTTACCTTATGAACGTGCTACGCATAAACCTTATCCTATGAGCTACTTTGAAGATTGAGTTGATCAATTCTTGAGATTAACGAAGTAACCAAGTTTTACGGTTATGAAAATATTGTCTACCACCAAATACATAATACCATTAAATCTTGACTATTATTTAGATGTATTATAGTTAACTTGGCTAGCTAACAATTAGTCTTAGTGTCAAAGAGGTCTTTTTTTTAAAAGAAAAAACGGTCCTAAGTTGGACATGCCTATTTGTCCGTTTCTTTTGCCGAAGTATATGATTAGGAATAACATTATACTTCAGGGTCCGATTAGTAAATAAGGCGACCATAATTTATTCTTCTGTTCCTCCTCCTCTTCGGCTCCTCCCCTGACCTTCAACGGGCGAGGTTTTTTGAAAGCATCCTCTCGTGTCTCCCCCTTCAACTCCCCCGACGCCCAACCGAAGCCGTAGAGAGGGGCAGCGAAAAAGCTTACTCTTTTATACCTTCCTAGGGTTTCGGGAGTAGCCTCCCTCGCTTCGCGCCATCTCCCGCGGTCCCGCCTCCGCCGCCGCCTATCGATTCGCCGCCCGGAGCCCAAATTCCCCCGGCTGTTCGATCTGGGATCCGCTAGATTCGTAAGGCGGGCGTTTCGTTCGATCTGTTTTGGGGGAGTGATTGCCGTGGGGGATTTGATCTGAAGTTTATTTTTTTTGGGCGATTTTACTGTTTTAGGTCGGGGCGGTGATGAGGAGGTGATGGGGGCGATGGCGGAGGTCGTGCAGGAGGGGTGCGTGGAGAATCGGCAGCCCCTGGCGGCTTCGAGCTCTTCCGTGTCGGATGGCAGCAGCTGTGGTGGTGGAGGGCGAGCGGGGACGTCGCCGCCCGTGTCAAGCTCTGGGAATTCCATCTCCGTTCTGAGGTGAGGCCTTTGCCCGTAGCTGCTCCTATCCGGTGAGGGATCTGGGCTCTTAACCGTTGAATAGTACCGTTTGTTTTACCTTGTTTGGATCCTTACTCGTGTTGTGCCCTAGAGTGGTGGGTGTTCTGGCTGAGAAGAATGAACCTTTTATGCATTGCACGGTGTGTGGTTCTCTCGTTGGTAATTTGCCTGGTTTGTGATGCGATTAGCGTTTCCCTGGTACTTTCGAGAAATTTTTCGCTGTTAGGAATGCTGTCTTACTGGAGCTTGGACCAGGTGCTCTGTGGTGGTTTTTAATAGTAGGATTCGTGTCTTTGTTGGATCAATTGGGTTCCTGAGGTTGGTTGCTGAGTTCATATGGTTCTATAGACTGCATTTTAAATTGGTAGTGATGGTGGACTGGTGGTGGAGTGTTAGCGAGGTACGAGCAGCATAGCAAGTAAAGATGGAGTCATCTGTAGTGATGGTTGTGGATGATATAGCATTTCTGCCAGCTGAGTTTGTGGTTAGTGCAGTGTTGCAAATATTTTCTTCAAATATAGAATTCTTCTTCTTTAATTCTATGTTTTGCTTAATTGCTTATTACATCTGAATTCTATGTGTAGTGTAGGAATACAGCTTCTTGTGCTGTTACTGAAGCTAGTCCACTATGTCCCATTATCGGCTATGTAGAACCTTGGTCCTAGTTTCATTATAGGCAGTTGTTGCTCTAGCCCATCCTCCTAAAGAATTAGGCATGGCGGATTTTTCTGGTCACCAACTGTGGCAGGAAGTGACGTGTGTTTGAGTACACAAGAGTTATTTCGTTGGTGTAAAATTAATAGTTGTGTGTTAGTACTTTATAAATTTACGTGGGATTACTTGTATTGTTATGATTGTTTGGCAGTGCCTTGTTCCCAATCTTCACCTGAATGAGATGTTTGAATGCTTCAGTACCTTCCAGTAATTGCAGCATGCACATATTAGGTTGGGATTTGCTCACTCTGGTGTCTGGAAAGTGGATCCTCAATTATGGCATCTTAAGGTTGCAATGTAGGTGTGAATTTTTTTGGTGTATTTATAAGTGCATCGTCTGTACAAATTAAATGCCTATCTATGAAGATGTAAGCTAGAGGGATGATCTGCAGGCTTGATGCCTTGATCTAATAAGAATAGTGAGTGTTTCTAATTGTACCTGATATAAAGGCCTATTTGAAAAACTACCCTCCTATTTGGGCTAGTCAGCTAATGTATATCTGTGCTGTATCAGTAACTTCTGGCACCAATTATGTTATGTTTTACGCGCACACCCCACCCAGTTAATAGATATACTCTCTCTCTCCCTCTCTTCTTTTTTTTTCTTTTCTTTTTTTGCTAATGAGTTTTTCCTTTTTAATGATAGGCGAACAAGTGGACCGATAAGAAGAGCTAAGGGTGGCTGGACGCCGGAAGAGGTCAGTATCTCACATTCTCTGTTATAAAGACCAAGAGTTGATGATATGCACATGTGCTAGAAGTTTGTGTTTTTTTTCCTCCCTTTTAGCATATCTATGAAATGTTACTAATTGGCTTCGAAATATGCCAACAGGATGAAACACTGCGGAAGGCAGTTGAAGCTTTCAAGGGTAGAAATTGGAAAAAAATAGGTTGCCTCCTCTTTCCATTGTATAATTTACGTACTCAGTTGCCCTTGTAGAAATAAGGTTTCCTTTTTACTTGTCTTTTGCATTGCATTAAATAGAGAGCCACCTATCCGTCTTATATGGCATTAATATTTTTTCACTGTGGAGTGTTACTGTGTATCACTGTATCATTTGAAGTCAAGCATGGTTTCCCCTTGTTTTTTCTACTTGACTGTCTATTTTTTTATTAACAAAGTGTTGCATTGAACAATGCAGGATATGCTATTGTACCTTTCTACTTATCAGCTGTTTACATGTATTTATATTGTAAACCTGGAATCTAGAAATGAACATGAATCAGGAAATGCTAGCATTCGGTGTTTACATGAAATTAACTTTGAATGTGAACAGTTACCACAAGGCCTGAGAGTCTGTGACAAGAATTTGGTCCTGTATACTACAAAAACTTCTCTCGTCACTGTCGACGCTCCACAGTTACTGCACTAAGGAGCTGTATTTAGCATTGTTGGTTCTGTTAAAACGGGCCTAGTTGCCTGCTTTCTGTGTTTCTTTATGGTCGAACTGAGGAAAAGAGCAGTTAGTTATTGGTGCACTGATAGTAGATCTAGCTGTTTAATACTGAATTATGTCAATTAGCTCTATTTTCCATGTGTGGTAGCTGCAGTAGGGGTATGCGAAATTCTTATTTTCCTATATATAAAGAGTTTTAAAATTATTTTTAGAAGTTTTTACTTCAATTTTAGGTGCATGGTGAACTAACAAAAGGATCTGTATCTATTCATGCAGCTGAATTCTTTCAGGACAGGACTGAGGTTCAATGTTTGCATCGCTGGCAGAAGGTTCTTAATCCGGAGCTTATCAAAGGCCCTTGGACTCAAGAGGTTTGTGCCTGCAGTGTTTACTTCAGCTGAAAATTACTTGTGCATGTTGCATCTATATAAACTTTTTGGAGGAGGATGTTATATCTACATTATTTTCTACAGGAAGATGAAAAAATCATTGACCTTGTGGGCAAGTATGGACCAACAAAATGGTCTATCATCGCGAAATCATTGCCTGGCCGCATAGGCAAGCAATGCCGAGAGAGGTGAATATCTGATCATTTGCGAAGTTGTGTGTATCATACTTATCAAAACATGTGCGCAATTGATATTTCATATATTTATGATGGTTGAAGCTTGTGCTTCTGTGTGAAAACCGCTCTCCCTTTAGCAATGGTTTTGCAGTCTTCCTTTCTTTCTGTTAAAACCGCTCTCCCTTTCTCTTTTAGCTCTCTGGAATGGCTTGATGTCAGCATCCTCCCTTTAACTGTGATCTTTCAATTACAAACTTATGCCAGGCTGTTCTGGTCCCACTTTGTCTAAAAGTTTTATTGTCTGTTTCATACTTTGTATTGTACCTAAGATTGATGTGATACTATGCATAATGTGTACCTGTGGACCCTGTTCTAAACTAAAAAAATTGCAGGTGGCATAATCATCTGAATCCAGAAATAAGGAAAGATGCTTGGACTCCTGAGGAGGAAAGGGCACTTATTAATGCTCATAAAGTGTTTGGGAATAAATGGGCAGAAATAGCAAAAGCTCTTCCTGGAAGGTATTCATACACTGCTTACTTCATTGGTTCAGTTTATACAAAATCATTTATGTCAGTAAACCTCATGAAAAGGTGGATTACTTTTGGACGTCGTTCTTGTTTTTTTTCTGGGATTATCTGATGACTTGTTAAAATGCGGGAACATAATCACGAGGTATCAGTTTTTTTTAATGCAAAAATAAGACACAATGGTGATACATTATCACAGAGCATGAACTGTAAAGTTGTATGAAGTTGTAAAACCACGAGATCATTCTAGGGAGTTCCACTGTGTAATGGATGTGTCTCTTGGCTGTCTCCAATAGGAGACTCATTTGGAAACCCAAACCTAAAATGAGTCTCCAACACAATACCTATAGCCTCCAACAGAGTACCCATACAGAATACCCATTTTGGGTATCAGGAGAGGCATAACCCAATTTTGGGTATTCTCTCTCCTCGAGACTCATTTGCAGAGAGTGTTGTTTTTTAGGTCTTGTTGTTGGAGAAGACTAAAAATAGGTATGGAACCTTTTACCTGTAGCGCTACCCAAAGGATAAATGGGTCTTGTATTTTGGGTGATGATTGTTGGAGATAGTTATATCTATGTACGTTATGGTCCTGACCCAAAGTAATAACTTTATACAATTGGAAGCTTCTCTGATAAAAGAAAGTCTAGCAACAATGAAGGATTCTGCAGTTCCAAAGTGTTCTATTGCATGCTTTCTAGTTATGCTTCACAAGGATTGGATGTTAGTTCCCAGTTTGTTCGCATCATAAGGAAATGCAGTTACAAAATCATCATAATATAAATACCATTGATGCTAGATTTCAATAATAACAAATAAAATTCTCCAAAGACTATCTCAGGATGCTCCAGAGAGTTGCATTGTGTGAATTCCATTATATTCGCTTGTAGTTATATAGGTTTCGCTTCCTTGTTGTGAATCCATCACTGCGATATCCATTGTTCAATTTTCGTAGTTTTGGTTATCACACTGAAAAATCTCCCTGAAGGTCCCTTGTAAGTATGAAACTGCATTGTTATTTTGGAGCTGTACTTTACTGATCGTCACTTTCCCTTTGCACTTTATTAGAGTCCATCTCTGGATTCTGGTACCATGCTCATAATATTTTTTGTTTCCAGGACCGATAATTCCATAAAGAATCATTGGAACAGTTCTTTGAGAAAGAAGTTAGAAGCCTATAGTAACAGCAGCGTTCTTTCAGCTCCGAAGCTGTTTGTTCATGATGATTTCAAGGACAAAATGAAGCCCGTGGGTACTGACAGCCATCTTGATCTGAACCAAATGCCAAGCATTGGTTCAAAAGATGTCCCTGGAAGAGCTTATCGTTCCATTTTGAGCCCACCTTCACAGGCATACAATTTGGACTCCTCAGGCTTCCTTTCTCTTTCTATACCAACTGTGCAGCCTCTAACTAAATATGAAATGCCATCACTAGTTGATGGTTCTGCTGTTACTTTGGCTGTACAAGGTCTGGAAAGTGATTCTGTCCGTGACAAGGGCCTAGAAATTGACGCTGTTCATGAGAAGGGTGTTGAGGTTAGCTCAACTCCTGATCCTGTTGGGGTTGAATTAGAATCTGCACCAGCCAAAAGAGGTGCAGTATTATCTTCAAAGAACGAGTTGCATTCTACCCTTGGTCCTCTTTGTTATCAGATTCCAAACATGGAATATGTGGCCCCAATCCGTACCCCGCTCCGTTCTGAATGTAATGGTTCACATCAAACACAACATTTCATGTCACCCAATGGTTATACTTCTCCTTCTCCAACGATTGGAAAAGTATCAAGTCAGCTAACTGTTGATTCAATTTTGAGGATTGCTGCTGACAGCTTTCCAGGTACTCCTTCTATACTAAGGAAAAGAAAACGTGATAAAGCAACACCTGCTTCAGGTAATGAGTTGAAGACGGGTGGAGTAAGCAATGATAGCTTTTACACTCCTAATGGAACTAATGGGAAGGACACTACTCCACGATCATTTAAAACTGCTGCATCCTTTTTGTCGCTGGGTTCTGTTGATGGGTTATTGACTTCTGTAAGGAGCTTTGATTCTTCACCACCCTATCAGAAAAGGTCAAAAAGAATGGCTATCATCAAATCAGTTGAGAAACAGCTGGATTTTTCAGCAGATGGACTGGATACTTCTGGTTCTGAGATGAAGAACTCTCCTTGCCATAATTCCCAAGGCGCAAATTCTAACAGGACGTAACACATACAGCTGATTTGAATGAATCTAATTCCATAATGTGCAGGTATGGTATCTTGAACATCATCAACTGTGCATTCCTCACTTTAGGTGCATATTTGTGTAGAACAGTAGATGGCTTGATGTGTTTTGTACCAGCATGGAGAATTTAAGTTTCACAATCGAACTCACTGAGCAGTTAGTTCTGCTTATGTGTACTTTTTTTCAATTATAATTTATTCTTCCTCACCTTTCAGGAACCTTACGAAGCCGGACAGGACTTATGGAATCCCCTCCGAACTAACCAGCCTCATGCAAATGTCCCGGTTCAAGCCAAAATCCAAAATCAACACCTTCAGTGGAGATAAGAGCCTCCCGCAATGGAAATGACGTATGGAGCACAGGCCAACAGTACCCTGTCATCTCATGTAATCAGGGTGTACAAAATACTGTCTAAATCGAAAGCACATTCCATAGAAGATTACATTGTTTGCTGCATTTTGTGAACTTACAGCTAGGAGTTCAGATTGTAGAAGCCCACAGCTGTGTACAAAGAAGAAAACATAGCTTTAGAAACATATATAGCTGAATAAGAGCTTCCCAGTGGAATGTCAAATTGTCTTCTTAGTTTCTTTTATTCTGTGCGTCCCAAATGTTGCGAAACAGCAAGGGTCTACTCATTTTGTAACAATAAAAGCCTGATTTGTGGGCTAAACCAATCCTGCAAGGGTTTGTCAAGAAACTAGTTATGGCTGCGGCTTGGTTTCATGGTTGACTGAATCAACTGTTTGCTATAGTTCTCTGATTTTGTTTGAATGCGCAAAACCAATCCTTCGTTAGCCTGTTCGCTTGAGCTTAGTGTTTTTCTCAACAAATTAGTAAATTAGTAAATAGTACTTTCAGCTATGGCTGAAACGGGGTTAGGGTTCTTTGGAACACAGTAATTTCACACGAATTGGCTACTTTGGAACATAGTAATTTCATATGAATCACAAAAAGTAATTTTATAAAATCCGTTTTTTTTTTCATTGGAAAAACGGATTGTAGCTTGTTTATTGGGCCCGCGGTGCTTATCTGTTTAGGCTCTGTTTAGATCGCTGATAAAAATTTTCTGGGTGTGTCGGAAGGATGTCGGGAGGGGTTTTTAGAAACTAATAAAAAATAAATTACATAGCTCGTCAGGAAACTGCAAGACAAATCTATTAAGCATAATTAATCTATCATTAGCACATATGGGTTACTGTAGCACTTAAGGCTAATCACGGAGTAACTAGGCTTAAAAGATTCGTCTCGCGATTTTCAACCAAACTGTGTAATTAGTTTATTTTTTTATGTATATTTAATGTTTCATGTATGTGTCTAAAGATTCGATGGGTTGGATGAAAAAATTTTGGGAGGGCCTTAAACTTAAGCTTGCGTGCTGCTGCCTGGTCACTGGGCCCGAGGCTCGGAGGTGCCTGCTGCTGCTTGCGCCCTGCCATCGTCGCTGGGCCCGCGGTTCGAGCCGAAACCCGGCGGCGTGTGCTCCAAACCGGCTGGCTCCGCTGCTTCCGCCCTGCCATCGGCGCACGCAGCATATCCAAAGTTCTTTCTTCCGCCGCAAGAAGCCCAGCCGGCGCCACCTGTTTGTCTGCCTCGATATAACCGCCCATCTCGATTCGATCGCGAAGTCACCATTCACCAACCAAAGTCCAGTGTCTCCATCGCGGCTGCCACGCCTCTCGCGCACGCGCAGGACGACCAATGGCTTCCAGGAAGTTCTTCGTGGGCGGCAACTGGAAATGCGTAAGTTCCCCCAGGGCCCAGGCACCATCGTTTTTCTCGATTTGAATTCCGCGTTACGCCGGAGTTTCGGTTTGGCTCTGATGGCATCCGCATCCGCTCCCCCGTGGGCAGAACGGCACCGGCGAGGACGTGAAGAAGATCGTCACCGTCCTCAACGAAGCCGAGGTGCCCACTGAGGACGTCGTCGGTGAGTCCTCTCAACTGGTTCACATGGCCTCATCTCCCCGCGCCTGCAATTGCGGGGCCGTTTCGGCTGTGGTTTGGGTTTTGACTGGATCGATCTATGTGCTGATCTCCTGGTTGGTTTAAACTCGGGGGTGGTGCGCAGAGGTGGTGGTGAGCCCGCCTTTCGTTTTTCTGCAGCAGGTCAAGGGGCTGCTGCGGCTGGACTTCGCTGTCGCAGCGCAGAACTGCTGGGTGCGCAAGGGCGGCGCCTTCACCGGCGAGATCAGGTTGCTTTTCCTACTCTTGTTATGATCTGTCATGGTTCAGTGTTGTGGTAGAAGCAATAGAACTGAGTGCTTGCCCATTCGCTCAGATTGGTTCAGTAGCATCTCTCGGAGGAGTTGGTACGAATTTCATGTCCCTCTAGCTTTAGCTGCACTGGTTTTTGTTCTTTGAAATTGAAATGTGGCTTGATTATGTCAGCAAGGTTCTAGAATTGTTCACTGGGCAAGATTTGACATGCTTTATTAAACCTCCAGATGATTTTGAGTGTCAAGATCTGAAATGCTTTCGCATTTGAGTCGGCCCTTTGAGTCAAGATCTTCAATGCTTTCGTATTTGAGTCGACATTCCGATTCTCTGTATTTGGTCATGGATTGGATCCTGTAATGTCCAGAGTGATCCATTTTGTTGATCCAAGTCACCAATTGAATAGTTTCTGGAGTTTTTCTTCCAATTGGCTAATATGTGTCAGTTTTCTTGTTTCAGTGCTGAGATGCTGGTGAACCTGCAGGTGCCCTGGGTCATTTTGGGGCATTCTGAGCGCAGAGCTCTGTTGGGTGAATCCAGTGATGTGAGTACCTTTTAAACTCTAAGTTGCTGTTGATTTATTTTAGCTGACGTGGTCTGATTTATCTTCTCTATTAACAACTCACATTCCTGTGTTATTTTGCTTGATGCTTGGAAGAATCTGGTGTCTTGTATACATTCATATGTTATTCTGCTAGATGGTTGGAAGAAACTGTCATGAAAGCTAATGGCATTGTTTGAAATGATCTGTGCTTTTCATGCCACATTTGATTCTCTACTTAACAGTTGACATCAATTTACTATCATATCAGCATTTAGGTTCAAAAACTTGTGGCCACTGGAACCAGATTTTTCCTTGGTGACACAATGTTGTTAGACATGTTTAAGATTGAATTTGTAACACTTTGACCTGAGTAGGCCATATGATCAGATTTTGATCTTTTCACATTTGTGCAGTGCTGTGAAATCATGCGAGTATATTCAGATTCTGCACTAACCCTATGTAGATTCTCCCTAAACTAGCATACTAACTAGGTTGATAACTACTATGCCAATTGCCAGATATAACTGTATCCGAGTTGTCATGCTATAGATTATTCATTATGTTCTTTCGCCAAGCCATCTAAACCTGTACCTGCTGCTGCTAAGTCTTCTGTATTTCTTCATGACTTCTTTATTTCAATTCATGACAGTTTGTTGCTGATAAAGTTGCATATGCACTCACCCAAGGTCTCAAGGTAATTGCTTGCATTGGTGAGACCCTTGAGCAGAGAGAGGCAGGAACGACAATGGATGTTGTTGCTGCACAAACAAAGGCTATTTCTGGTAACTTTTACTTGCTGTTATATTATTTAAGCAGATTATATGGAACAGGAATTTGCTACTCTGCTTTCTGACCATTTTATGTTTTTGGCTGATTCATGCTTCTATGCTCTTTCATTCTTTTTTTTTACATTAAATAGTAAAAATCATGGCCGCCATTTCTTTTTTTGTGAATGGGACACAAATAATTCTGAAAGTTGTTGTCATTTTAAAAAAGAACTATATGTTATGCATGGCACAGGTATTAAAATATTTCAATGTTTTTTATACCTAAGTAAACACAATTTTTAACACTTCACTCCTTTTTAGCTTCATCTGTTCATTCTGGCTGCTGCTTTGAATTTTATGCCTTCATGCAAAAATGAAGGACTTATGAATTTCTCCAATTCACTGTTTACTGCCTCTTCTTTTGTTTCCCAGAAAAAATATCAGATTGGACAAATGTTGTGTTGGCGTATGAACCAGTTTGGGCTATTGGGACCGGCAAGGTTGCAACCCCTGCTCAGGCTCAGGAGGTATATAACTTCTTAAATAGGAGCAATAACTGCATGATTTTTTTTTCGCACGGTATATAGTGGTTTCCATCTGTGTCACACAGTATTCTTGATTTACATATCGATATGAATGTTCTTAATTCTGTTTTATATGACATTTGAGATGTGCATGGTATTGTAGGTTCATGATGGTCTAAGAAAGTGGCTTCACTCCAATGTTAGCCCAGCAGTTGCTGAATCGACCAGGATAATTTATGGAGGTAGTACTACTGCCAATATTTTTAATTGGGGTTGCATCCCAGTTGCTTTACAATATGTTGAAAGTCGTCTTACGACTTGGACATGGAGCCGGGAAACTAAGCATAACCTTTTTTTTAATGTCTCTAATTGTTGCATACACAGTTCAGAGTTAGCTTATCATTACTCTGAACTAGGGCTTGCCACTTTGTATTACAACCTCTTGTGTTATCTCTCCAGGGTCTGTAAATGGAGCTAACTGCAAAGAACTTGCAGCTCAAGCAGATGTTGATGGGTTCCTTGTTGGTGGAGCCTCATTGAAGGTATGATCCTTGTCTCATCCTCATGAAAAAAAATATATATAATTGAGCCCTTTTCCGGTCCATTAGAAACTAGGAGGTACCAACATTTATAACTTTAATTTGGTACCTAGATACTGGAAAATAGTAGCACATGCACCAAAATTTGGTACCACTATTGTAATCACTAATCAATGGTACCTTGTAGTATGTTTAAGTAGTCAACTTAAACAAAACAATGCATGTGCAGAGCTATTTTTGTGGAGTAGCTGGTAATGTGTGAAATATTTCATAAAGTCGGCTGAAGGCATCATGCCTCATATTTAAACTTCACTATTATGACGTCAATTTTTTATTTTTTTACAGCCTGAGTTCGTGGACATCATCAAGTCTGCCACTGTCAAATCTTCATGTGCCTAGTGTTTTGACTTTGAATGCACCCGGAGGCTTGTAGTACATAATGCTGCTGCACTTTTAAAGTTATTGCCATTTTACCATCTTGTTTTGGTACTCTAGCTCCAGTGCATCGTTTGTGTATCATGCCAATGCTCATCTGATGCGTATGTGCTGTATCACCCTTATGTACTCTTGGAACGGCATAATGAACCGTGCTATTCTAATCTGTTTTCTCATGGTTACTTGAATTTATAGTGTGTTTGGTTTGAGGAATCAATTTCTCAAATTTGGTGGAATGATTTTATTTCTTATACTACTATTAATTATTGACTTGTGGGGAATGATGTGATGATGCATCAGATATACTGCAAAACAAAGAAAGGTGAGGAGTGAGAAGATGGATTACTTTATTCCTCAAACCAGGTGTCTTGTTTGCTCCATCACTCTATGGTTCCATATGTTGCAGTAGTTAGAAATAAAGGGCTTACATTTGAAGCGGGGTACAGTTGTTTGAATATGCAACTTGCTACTCTTTCCATGACGTGTTTTATGTTTGTCCTAACCTTGTACAAAAATTTTGTTTCGTCCTAAGTTTATTCAAATCTACAAGGAAAAAGCATAACAACACTTCCAGCACCAAAGAAATCATACCATGTAATCATGGTAAGTTCAATGAAACTAATTTGGTGACAATGTTGGTTTTTTTAGAAGTTCAGCTAAATCTAAGAAGTTTGACTATAGACAGAGCCATTTGTGTTAATCCTATCTAATCGTATCCTAAGGTGCCTTAGGTCAGTCGCCGTGGGGATTTCATGGCCAGTTTCATAGCGACATCACCTTGCTAGTTTCAATTGGATAGGTGAGCGATATTTATCAAGCATTTGTCTGCTTATTAGCTCTGCATCGCTACTCCAATGACGGTACCAGATACAATATACAGTTAATAAATAACAAGCTGTGAATATAGATTAGAAGCATGAAACTAGGCCATGATGAATAAAGTCAGCACGCAGCTAGTGACCACGGCAGGCAGTTTCATCGGTTGGATCTGAAATAAAGCATTTTGAGTTGGGCACTGGCGTACATTTGATGCTTATATATGTCTGCATTTCTTTACCATCTTGCTGGTAAACCAATGGGGGGTTTGAGATGATTGATATCAATAAAATCAGGCTGAGGTAAGACGCTGACGCCACTCTAGCAAAGCTTAAATAGATTGATGAACAGAGACTAGTGACCGAATAGAGGAGTGTTTGGTTGGAGGTGTTAAAGTTTAATGTAGCTCTTTCGTTTTATTTGACAATTAGTGTTTAATTATGGACTAGTTAGGCTTAAAAGATTTGTCTATCAAATTACTCTTTAACTATATTTTTAATTTCATAAATAGTCTATATTTAATACTCTAACATATGTTAAACATTCAACGAAAGTTAAAGTTTACTGATGCAAACCAAACAGGACCTTAGTTAAACGGAATCTCCATAGCTACCTAGGAAACAAACAAATTACCCGCGTAGGAGTGATCAAAATTCAAAACTCGCGTAGGAATGATCAAACGTCTTTAGATTTTCATCCTATATATATAGGCCACAAACCAAACAGTCCAGGACTAGTGCAAGTCTTCGTCAATCCGCCGTACAGGTTGCGCGTGCGTACTTCATACGGATCGTCCTGGGTCGTTCCTGAACAACTTACAATTTTAAATTTAATTCTTTTATTTATTAATAAAATTATCTAAAATTTATTTAAAACTTTGGGGTTTTTTCTACAAGAATAGGTATATTGATAAAAATATATTTGATAAAAAAATCCAATATATATATTAATATTTTTTATATAAATGTGATCAAATTTAAGATGCTTCGGTAGAATTCCTGGACTCAACTGCGTACGAATCCGGGACTGGAAACACATGGGACGATGGACCCACGCGCGCGCTGTGCCGCTGTATGTATTCGCCGCCGGTCAATGTACAACGAGGCAGGCAGGAGCGCAGGGCACAGGGCAGCCGGTAGTTGGGCCCGTCGCTTCCACGAAGACGACAACAACGCGCGGCAATTTGCTCGTTGCAGAAGAGGCCAAGGCCTTGTTTAGTTCCGAAAAATTTTGGAAAATGGACACTGTAGCATTTTCGTTTGTATTTAACAAATATTGTTTAATCATGGACTAATTAGGCTCAAAAGATTTGTCTCGTCAATTTCGACCAAACTGTGCAATTAGTTTTTATTTTCGTCTATATTTAATACTCCATGCATGCGTCTAAAGAT
>Ga0182004_10001061_pt1 | contig 19276 bp, 5 predicted proteins | sample Sormic07211540_1_FD_120479 | JGI IMG/M metagenome (GOLD analysis project Ga0182004, IMG submission 120479) | Endophyte microbial communities from Sorghum bicolor roots, Mead, Nebraska, USA - 072115-40_1 MetaG | ecosystem: Host-associated > Plants > Roots > Unclassified | place: USA: Nebraska...
GCCGTTAGGCCCTCTTTGCCAAGGGCTCGGCCCTCGACAAAGATGCCCTCGGCAAATTTTGCCGAGAGCCAGCCGTTAGGCCCTCGGCAAAGATATTTTTTAAAATCTTTGCTGAGGGCCCGTGCCAATCACATGCGGAGATGTCTGGGTTTTAGACATCCGACATTACAACTCACTCAAAACCTTCTTAATTTTTTACCACAACCTAAATATAGGATAACATGATATCTCGACAAGTTTCCTGATTTTCAGACTTTGTATGAATTTTATATAATTTAAAAACACTTTTCCGGCCAGTCGCTCGTCATATGACGCGAATAAGATGTGCGAAATTTAATGCGAGTTCGTGAATAGGGACTCAACATACACCAAACACCATGAATACTATTTTTTGAAACACCACATTGCATTATTCCATGCACCTATAGTTCAAATTTGAAATATTCAGAAAAAAATCAACGAATCGAAATAAATTAAGAAAATATATAAATAAAAGTGAAAACTAGACCAAATTTTAAATTTAGGTTCAAAACAATGTATTGTAGCACCATAGAAAAACTAGGCTCAAAAAACAAAAAAAATAAAAAAATTCTTTGCCAAGGGCTAGGCTAGACCCTCGGCAAAGGAGGTCTTTGCCGAGGGCTAGATCTGGAGCCCTCGACAAAGAATTTTTTTAGAAAAAGGTAAAAAAAACCTTTGCCGAAGGCCTTGCATCTGAGCCCTCGGCAAAGGGCCTAACCCTAAATACCAATCAGGCCGGGCCAAAAAAAAGGACAGGATGTACACGTTTTCCCCATCCCATGTCTTCCTCACAAAGCCTCTCTCCCCCTCGGCTCTCTCTCTCCCGGTCCCTTCTCTCCTGCCGCCCACCTCTCTCTGCTCTCTCCTGCGACTGGGCCGCTACCGGCGTCGCTCCCTTCAGCCGCGCCGTTCGTGCCTCAACCGCCAGTGTACGCCGCCGACCCCAAGCACCGCGCCGCCCCGACCCATGCTGCTGCCACTAGCCACGTCAGGACGATTAGGGCCAAGCATGGGGGCTTGTGCACGCCATGGTCGCGCCCTGGCCAGCGCCGCCCCTCCTTTTCCTACTGAGCAGGACGCCGAGCATCATCAGAGGTTCATCACTCCCTTCCGAGATAATTGCTATTATAGGACTCCAAACATATGGCTTCACTACTATTATAGGATCCCTAACATCAGCTTTGTTTAAATAGGACTCCAAACATAAACACTTTATTATACATGACATTATGCACTTTTAAAAGAATTTCTTATCTCAAATACATATATTTAGCCATGACTTGACATTTTTATCCTCAGCTCTTCAAAAGCCGTCTGCAATTTCTATCTCTTTGCGTCCGTCGTCCTAAACTGCCTCTGGGACCTGCGCGCTGAGGAGGCCGTGGCGCCGCGCCATGGACGCATTCCTCTGGAAAGCTGGCAGCGGCGAGGCCTGCTCTCTTTGACTCCGTCCGATACATGACATATTGACATGGCACGGCAGCAGGCAGCAGGCAGCAGCAGTGGCTGGCTCGCCATGGAATCGACTCTCCGCTTGTCGCCGGCCGGCAGCGGCGTCGCGTTTCGGGGCCTCCCACGTGAGGTCTGTCTTGGATGGATGCAATGCGTCCTGTGCGTTTTGTGCTGTGCGCTTCTAATTAATTACCCTTGGGCTTTGTGTTTTGAAGAGCCGAGGGCAAAAATATCAAGTCATGGCTAAATACGTGTATTTAAGATAAGAAATTCTTTTAAAAGTACATAATGTCATATATAACAAAGTGTTTATATTTGGAGTCTTATTTTAGCAAAGCTGATGTTAGGAATTCTATAATAACGAAACCATATGTTTGGAGTGCTATAATAGCAATTATCTCCTCCCTCCATGCTGTGTGAAAATACTCAATTCCTAACTTGAGTTTGTCTATTTCTATTCGGATCTGAGATGCAATGTCCTGGAGCTTGACAGCCTGGTCAACGACAGCGCCAGATCCTTCTACCAATATGCAACCGCAGCGAGCAGAGGGCGGCCGCGGCAAGCCACGGGATGATGAGCGTCCGCAGCGAGTCGGCGAGCTACCAGCGGCGTGACGCTCCTGCTCCCAGCAAGCTCCACATCCGCAGCGGGCGTGGATCCGGCGTGCGGCAGGCGTGCACCGGGCGTCCGTGAGCGCGGATCAGTGTTCAGGGCTTCCGGCTTCCCTCCGTCCTGCTGTTCTTCAAGGCCAAACATGGCGGCAGGTGAGCAGCACTAAGGCATCCATTTAGTATTTGCATAGAACATAACAAAGACCTTGACTGAAGTGTGCCCAAAAAAACAAGGGTGTCATGCTTCGACTTCAATCAAAGATCAGACAGCTAGCTAAAAATAGATTCAACTTTGTAAACTTTGATCTAACAATACTCAGATACGGATCCAGTAGAGATCATATTTGTTGTCCTCACTTATGTACTTTATTAATCCTGGTTCCATCACAAGATTCCACATAAAAAATGAATCACTCAGGCAAGGATGTCTCACATTATTTTTATGTGAAATGCAGAAAATACGAAAAATTATTATTGGCAGGCAAGCAGTATACCTTAATGAGGATTTCAGATAAATCGTGAACAATTTGGAATGAAACTTCACTGCATCTGCATGTTGTGCTCGCATACATAAACTGTGTACCAAAGATGTTACTGAATTAGGCTGCGTTCGTTTGGCAGGGAATCATTCCTACCAGGAATGCTAGTGTAATTTGTATAGTCAATCTTCACCAAAAACTATTCATGAACAGGAATGGCCATAAACGAACGAGCCCTTAAATAATTCAAACTCACATCACAGGCGTACATGTGCGTGCAATACCCACTGAACGTGTACACATACGTGTATCTAAAATTTCTAAAAAAAATAACTGTCTATTTAGTTTTAATTATTCTTTTTCGAGTTCCACTCCATCTCTCCTCCCTCTTAGTATTACAACCCATCACATACGTAGTAGGCACCTAGTGCTAACGCTCATGCCACTTCGGGCCCATATATGCTACTCCCTTTATATAGAATTTAGATGTCGTTTAAGACAGTGACACGGTCTACAATACACAACTTTGATATCTTATTTTTATAAAAATATTTAGGAAAAAAATATATGTATACTTTTATGAAACTATTGTTTCAAAGCAAATCTATTCATATAATTTTTACATTTGTAAACTCAATAATTTAAAAGTTTTAATGATTTATATTTCTAATATTTGACCCAAACCTTATCCAAAACGACATCTAAATCCTCTACGGAGGGAGTACTGGGGTGCCAAGTGTGTGTCAAATGCCATGGCACATCGCGCCCCCCTTTGCTTCCTCTAGTGTCGGATGTGGTATAATATCTCCTTCTTCAGGTGCTGGTGTACTGAGAATGCTTAAAATGTATCCTTGCGTTGAAACAAGACCCAAAATATCTTAGAGTATGACTCTAGATTGTGAGTCTAGAACTCTAGATCACAAATGGGACTTAGAAGGGTGTAGGGGCACTTTGGGAAGTAGAAAAAAGATGGAAGAAGGAATTGATATTCTTTTATATTAGATATTAGATATAGATTATTGGGAATTATTGGTGATGTAGTTGTTGTTTCCCTTTTCAATAAAGGTCACATAGCCAGTTATTTGGGATTATTTTCTTGGTATCGTGGCTTTTTTAATAATAGTAAGAGTTTTCCAAATTGATGGCCCAATATTGATATTTTTTTTGTAGTGTCTAGGATTTATTTATTTTTATAACACATCTCATAGGACTGACGTAGAGGTTTCAAAAAAAAGTTCTCAATTATTTATGAAACCTCTACCTCAATTAGGTTACAAATTCAAACCTTTATTTGCAACGAAGGAATCAAGGTACCAATTATAAAGTGAGCACAAAATTGATACAACCTCATTTACTGTACAGTACAGTACAAGTACAGAACAATAATAATAAGGTAAAAATAAATTGCAGAAGAGTCTACTCTCCCACCATCCCAAATGAGATGGGAGTACAAACCCGTAATAATGAAAGGAAAAACTTAATTAAAGGCACACATTTCTTTTTGTCCGTCTAATAAAAATCCGGCAAACTTCTTTGCCGCCTTTCGGGAAAAAAACGTCCAAATAACCAATCTCAAGTCCGTCCCCACAAAATGAAGATCAACAAATCCTGAGCACACGCACGAAATTGTGCTGCGGAACTTATGGCCGCCTACATGCAATGCCCTTGCGGTCACTTTGCGGTGCTTATATCTGGAACAAATTCTTCCACCTTGTTCAATTCACTGCCGCTCGTTTCGGACTTGCCCAGCCATGATGCATGACTCTCTGGGGATGACATGACATTTGTGATGTGCACTATCTCATCCTCTGAGATCTCTTCAACAATTTCCAAACTCCCAGTTCCCTCCATTCTCAGTTGTCCAACACCTGTACTCGAGTCGCCTGCTGCTGCCTCAAGCTCTTTGGTTCCCTTGTCGTCATTTGTTTGATCAATGTTAATTCCAATGTGTTCTATGTCTATCTCCCTCATATCTCCTCCCGTTTGCCTTCTATCGACCCCAGCAGTCCCATCACTCTGTGGCTGTGGACCACTGTTTCCAGGCCCAATATCCTCTGGCCACAAGCTGCTCTTCTGGATGCCATAGTGCCAAAGCAACGACCAGATGTGGGTTATGAACTCCCCTGAAGATAGGCACTTCCTGTGTGCCTGTGCATTCCACGTAGGCGCGGTGTGTATCAGCAACTCTGTCCAAACGCCTGCGAGGATCTCCCAGCGGCCTTGGTGCTTCAGCAGCTCCTTGCCCAGCGCGACACCTTGTTTCAATACATCCTCTCGTTCACTGTCTTTGATAGGTTTCTTTGCTTCGTCCTTGAGAGCTCTGTACCTTTCCTCTAGTGAAGCACAGCCTTTCAAAATGCCACAACGAGCACTGGCCACGGTTTTCTTGAAGACTATCTTGGGAACAAGGAAGCTATCAGGGATCAGATCAGGCTTTGAAACCAGCAGGTATGCGCAGTACCGCGACAAGCTATTTGCAATCATGTATGTTTCCCGCAGATTCTTAGGCACCTTCTTGCTCTCTTCCGTGTTGTCGTTTGATTTGGATGAGCAACAATAATTTGCAAACCATGACAAGCTCCTCCTGCTGCTGCTGCTGCTGCTGCTGCAACCTTTCTTATCATCCACGTCCATAAGATACGGCTTGGATGAGCAGAAAGAAGAGAACCAAGACAAGAGGGAGCATGGAAACCCAGGGTTGCCCAAGTCGACACCGTGTTCTGTTGCCAGCTCCATCTCACAGAGGCTGGTCGCAATGTGCCACACGAGAATGACGTGAGAGCTTGTGGGTAGAACGATTCCAGTGCTTGTACTCGTACTCGGAGTGCTGCTGCTGCTGGGTTGTGTAGTGTAAGCCTGGTAGCTCTGCAACTCCTCGCTAAGGTTGCTGTTGGACAATGTCTTGATGAACTCGGGCAGTCTACAACCGGCTTGTGGTCCATAACCATCGTCAACTAATAGTTTTCTGAGCTTCTCCAAGACTGCCTGCCTGACATAGTCCGTAACTTCGACGGGGGTGCTGAGCTTTGCGCCATCATCCTTCTTTGCAACTATTCCTGTGGTCAGGTTGTGAATGAGATTCCAAAACCTTGGTCTGTCATCGTACGACTCCACGAAGACATACTGGTCGATGAATCCATGCCACCTCCTGCCAGTAATCTTAGATCTGGAAATGTATTGCAGAACGCAGTACATCCATGTATCTTTGGATTCTTTGCTCCTATCGCACCTGCGCTGCACATACTCGCATGCCTTGATTAAGCTTGTCCAGTCTGAACGTAAGTAGGTGAGTATCTCCCACATCTCCTTGACAATCATCAAGCCAAGGAATACCCATGTGATGATCATATCGACATTACGACCTTTCACCAGGTTGGCGAGCTCGCCGCTGGCAGGTTTATAGGCCTTACGGATGTCCACGCCAAGCCAGACGACAGCACCCATGGTTAGCACGGACAGAAGCAGGCTCAGCAAGAGGGATGGGAGCCCACACCAGAACACCATGGGGTAGCGGGTGTTGAAATAGTCATGGACGAAGGCAAGCTGCAGCTCCATGATCCTGAGGGCATCACTGGCACCCACCTTCTCACCAACAATGCTCTTGACGAGATCTCGGTTTGTGTCAAATATACATCGCTGCAGCGCCACATCCTCCAACCTGCACCGCAGCAGCCTGGACAAGGCGAAGGCCAGCGGGAGATCCTTCAGAAACTTACCCTGCTGATGAATGGGGGTGCAGGTGCAGTCCCAGACCTTGTCCAGCGTGATCAGTGGAGGCGGAGGCTTCTTCTTCTTCGTCCTCTTCTTCTCTTGGGGCCTGGCACTGTTATAGCACCACCATTTGTTATTGTTAGTAGCTTCCCTTGTCTTTCTGGGCCTGCTGTTTCTAGTACTACTAGTGTTCTTGCTAGCATCCTGCTGCTGATCCTGGTCGGTACACAGACACAGTGCGTACTGAGGCTTCTTTAGTTTGAAGCCTCCTACTCCTAGCTTGAGAACTCCTTTCTGCTGCTTTGTTTCTCCATAGACCAAGTACCTATAGCCTTTCATCGTCACTGGGTCGCATTCTTCTCTGATGCTGCTCATTATTTGGTCATCATCCTCATGCATGCCACGCATGTGCTCTGCAACAAGCTCCGAACTCCGACCATGCCAGAGGGCCCTGGACGCCAGAATATGCGAAAGAAATCTGTATTCGCACCTCAAAATCTGCAGAATCCAGAGCACCCACAGTGTACCCACGAAACTGGATCCACGCGTCCAATTCAAGAATGCGGATCCCAGGAGCTTGACCACGTTCCTCACTTCAGTGAACCTGCGCCCACGGCGGTCAGGGACACCATAGCCGGAGATGTAGTCTGCACTGTGACGGAGATTGACGAGCACAAGAGCCCAGACTGGGAACAGCTGATTGTTGAAAGGCGCCGATTGCATCGCCCCCAGGAGGTAGACGACGATGGAGTCGGAGACGGCGTCGAAGACGCTGAAGATGGCCCTCATGAACGAGTTGTGGATGATGCGGCGATAGAAGTCCATCACGAACATGGCGAAGAAGAATAGTGTGACCAGGACCACCAGGAACTCGATGCGAAACAAGATAACTGTATGCTTGTTCAGCATGATGAACAGGGATGCCACATGGTCGCGGATATCATCGAGGCTCACCATCCTCCCGCGCGAGCCTCCTGCATGGCCAGTGCCATTTTGCAAACTAAATTAAAAGCAAGACCTTTTCTTTTTCTGAACAAAACAATCACAACTGAATGAACTGATGAGAACCACAGTTCGAACAAACTCGAACAGATTAACGGGGCGCTTAAGCCTCCACCTGAACTTTGTATAAGCACTGAACCAAGAAACAAAATTGGAGGAAAGCAATACTGACTGAGCATATGTGGGACTTCAATATGATTAGTGTGCTATTTGAAAATAAACAGAAACCAGTGTCATGCTAGTTCTAGCTTAGTTATGAGAAAGACTCAAAGTCATATATGCATTATTTCACATTTCAGTTAAGCTTATTTCTGGTTCCTGTACTATATGAGAACCATAAACACCATTTCACGCTTGTTGGAAGTCCAAGATTCTCTCTTTTTCTTGAGGAAATGAAGTTACGTTTGCAAATTATACAATGGAAAGGTAATTCTCAACATCTTAAGTGTGTACTTACTTGGGCGCAGTAGCTGATGACGGCAGGCGATGTCAGGAACCGGGTACCTGTTTCAAGACGATTTGTGATTGCTATATTGCCAGATCCAAATCAACCTCCTTGTAATGGAGAGGACGATGCCGGAAGGTCATATCTATGCTCATTGGGGCCCATGATGACTCTAAATAATCCTTGACGAGGTCGTCTTCTTGGGTCTTTATTGTTTATATAGAAGCACTCAGGTCAGTGTTATTCTATCGTTACTTAATCAATAGATAGAGAGGCAGCAGTGGTAAAAAGAAATAAAAAGTCCATCATAAATAATCGAACTGACACTATTATAAAAACAATTTTAAGTGGCAAGGGCTTTTCATTTCTGATCGGACACCTTTATCAAACCGTCTTTGTAAATGGTTACGACACAAAGGATTTTATAAGATGCACAGAGTGACTACGGCGGCTGCAGGACTTCGATGTGCAATTGGCTAGTACTAACAAGAAATATATAATATATAGTCATCCAACAAAAAAGTTCATGCAGGGACACTGGCTTCGTTCTGGGAGTTTTTAGGCCAGTCTCAATGCATGTTTCATGGGAGTGTCATGCACATTAAATAGGGTGCCACATAAGCAAAATTGCTGACTTGGCAGTGTCATTAAATGAAGGAGTTTCATCAGATGAGAGAGGAGTTTCATCCCCATAAAACTCTTGTGGCCCGGTTACCTAGTTTATAATCTTGGTAACTGTGCCATGAAACTATGCATTGAGACTGGCCTTATAGCTCATGGATGATCGCAAACATCGGATAACTGAAGCGTATTGAATCTTAGATTAGGATCCTGCGCCATAGTTCTTTGCATCCAATGGATGACCATTTATTTTCTATTTAAAACAATAATGTATCCCTCTATCCCTAATTACAAGAGTCGTCTTAAGTTAAAATTTTAAAATTTTGATCAAATTTCTAGAAAAAACAACTAGTATTTATGACATCAAATTAATATTAGTAGATATAATATAGAATATATTTCATTATATATTTATTTTATATCATAGGTGTTGTTACTCTCTTCTATAAAGTTAGTCAAACTAAAGATAATTTCACTTGCATGGGTTCTAGAAATTGATTTATTTAGGGATGGAGAGGGTAGAACTGTTGTAAGAGTTTTAAAGTGGGGTGTGTTTGTTTATCTTTGGACCGATGTCTCTTTTTGAAGAGAACTGAAGCTAGAATTTTCCATTACCTAAAAGAGTAAGAAGCTCATAAAATACGTCCACCTTTCAAAATAGATTTTCACAAGCAAGCCAACAAGGAGGCCTGCCTCTAAAATAAGCTCATTATTAAAGATGAACCTCTAGGCACGTCTTAGAAAATAAGGTAGAGGCCCATATTGACCCACTAAGCCATTAAGGAAATCCTAGGTCCTTTGAGGGTCACCGCATAAAAACCCTCTCACAATCGCCACCTTCTCTCTTCATAGTCTATTTCCCACCTCTGTCTCGATACCACAAGTTTGTTGTATCCCATTTGATATCTTTATATTTAAGAATCAACAAATTCTTTACCGCATTTTTGGCAAAATCTTCTGTTTTCGTTTTCAGCTATGCTTGCTCGAGAGTTTTGGACAAGCACACATTCTATTTTTATGGGTCCAAGGATTCTTTTGCAAAACAATCCTTTTTTCTCCTAGGATGCAGGCATGCGACAGCGACAAACAAATGCTGGGGCCGCGAGCAATGATGGCATGGCATTGGATGGGTGGGCATGGGGGCGATGGCGATGGCACTAGGCCTGGGTCTAGCACGATATCACACCCTCACTGTCTATGGCCACCAGGATCCATGATGGTCGAATCTGCTTTGTTGTGATATCGTGCTAGGACACACCAGGATCCATGAAGACAAGGGCAATGGAGGAAAGCAGGTGCCAACCCAACACAACCTGACCAGATTCTTTGTCTACAAGTCCTATGTGCAAAATAATAGTAGTACAGTATAATATACCCATCCTCGGTCCTGTTCCTTTATTAGGTTGATCCATTGATGACTCCTACTTTTGGTTTTTATACTAGTTATAAGCTCCTAGGTATTTGTGTCACCTCTATGTAACGAAAGAATCAATTTCTAGACTTGTCCTAAGTCAGAATTTTTAAACTTTGATCAAATTTCTAGAAAAAATACTAAAATTTATGGTATCAAATTAGTATTATTAGATTTATCATAGAATATATTTTGATAAGATGTACATTTTGTTTTATAGATGTTGTTACACTTTTTTATAAAGTTAGTTAAAGTTAAAAAGATTTGACTAGTATGAATTCTATGAATTGATTCTTTTATGGACGAACAGAGTACAGTATAATGCATTGGTTAGCCCGTGGTGTCCATTTGTGCTTATAGTGCTACACTGGTACATGGGGATATTCCCTATGCTTAGGTCTCTTTAGGCCTTGTTTAGTTCACCCAAAAACCAAAAACATTTTAAGATTTTTTGTCACATCGAATCTTTCGACATATGCATAGAGCATTAAATATAAATATAAATAAAAACTAATTGCACAGTTTGTTTGTAAATTGCGAGACAAATCTTTGAAGCCTAGTTACTCTGTGATTGGACAATGTTTATCAAATAAAAACAAAAGTGCTATAATATCAAAATCCAAATTTTTTTAATCTAAACAAGGCCTTAGATACACTCAAAAACTTAAAAATTTACAAGATTCTTCATCATATCAAATCTTGTGGCACATACATGGAGCATTAAATATAGATAAAAAGAACTAATTGCACAACTTACCTGTAAATCGCGAGACGAATCTTTTAAGTCTTAGTCCATGATTGCACAATATTTGTTAAATACAAACGAAAGTGCTATAATGTCGAAATCTAAACACTTAAGCGAGGCCTTAGTGCTACGATGGTACGGGATATTTATTGATATTCCTTAGATAAAAAGGTGAAAAGGAGACGGCCATACGTGTGGAAAGTTGGAATATGTATATAAGAAAGAAACCTTTAGCAAAAAGCTATTCATATTGCCTTGGGACTGATCTAAAGCATATGCGTCGCCCCGTGTTATTTGATTGAGTGTGAATGAAGTGCGCTTTGTATATAGAGTGATCTTATGTTGTTTATATTCAGCTTGAATGGACGCCACTGCAATGGAAGACAGGTCCATTCTGTAGCTCAGTTTTCTTTTTTTTTCTAAATAAAAGGGAAATTTATATTGAATCTAGGCACTAGTATATCTCCAAATGACACATGAAAAAAATCTAAAATAAAAAACACATAATAATATTCTATAGAGATTCTCCCATCTTCTTCTTCCCAATGGCATCCCTCGGACGATGGCGCCAAAGTGTAATCCTTATGCCAAATTTAATGACTAACCCTAAAATATTGGACATGCCGCAAGATCTAACATTTCAGAACCAGTCCTAAACACATCTGAATCGCTAAAAGTTATTGGCAGTTGCATTGTCGGGTATGACATAGGCTGTAAATTCTCACTGCTACCATCGACGATGAGATCAATGACCTGAAGTCGTTGTCCTCATAGGAGGCTCCCAGAAGCACCCCTCCCCTTGTAGATAAAGACCACAAATTGGTTGCTTGCTGATGAAATCAACGTCTGCAACGATAATCTTGTCATGGTAATCATCGAAGTCATCGCAGGAAACACGATCATGACTGAAAATCATCTGATTTCGCCAGAAGGTTTATTAGGACTAAACCCCTAGACAAACTAGAACTAAAAAACTATGAAAAAGAGAGATGGGTACCCTATCCTTCTTACCTTCGGCAGACACACTGGAGAGGAAGGAGAGTCACCCTAGATGGAGGTGTGGAGATGGTGAGGCCCTAGGAGCAAGGGCGGCGGTGGCCTTTTTCTATAGACCCTAAGCGACAACTCCGTGCGATGACCTCAGTAGATTTGGGTGTCTGGTATAGTAGCTTAGTTTTCAGAGAGCTAACATGTGGTGGTGATCTGTGCATTGAAGAAGTGTGCGTGAGTTTTCAAAGGAGAGGTAATCGGAAACTCTAGTACGACCACCTAAGGATGTGCCTCAAAAAACTTTCTAGAGCCTCCATATATTGCACTGTATAAGTCTAGTGGAGTCACCAAAGAATAGTTCTAGAGATGGCATTTTTAGCGCAACATTGGTGAGAGAGCTCATTAGAAAATCTCATTCTAGTAGAGAAGTCCCACTAGAGAAAGGTCTATGCAACGACTAGTTTGAAATAATCATTCTCGTTCTGGTGCAAAGCTTCAGTGATGGCACCATAGAATTCTGGGGGATACACAATGAGTTGTTAAAGGTAACAACTATTTTCTCTTGTGGGCTTATAAATAGAAGGCATGGATAAGCTATTTGGCTCTCCTAGTAATCCCATCTAATATACACACCTATTAGCTCAATAGAATACTCCACTCACATTTCTTAGGCGAAATCACATTTTGGCAAGATCGAAGAGGATCTACTAATACATTTGCTTTGAGAGTTAGTGATGGGGACGGGGTTTCCGATCTACCGTTAGGTGGAGATAACTATTATTTGGGTGGAGCACGACACACTGATTTAGCTTCAAAAGACCCAAACCTTGCAAACCTTAGTCCACGTACTGCACCAAAAGTGCATGAATATCAGTTGTAGCCTTTCATAATCAAATTGACTGTTGACTGTTGACAACAGTGGGGGCACGTAGAAAACATCCGAAAGTGCATGAATATCAGTTGTAGCCTTTCATCGGAAGTATTCTAGGATATTGACCTCAAGGAAACATGTGTGAGTTTAAGCCTAACTTAACTAGGGGTAGAAACAAGGCTAAGGATAAATAGGAGCGTAGAGAGGACTACTAAGGTTCTCTATTTCTAACTTGGGTAAGCTATATGTTCTCTAGTGTTCACCTAGGGACATTACTAAGGAAAAGCACAAATAGAGTATGCTGCAACCAGGTCCTACTTGGCCTACAGTTGAGAGGTGGACTACAAAGGACTCAACAAGGTTGTCAACCTCGTGATCTACCACCTATCCAAAATGTAGAGTGCATCCATGAGCTTCCAAAAGTCTAAGCACCATGCTTATACTAATGATTACTACTTTAATCTAGAGCTTCTATAGATTAAAGTACTCAAAAGAGTCACGATCCTAATGAACAATATAAACATGATACTTGAATCAGAATTCAATTACCAGAGATGTCTTAGAAGCAAGCTCAAGTAGAATTTGGATCCACTAAGTTATAGCTGTAGAGAGAGCACCATATGCCGGCACTTCCTCCAAACTCTTACCTCACTCTCTATCTCACTACTTTCTATTTATAAAGGATAGCACCTAATGTGGAAAACTATTCTTCTCTTAATTGTTGTTCCTTTTTGGAGGAGTTATAGAGGTCCTTTTATAGGGGTCACTTGGCAGTATGTGGGTCCATGAATCCATGGCAACTCATCATCTCGACCTTTGATTTGAATCAACCTTGATACATAGTGAAGATGGGATCTCAAAGGCATAGAAGAACCATCATTTGAAGCGCAGACCGTGCAAGTAGGCCTAAGAGGCCAGCCAGCCCCACCCACTGTCTATCAGGTTGATTTGTGGAGGTTTGTCTTAGATGGTGGATTAGAGGTCCTTTAAGTTGGATTCATCATGAATGATCATGATTTTCTCTGACAATATGGTCCACATGGTCTGTTTTTTTATTAAATCCTCATGCAGTCATAAAATTACCAAAAACTTGTGGAACTTATTAGTTTAAAACACTATACATATGTTGGTGATTCATTTTAATCATATATGTAGGGTATATAGATGGTATATGATTGATATTGATTGATATTAACAACCATCAACATTGACCTCATCGAGAAGGCTAATCCCTGCTGCAAATCAAAGAACACACAAGAAAAAACAAGATAAAATGTAACTCAAATTCTGTGACAATTGTAGATATAGATGAAACTCATAACTTGGGTTTTCACAAACCGATGAATGAGAATTGTTCAATGACAACTTGATGTAAAGCAAAACCTAAAACCTAGAATGGGTGACGGCTATTATTGGTATAAATTAACTGCACCCTAATAATGATTATAATCAGATTATCCGCAAGCGCAAAGATATATACTGATTAGCACTTCACCAAGATTAACCCAGTTTTAATATCGAACCTAAAAGAACAGTGGGTGATTTATGACTTAGCCTATAATTTCTTAATCTAACGGGGCACAAACAATCTAGAAATTATTGATGATGAGGAAATACTAATGTACTTTGGTTCCAATAACCGGTAAACTTTGTATAGTATCGTCTTATCAGGCAAGTAACCCGAATATCAGGCACCTATAAGCCTATCAAACCTATCAACGGGAAGTGGACTACAGAGGAATCAACGCAGCTATAAAGTCACCTACGCGAACTACCATTGTCCGGTTGATCAGGGGACATTCACAAGCAACCATAACGCAGACACCATGTCTACACTACGAATCACTACTCCGACCTAGGAGCTACCCAAATCGTAGTACTCAATATAATATGAGTTGCAAACCAAAAAACGAATACAAACAACTTGCTTACTTGAATCAGAAGGGTAAATACAAAAGTACCTTAGAACGCGGTTCTAGGCGAGGGAGCCGAATCCCGAAGAATACAGCTCCTGAGGAAGCTCCGACAGGGCTGGAACTCCTCTGAATCTCTACTCCTCTACTCTATCTCTCTCTATTCTCTATCTTGATTGCTAGCCTAGATCTAGTGGATCTCTATCTAATGCTCTAGCTCTTCATCTCTTGATCTGGCCTCCTCTAAGGGGGTCTTGCCTTCTATTTATAGCCTGGTGGGGTGAACGTGCATCGTTGGATCAAACCAACTTAACAAGTGGTCGAGATGGCTCCTCAGAGGCGGTGGAGGAAGCTTCCAGAAGGGGAGGCCAAACCCTAGCCATAGAGGGCCGGGCGGCGCCAGGGTGAGGCCGGGCGGCCCCACCTGGTGGTGTCTGTCGGTCCCCTTGCTCCGAGAGTCTTTTGGAGTCTTCTTGGTCCCTCTGGTGTCCTCCTTCCGTTGCGGATAAGTTTCATGGTTAATTGGCACTTAAATCCCTTTTTTCAGCACTTTCTGAAATAATCCCTAGAAAACACAAAATATACACAACTCGTGGAAATTGTCAGTGATAACCCTATTCTAGTACATATTCATTTCTAGTGGAGGAATAAATGCTAATAAACTTTATAAGATAACAAGTGTCAACAACTATTGAATATATAGTCTAAGAGGTTTGCAAGGACCCAAAATCATGTCTCTAAGGAGTTCCAACATGTTACAAGGCCCAAACGACTCAAAAGATGGTGATACAACACCTTGATAGATTTTGAACGCAGACTTGTTTCGATGACTCCCATTGATTTTGTACGAGTTTTAATATGGGATCGTTCTATTGATTAGCTTATTAAATTATCTTTCCATCCCTAGGTGGATTGTCAAAAACAAAGTCTATATGTGACCTAGGCATCCATTTTAGTGTAGCCTAGTACTAGAGTCTGAGATAGACTCGAACTTAATATGGATTAGGCCTCCAACGTATCTTGGACACCTTTGCTGGCCTAGTAAGGAGGTGGCCAAGGGGGAGGACATCCAAGGGCGTCCTTCATGTGTTCTCCATCTCCATGGAGTGTGCCCCTAGTTGGGTACGGTCAAGGGAGAATATTAGGCGCATGACAATGACACAACTTTCAAAAAAATAGCGGCAACTTGTCATGTAGTTTAGTGTCGGGCTACGACAAACTGAATATTGAACTTTGATGGACTTCCTCTTTGAGATCGGTCTTTTTCATGGTATATCCATGTTCTATCGTCATCACCATTGTTCCTAGACACATCTAAAATACTGTTAGTAGGTAGCAACTAATTCTTAGTTTTATTATTATGCAAATATAGGAACAGACTCACCTAACAGTCATATATGTAAGTATCATGTCCTCACCAATTAGCATAGCTAGTGCACTAGTTGATCCTTGAAGCTATGACATTCTTGTTACTCTTGGTAGTTACTACTACCTAGGTGGTTTGGATGTTGTGGACTCTATCGAGCACCGCATGGAGATTATGCGAGAGCTCTAGAGAATGATTTGTAAGGGGCTCTTGTGCTCATTCATTCTGGCGAAGAGCGACCATAATGAATTGGAGCCTTGTGGTGTACCTCATGATCGAGTTGTCTTACATTAAGCGCTCACATTAGAGTTAATCTTGGGGGATCATTGTCTTACATTAAGCGCTCACATTAGAGTTAATCTTGGGGGATCATTGAGCTTGTGGTCGTGGAGCAGCAGTGATACTTGGACATGCCTCAAGGGGGACATAGATAGCTGGCAAGCTATCAAACCTCAGGGATAATCTTGTGGCTCCACTTGCAGTTTGCACCACTAAAGTTGCTATATATTATTGTTGTCCATATTCTTGTATAGTAGTTTAGCTCTCTAGCTTGTTTACCTCGGTAGTTGTTCTTTCTAGTGTAGCTGAATAGTTATTGTAGCTTGTTAGTTCTAGTGTGTAGCCTAGTTGCATTCCCATTGTTCACTAGAATTGTGTGGGGACGATCTTGATTTGGCTTGCTTGCTAGTTAGGGCCATTTTGTTGTCTAACTAATTTTTCTAGCATTGTACCTTTCAAAGAAAAACTTTATATGCTATCCAACCCCTCCTTCCCCCTCTAGCCATCAATCGGTCCTTACAGAGGCGTATTTAGGTAAGTTCTTATAATGTTTCCTATGCTTAGTCCAGAGTCAACCTTATAGTTGTCCATGATACTGTAACAACAGATGACAAATGAATTTGCTTGAAGTTTTGAAACTCCTAATTTCTACAATAAATACATGGGCAATATAATTGGCAGCCTTCACAAAAGTCAGTACCTTCCATAAACTTGGTACATATTTCAATGAATAGTATATCCATTCGCAATCCATCTATGAATAACAAAATGGATATGACTCGTGCTAATATATGTCACTCCATTTAATGAAAAATGTCCACTAAAAATCCTCCATTCCAATTTAATGAAAAATGTCCAGCATTCATATGGTTCACTACTACATTATTTTTAACCGAGGTGGGCAAAATGGCTTTACCGAGGCGGTTTGGCCAACCGCCTCGGATGAAAGGTCATGGTTAATGTGATCTTTTTCGAGGTGGTTTGATGCCCGCCTTGGTTAATAAAATTTAAAAAATAAAAAAACAAAAAAAAGCCCATACCCGCCCTAACCAGGCCTGGATCTAGTCCTCGCGCTGCCACTGCTCTAGACGTCGAAAAGGCCTGCCCGCCAACGGCATGCCCCTAGATCCACCATCGGTAGGCTCCTCCCCGCCGAATCAGCCACCGGTGGGCTCTTCTGCGCTAGATCCGTGCCAAAGGATGCCTCCCCACCGGATCCGCAGTGAGGAGGACGCCTGTGGGAGAAGAGGGAGAGGGAGGGGGGAGGAGGGTGCCTGGCCCCACGCCGCTGCCTTGCTGATCATCGTGGAGGAGCCTTGCGCTGCTCAGCCCTACACCGCCCGACCCCTTCCTATGGTGGATCTCATACCGTTGTGGAGGGAGCCTCCTGTCGCCCGCCCCTGCGCTGCTGCCTTGCTACTCGCCACGGAGGATCCAGTGGGAAGGAGCCTCATGCCACTCGACCTCGTGCCATGGAGGGAGACAAAGGAGCAGCCACACTGGTTGTGGAGAGGAGGGAGGATGGGTCACCATGGAGGAGGAGGGAGGTCGGAGAAGAGGAAGTGAGGTTGGGGGAGCGGGATTGGGACGAAGAGAGGGGGAGTGTGCGGCGTCGGCCCCTTGTGCGGCTAAGAGAGAGAGTGGATAAGGAGTTGGAAACCCTACACTGGTATTTATATGAGCCCATGAGGAGGAGCGGTTATGGGCTTTGGCTGGACCTCGACCACATTAAGAAAGGCGGGCCTTATAAGTGGCCCACCTCTGAAAATGAGGGTATTTTTAGAGACGGGCCGCTTATAAGGCATGTCTCGGTTAATAGATTTGAGGCCTCGATAAATCAATTTTGCAAGGCGGTTGCTTGTAGCCACCTTGGTTAATAAAAAGTGACCGCCTCGGTTAATGCCTTGCATTAATCGAGGCAGTTAAAATTTCTGTCCGCCTCGGAGGAGATTTTCAAAAGGTTATGGTTAATTTTTTGTAGTAGTGTATGCTAGCAGTTAAATGAGTATGTTGGTGTTGTGCAAACTTTCCGATTTGAGAGCCTCCGTGAACAATTTGGTAAAAAAAACTCTCCTCCTAAACAAAGAAATTTAACAGGCTCTCGACCACATTTATTTCGATATCAGTAAAAATCTAACCAAGAAAATAGGACAATTAAATGGGTAGCTAGATACTAATGGTAGAGTTATGTTGGTGATATATATGCAACCTTCGCGATTTGGAAGCCTTACTTAACACTTTGGTAAAAAATGACCTCTAAAAACAAGAAAATAAGGAGGTTCTCCGACATATTCATCTCAATATTGAAACCAATCTACCAAGCAAACAAGCTAAATTGAAAGAGTGGTTAGATACTAACGTTAGAGTAAGTTGCTGATATGCAACCTTCAAAACACGGGAGTCTCGATGATCAATTGGGTGAAAATGGCAAATTGAAAGCCTCCATATATGATTAAATAAAATGGTGAAAAATGGCTCCAACAATAATGAACAATGGTGGGAGTTGGGGTAAATAACAAGATGGGGAAGTGGGGTTTTGCATATATATCATTCTCTCTCCTCAGAGAGTGGTGGGCCTCGATTCATAAAGTTTGAATAATTTATTTGGTCTTCATCTACATATATACCGGATCAAAGTTGTCCAAGCTAGAAAGTATCAGAAGAATTTCATTCCTCACATTAAGGGCATATCTTGGCAGAATAATAGAGAGGGGAAAAGGTTGAGAGGCAGAGAGGAGATGGACAGAGTCGATGAGGTTGTCGCAGCTATCCTGCTCTCCTTGCGCACAATCCTGCTCACCTTGCGCAGGCTCTTTCAGCTGGACAATGCTACTCGTATTTTCAGTGTGGAGCTATTGGTGCTGCTGACAACGCTGCTGCTGGTGGTGAGGTTCGTCATCGACTTCAAGGGGCCATGGTTCGCGCAGCCAGGGAGCTTCAGGATGACTTCTGTTCTCACCCTAGAGATGCTGAATCAAAGCATGGTGATCTACACCATGGGACTGATGCAGCTATCGGGCACCACGAAGGTGAACGACTACTTCCAGGTGTGGGCGGTGCTGCTGGTCACCCTGCAGTACAGCGTCAAGATCGGGCGCCCCTACACCAGGTCCAAACAGATCCCATTGCTGGACCTCATGTCGTCTTTGTGGTCAGCCAATCTCCTCCGGGTGCAGACCTTCTACCTCCTCAGGATCCCCCTCTGGACGATCTGGTCCCTGAATGCAGTTCGCATCGTTGTCGTGTTCGTCAGCTCTACTAAAGGGGAGACAAATAACCAAGAGAGCATGAGGCTGTTGAGCGACTATATGAGCTACGAGGACACTCTCTCCACCCTTGAGGAGCAGGAGCAGGAGCA
>Ga0182004_10001062_pt1 | contig 19271 bp, 18 predicted proteins | sample Sormic07211540_1_FD_120479 | JGI IMG/M metagenome (GOLD analysis project Ga0182004, IMG submission 120479) | Endophyte microbial communities from Sorghum bicolor roots, Mead, Nebraska, USA - 072115-40_1 MetaG | ecosystem: Host-associated > Plants > Roots > Unclassified | place: USA: Nebraska...
AATAGATGGACTGAGATCAATCATAACTAGATAGACACTTGATGCAGCAAATTTCATTGATATGTAGATGACGATAATAAATTGATTACTGCACATTCTTGTCTACTGCATGTTCTCGACTCCAGTTAACCTTGTCTACTGCATGCTCTCTTTCAACGTTTCAAATTCTAAAAGGACAACAACTTCTTCTAGATATTAAGAGTAGCACGGCGAGTCGAGGAGGCCGCTGCTACGGGCTCATCGGCGCACGGCGCGAGTCGAGGAGGAGGCGACTTCGGGCTCCACGATCCAGTCGAAGAGGCGGCGAGTTTCTCCAAACAGAGGGCAGAGAAAGGAGAGATGGAGGGGCTGACTAAATCGGAGATGGAGGGTCTCATGTCCAGCAAGATCACCGGCTTCGTGGTGGATGCCCCTGCTCCAGCGACGACGTTGCAGGCCTCCTGGTGGCTTCTCGATCACGTCCAGCGACGATCCCTCGTGCGTGACCAGGCCGGGGGCGACCCAGGCCGGTGGCGAACCAGGCCGGCGCGGCGGCGTTCCGAGGCCGAGGCGATCGTGACGCAGGCCGCTGGCTCCGATCGTGACGCAGGCCGCCGGCTTGCGATCCAGACGGCGTGCTGACGGCCAAACGGAGGAGGGGGTCACGTGAAAAAAACAATGAAACGGTGGGATGCTGCGAGTGTTTAAGTGCAAATATTTCCACCTCTCTCAGCAGCCATCAGATCACGATCCTAGAGGCCACGTCGCTAGTTTACATGTTTACACGGGAAGCTTGGTTTACACACGATCCGTTGCCGTAAAAGTCATTCTTGTAGAACTTTTATTAATAAACTAAGTCACGATAAAAAAGTAATATTTTGTATAAGTTTTTGAATAAAACGAATGATCAAATTTGGTGTCAAAAAAGTTAAACATTTTATAATTTATAATTCAGGATGGATTAAGTACATCCGTAAAAGAGGAGGCAGAGACATTTAAGTCTTTAACTAGTACTCCAGCTCCGGCAAAGGAGCCCATGCAACATGGGTGGATCAATGTAGGTGTCCGGGTATTTCCGAGAATACCCAAGAAAATTGTCAAACCAATATGTATATATCCGGTATATATGTTAGTCGCATTACATTTTGACCATTTTCTCGCTATTCACATATAAAAAGGTGTAGCTTATCGGCCTAATATCAACACACTACACCAAGACGTCCTTAAGCCCATATAATAATTAAAAATTAGATTGCTCAAAGACACTCCGTTTCTTGTCAAATTTGTCGGCGGACACTACATCTAATCAAACATTATTACAAAATAGATATAAAATCATATAAGTGCTAGAAAATTGTCCTATATTTTTTTACACTCTACATGATGAGAACTATAGTGTAAAAATATTGTTTTGCACTAAAATGACCATTTTGCCCCTGTTCATAAATAGACAAAGATAACCATGATTAATTAGTTAATATATTAGTAAGATACTAAAAATACTAAACAATATTTGTACACTATAGTTCTCATCATGTAGAGTGTAAAAAAATTTATAGTATAATTTTCTAACACTTATATGATTTTATATTTATTTTGTAATAATGTTTGATTAGACGTAGTGTCCGCCAACAAATTTGACAAGAAACGGAGTGTCTTTGAGCAATCTAATTTTCCTTAGTGTCCGCTGGCAAATGATCACTATTTTGTCCCACAACCAATTCTCCCTATAATAAATTGTCATTCGTCAATCAATGAACTAGGATCTTCCTCCATCCTTGAATCAGACATGGGTGCGTGCATGGCATCATATGTATCTATCGCCTCTAACCTACACCTAATCCACAACTATTATTGAGATCTTAATTCTTACTTGAACCTAAGACTGGCATGTATATGTGAAAGGTCCCGATGCCTAAAGAGGGGGGTTGAATAACCTAATAAAATTTTCTATAACAATACTAAAAGCACTTGATTAGTATATAAGATGGCGAAGCGAATTTGACATTACCTCTACAAGGATGATGCAAGCCTCCTACCCAATCTAGTTTCTATAGTCTCTAAGAAAACACACCACGACTAAGTCACTACTTACCCCTAGGTGATAAACTAAGCTAAGCGAGAGAGCAACACAATCTGATTAGCAAAGTAATGCAAAGAAGGGTTAGGATTGATATACCACCGCGTAGAGGAATGAACCAATCAATCACAATAGAGAATTTCAATGAAGACCAATCACCTCGGAATCAAATGTTGACACAATGATTTTTACCGAGGTTCCCTTGCTTATCGGCAAGCTAGTCCTCATTGTGGCGACACACTCACTTAGAGGTTCCCGGGCAAATTGTCCTCACACGCCAACCCTCACTAGGGTGCCCCTCAACCAAAACAAGATAAGGATCACACAAGCCACGAGCAATCTACTAGAGTACCTTTTGGCTCTCCGCCAGAGAAAGGTCAAGAACCTCTCACAATCACCACGATCGGAGCCGGAGACAATCACCAACGTCCGCTCGATGATCCTCGCTGCACCAAGCCATCTAGGAGTCGGCAAACTCTAAGAGTAACAAGCAAATCCCGTAGAAAAACACGATCACCAAGTGCCTCTAGATGCAACCACTCAAGCAATGCACTTGGATGCTCTCCCAATCTCACAAAGATGATCAAACAATGATGCAATTGAGTAGGAGTAAGTTGGCTAGGCTCACAAGGTTGCTTTGTCAAGGACAATGGCCAAGAGAGAGAGCCTAAGCCGGCCAACAACTATTTATAGATACCCCAAACAAATAGAGTCGTTGGCTCTCTCACTGCGCAGAAAACGGGGGCATTGAACGCGTAGATGGTTAGCCATCGGACGCTGGCACCCAGCATCCGACACTCAGATGGTAGCCACGTGTCCTAGTTTTGAATCTCACATGTCGATCCCTAACAGTCACAAAGTCAGTCGACACTATGATTAAAGGGTGCATCAGATGCTCCAATAAAATCCATCGGACGGTCTAGAAACCCTCGGAGACACATCGGACGTGTCCAGCGGAATGCCATCGGATGCGCCTTAGCGTCTGACACACACAGTTTGAAACCTCACTCACGACAGTGCTGACGTCACGCTACACTAGATGCTCAAATAGTGTTCAGCCAGCGTCCGATGGGAAACCCTCAGACACTCCGACACACTGCATAGAAAAGCAACACTGAACCACAACATACCGGACGCTGGGCCAGCGTTCGACGCCTCCGCAGCCAGCATTCGGTGAGAATTTCTCAGTGAGAAAATACTTTGGCCATTTCCCAGAACTTTCCTCCAATGCAATAAAAATATGCATTACATTTTCCTCCCGTGAGTCCTCTAAAAATTTTCTCTGACGCAATGGAAAAAGAGCACTTCATTTCCACGAAAATGCCGAATCTCAACTCCACCTCTTTTGCAAATATGCCAACACCACCAAGTGTAAACCGTTATGTACAAGTGTATTAGCATTTTCACAAGTATTTTCTCAAAGGAGTTAGCACACTCTCACTAGATCCTAATGCATAGGCAAGAGTTAGAGTATCTTATGGCACTTTGACAAATGTATTTCGATATGAGTTTCACCCCTCTTTATAGTACAGCTATCAATCCTAAATTACTCACACTATCTATGATGTCTTGAGTGCAAACCAAAAAACTGGTAACCAATTATATCTTTGCCTTGAGCCGTTTGTTTTTCTCTTTCTTCTTTTTCAAGCCCAACCACTTGATCACCATCACCATCATAATCATCACCCATGTTGCTCAAAACTTGAAGTGTGCTTTTCTATCTCATGAACACTTAGAGCAATAGGTTAGCACATAGAGTTTCATCGATTCACCAAATCAAACTAGAGCTTTCAATATGAACACAGACATAATGGCATGGCATGACGTGCAACTGGTGATATAGACGGCTTTAATTTAGGAATTCCCAACTTTAAAATTTTGAATCCGCCACTGTCATTCAAAAGAGCCCTGCCAAAGGGCTGCGAACGTTGGCTGCCCATGGAAGAATTTCCTGTTGTTGCTAGGCCGTGAGTGGTGATACTGTGATACGCTCATTTATTTGTTCATATTTTGCTAGCTCATGCTCTTTTATTTTCCTGTTTCCTTTATAATATCGTAGAAATACGAGGTCTTATACTGGTATATGTATATATATTTTTAGTTTGCTGCCTATTGTAACAATTAGTCATCAATCTAAGGTATGTGTGAAGATCGCGCTACACTGAGAGCATGATTGATAATATAACCCACTTCAGTCTATCCATATAGTAGTTGGCTAACAGGACATATACTTGACCACTAATACATATATGGGTCACTTTCTTCCCTCACAAAGTTTCTTAAAGCTCATGCATCAAATTAATTGGATGTAAATTAAAGCCCACTTTTTCTCCTTATTTTAATACAAAGCTCACCTCCAGCCTTTTATTATATTATATTATATACTTGCCGCTTTTATTATATATTGTACTATATTCTATTGTATCATATTATATTATATGATATTATATTATACTTTACTCTGATGATGGAAGCCTTGTATTAAATTGGTACACCGCCCTCCGATCTAAAAATAAGTGCAATCTAAAATTTCACAAAGACATCAGCATTCTCTAATTAAATCATTTATAATAAACCTTGGAATGAAAAAAATCCGACAATTAAATACACATGCATCATAGAAAATGGATCAAGAAATTAAATTCGAATGCATCCTGGAAAGGGAGAAAAGGCAAATAAACAACCAACTACCTGCTCCAAACTTTTTTTTGAATGTAATGCTCCAAAAGTTACAAGTGCAATCAATGTGGGATAGATTTTGAAGCAACTACATTTGCCTACCTACCCTATTACATCAATCCAACAATCCTCTTAGACTATCTCCGACAGATTACCTATTACAACACCCAAACCTAAATATGCGTCATTCACGTCGGTTTAGGTGGAAAAAACATGGTCCAACAGAGTAGGCAAAGCAGAGACCCAATTTGCGTAGGCGTGGAGTGGAAACGCAAATATGCGTCCTTCTCTCTCCTCGACCCAATCTCTGCCGCATCCACACAACTGTTTCGCGAGAGGGGAAGGAAAAGGAAAGCGCACCTGGAAGAGTCCGCCCCGCGACGACAGATATCGGGAAGCAGTCTGTCCCACGATGGCAGAGATCAGGAAGCACTACCGCTGTCACAGTCTCCACCCAAACTTCACCAGATCTCCCTGCTGGCCGTCGTGCTCATGGACGAGTTAGCCAAGCCAGCGGCGGCGGCAGCAAAGACATCACCGATTGCGAAGTCGCGGCTATCCCTGGCACAGCGTGAGTGGGGACAGGGGAGGTGGCGCGGAGGAGCAGTGCGAGCTGGCGCAACGACTCGAGGAGGAGGAGGAGGCGAGGGGCGGTTCCTAGCGTTTGTGGAGGGCTGATTTGCGTTGGCTGTTGGGGAATCTAAAGTTTGGGTGCCGACCTTTTTCCCTGTGGACGATCCAAATCGGAGAATGGGTACTGTGTTTGCGTTTTCATCGTTGGAGACAGTCTTATCATCCCCGTCGGTTGGGGTGTGAGCCAAAATAGAAAAAAAATGCACAATGGTTTTGGGGATAATCAAGCTTGAACCGACGACTTTCACTATGTCAAGGTGACACTCTACTGCTGAGTTATATCTCTTTCCCGTCTCATGGAGAAAGAGAATTAATAAATCATAAGGCAAACGGATGAGAACTCAACATCATGTCACTCTTCCTCTAGACTTTGTTTTTCCCATATTATGGAATTTTTAGACGAATATTACTGATGATGTATTTGAACAAATCCGAATTGGAACAATTGTGCCGGCTTATGACACTGAATCCCACCATTTTATTTTTTCCAGTCAAATTCATTATTCCTTGGCCTTATTAATCCCACACCTAAAAACTTTTCACCTATCATATCAAATCTTTGGACACATGTATACAACATTAAATGTAGAAGAAAACAAAAACTAATTGCACAATTTACCTGTAAATCACAAGATGAATCTTTTACTAATTAGTCCATGATCAGACATTAATTGCTAAATACAACAAAATGCTATAGTAGCAAAATTCAAAAACTTTTCAGAACTAAACAAGGCTTTATTAGAATTTATTCTATGCATAAAAACTTTTTCCGTCAAATTTGTTCTCCCTTACTTAGAATTTATTCTATGCATAAAAACATACGTTCTAGGTAGTATAAAGTTCTAGAAATAAAAGAAAATCTTATCACTAGTTTATATTATTTTGTTATATCTCATCCTACAATTTTTTTAGTGTGCCCTGTGTGCCTTGCGCCTCACTACGTATCATGATCCCAGCTATTTGTAAGGATTTTTTTTAGAAAGGAGAATATATTAATATTCTAGCTTCTGCATCAATTAATGTATAACAACGAATTAGATAAAATATAGGTAAAGTAAATATACGTCCACGACAAATTGTCTAATTGATAAAATTTATATATAAAATTTACTTCTATCGATGCGTATGGGTAACAATTTACGTACCATCAGTATAGGTACCCATAGATTTAGATTGCTATTATATATAAATAAAATTCTACTCCTTTGATCCCAAAATAAGTGTAGTATGTAATAACACATGGTCATGAATTAACACAACCTTTTTGTAAGCTAGTTACTAAATCACTGCTAAATCTCAAAGATTCCCTTCCTGACTGAGTTCCTCCCTCGTGAAACGTCCAGCAGGCGCTGCATTGCATGGCCGGCCGGCGTGGTTTGCTGCCTGCTGCCGGTGATCACATCTCCGGCCCCAGATCGTCACGAGCGGCGCACACGCTACCCCTCCTCGGCGCCGCACTGCAGCTTGGCACCTACACGCGACGCGCGCGCAGTCCCCGGCCACCGGTAACGGAAGCCAGCCAGCCAGCCAGCCAGCCAGGGGCGGGCGCGGCGGGCGGTGCGCTACGGACAAGCAGTACGCAGCAGGCACCCGTCCGGCCGCGCGGCATGCACGCAGCGGCAGCATCCGCAGTGGCGTCACCGCGTCTCCAGCCTCGACGACCACCGAGGGCATTAGGAGGCCGGTGTGTGTGCGTGCTGTGGCGTGCTCCCCGCTCTCCCACATTGCCTCTCGCTCCCACTCTCTCCCCTCTGGCCGCAGCAGCAATTTCCTTCCTTCCGGCCGGACCCTGCTGCAGTGCGCGGCGCGTCGGTGCCGAGGTATCTAGACGACGTGCGGCGGCGCCATGGGCGGGCGTGGAGCTCCGGAGGCGACAAGGAGGAGGCTGGTGGTGGCTGTGGTGGGCGTCGTGGTCGCGGCGGCGGCGGTCCTTTGCCCCACCGCGGCTGGGAAATTAGGCAAACAAGGTACGTACGTCGTATGTGCTGCCTGTGGTGCGGGTGCTGTTTTTCCTCCGCCGTCCGACCGGCCGGCGGCGTGGCCGGCCGTCAAAGCAAAATCAGATCGACGATCGATCGATCTTGTGCTCCCTTCCATCCATCAACGTCGTGGTCTTGTGTGTGGTTTGCAGCCAAGGCGTTGGTGGCCATCAAGGCGGCGCTGCATGACCCCGGCAACGTGCTCTGGGACTGGGACCTCAAGTTCGGCAACGACCCGTGCCGCTGGAGCATGGTCACCTGCCAAAAGGGACAAATTCAAGAGCTGTATGTTCTCCTCATCCTGTGCATATACGGACGTTTATTTCTGTTCTGCCATGTTTCTCACGCTGTTGGCAGGTCTATGACGAACAAGAACCTCTCTGGCACACTGTCGCCGGCGGTTGGAAAACTCAGGACGCTGCGATATCTGTAAGTCAGTGCGCGTGTGTTGTGGACGTCTATGTTGTACTACGTAATTCTAAAAAAAAAGCTAGAATTTCTATGTTAGCTCTGTCCGGAACATATGTAGTAGGAGTGAATTTTAGGGAACTCTGAGGAGCCTCTCAGTTCTAGTGAGATTCCCTTGAAATTCCCAGCTGTACTAACTTTTTTAACACATTCAGTTCGTTGCATGCAGCCATGCACTTCCTACATGCTGTTGTTAGCTGTGACTTGCGAGGAAATGATGATGAGTTTGTTTTCAAATTTCTGGCAGGTTGTTAAGCCATAATGCTCTTTCTGGCCGTATTCCTGACACTGTAGGCAGGATGAAGCTGCTTGAAGTACTTGACCTGTCAAACAATCATTTCAGTGGAAGCATCCCAAGTACACTGGTTCATCTGGCCAACCTGCAGTACCTGTAAGACTAATAAATCTTCCTGATTGCCAACATTATATCCAGATATATCTGTATCTCAGTTCTGTAGATTATCTATAAATCTGAAGATTGATGGAGTCACGTGACCTTTTTTTAATCTGCCTCTTGTCTCTTTCCTCCAGGAAATTGAACAATAACAGCCTATCTGGACCTATACCTGAATCACTAGCCACTGATGCTCCCATGCTCTTCAGCCTGTACTTTCTATTGACAACCTTCTTGTTTGTCATTCCTGCATTGTTCTTTGAATATGTTCAGTTCTCACTGTGAGTGTGAACTTTACCTATTCCTCATTTTTAAGGAACAAAAGTTATTTATGTTCTACAGGGACGTTTCCTTCAACAACCTGAGTGGTCACCGGCCGACTTTCCGAATATGGAATGTCTTGTAAGTGATCTCAAGTTCATATTTTCCTTCCCTGTATCAACTGGGGCAACATGAGCTTTGGGGTAAAGCTATTTATATATGGTTTTCCTCCTTTCTGATTTCCTTAATCTATTATGCCTAAATAGTTTCGAAGGTAATCCATTCCTAAGTGATATCGGCTCAGAGTCAATTGCTCCCCCCGTAGGCCCAAAGGATGGCAAAGAAGGTTGTTCAGTGTCCAATTCTGGACACTTCCAATTTCATTTTAGTAAAGTTAACTAACTCAGTTGACCATATTTTTCTTGTGAGTATGTGTGCTCACCACAATTTTTTTTCCTCCAGAGGATTCCCAGGGCATGAGTAAAAACATTTTTATCCTCCTACTATGCATAGGAATTGGTTGTTTACTGGTTGCCATTGTGGCTGGAGCTGTCCTGTTTTGGCGAAAGCGTCAGCGTGAGCGAGTCTTTGCAGTTGCAGATGGTAATATTTTTTCTTCAAATGCTATATACGTGTTTAGATCTGTTGAACTTTGGGAACATTAATCTGAAAAAGGGGTTGACAGATTCATGTCTCACATTGCAGATGAGGATCCTAGTGTTACATATGCTGGGATCATCCAGCTCTATCTTCTTATTAACATGTTTGCCATTGCATAAGAAATTTGTTTAGAAATAAAAATATTTCATTGTTGTATGGACAGTTTATAGATAGACACATATCATAATACTCCCATTCAATAGATATGGGAAATTATATTGGAGCCCATATATATTCTGGATTTTTGTTGTTGTTTTCCTTTATTGTTTTATGGCTTATTTTCCTGAAGATTATATCAATACTCCTCGGTCTCATCGTTGATCACGCCCCTTGGTTCCAAGAGGTTCTGTCAATTGATGGTATGTGGGAGCGTAGACTCACTCGACTTTTGAAATCGCCAATCCATGATGATATGTTTCTAAGATAATTAAGATTTGCAACCCATTTATTTTGACTACTATTTGTTTACTTAATCATCATTCTTGATTGTACAGAAAGAAAGGCAAGAAATTATTGTGTCAATCCAAAACTCTTAATCGGATAGCCAACTAAATAACATAACTTGATGGAGTTTCGAGGTTTATTCTAAGGCACCGCCTTGTAGGGCTATGGTGTTCATCGCTTGGTTTAGGGAGGATTGGTCCTAGGATGGTGATATTAATGGTGCAAGAATGAGTGTTGTCAATGGTAGCAATGACCCGGTGGCATTAGGGAAGATGCGGCACCGAGGAATGGTGTGTTGGATGTCGTCATCTACCATGACAAAAATATGGCTCAACAAAGGATGCCAAGAGGAATAGAGCTAAGGGGGAGGCATGGCCATTAACCACATCTGAGTGTCCCATTCCATAGATTAAAGAGGGAGAAGCTGGTTGGTTGGGGTTCTCGAAGAAGGCATGCATATTTCTTCTATTGGAGCCACAAGGACCTTGCCTTTCGGTTTACCCCAACATCCAACTCTTGATCCACTAGAGTTAGATCCAATAGATGAGGGGGACTTGGGGATGTTTATTTCAAATGACCCGCGCAGCAACCATGATGGGTTAGAGATTTGAGGCCATCTTCTTCGAAGAGAAGCAACGATCATGCCTTAAGGAAAGATGGTGGTGGCATATTCATCTTGATTATGGATGCCACTTAGTGCATATTCTCATTTAGGCCATCAAGGAGCATGATGATAGGGTGGCACTTCAATTTTGTACTGTATTTCACAAGGATAAATGTTGGTGATCCACCTTGGGCCATGTTTTTGAAATTTAATCAAGGCATGAGAGTCTTGTTATTCTAGAATGCATTCTTGTTATTCTACAATGAAGAAAGCTGCCCAAGGGCGTGGAAGGTTTGGGACTCCCTTCAGATATTGTCGGGGGATTAGAAGCTCACCTAGCAAATCAATGATAGTTTGTGCATTTATCAAGATGGACTTATGCTCGTTGTCATCTGGCATATTTAGAAGTTTCGGAACACGCTCAACTTTAACTCGGAGGACATCACCACGGCCTACACAAAGCGACAAAAGATCTCTACTCCAAGGCTGTTAGATTCAAGAGTGCTCATTTGTACCTAGTCAACTTATGTCCAGAACCGTCTCTTAGAATTGTAATCTCTACCTTTGCTTCTCCCCTCTCCCTGCTCTTGTCTCCCAGTACGCTGGGCAACATCTTGTAATGTACAACCAATTTCATTGGCTCAATAAAAAGTAGGTAGGATATCTCCCCTTAATTGATTGAAAAAACCTTGATATCCTAAATGACATCAAGGGTGATGAAGGTAGCAAAGTGTGCTATGAAGATGGATCCATAGAGCGCTCAAGTGCACCGAATAAATTGGGTGCCACCTAGGTCATGTAGGATGGTTGGCGCGACTGGTGGAGATGTGCCCTCGATGTGCTACATATCAATCGAATTTTGATTGGGATCTTCAAGAGCTCATGCTATCAAGAGTAACTAGGGCCATGTTTATTGCGGGTCCACATGATATGCTCCATTGAAGGAGTCAGAGCCCTATAGGTGGAGCTAGTTTTTGGCACTCTGGCTCCGGGCACAAAAATAGCTCTAGCTCCTCACATGGGAGGGCAAAAACCGCTCCTCCACACAATCTCATTTGGTGCTACTTTGCCCACTCTAGTGCGGGAGCCGCACTATACGGTCCCTAGGAGGATACTGGGTAAAGATGAAAGGAATGTGCTAACACACATTGGTATTGAAGAGTATGGAAGCTAGATTTGGAGGAGCCATAAGTCGGAGGACGATGATGATGTAGTGGCAAGGGTTGTGGTGGGTTAGCCAATGCAATGAGGAGGGACACATGAGGTGGAAACATAGAACTAATGTTTAAGCTTGAAGCCATGGAAAATATAGGTTTATGGTAATAATAAAGTCATTCTAAAGGATAACAATTACACATTGTAGTACTAGATTGCATGGGTTCGGATTACATAAAACTGCAACATACATGCTATACATGGAAGGTCACATTTCCATAGATCAATAGTTGCTTATTGCCAAGTGGGTCATATGAGGAATAGTAGCGCAAGCTTGTTGCCTTATTTCACGGATGATCAACAAGGGTAAGGAGTCTAATCATGATCACAATAGTGTGTCATTAAAAATACGAGGTTATAAAAAAACTGAACTTATGGGTGAAAGATCGCTCCCACAACATTGCATTAAGAAGAAGCTTCTCGCACGAACACTGAGAAAAACCCTAGAGGTCAGCTACTGGACATGTCACCGAATGCGTAGGACACATGTCTATGTCCATGTGCATCTCGCTAAAAGCATCTCCCGATGGTTACACATCTATCTCAAGGTCACAACCGACATTGAGTGTTTTTAACCCTAGTCATGTTTAAATTCGCTCCCATGGTGAGTCGAACGCAATACCTAAGGTGCTACACTAAGGATCTTGTGACCATTAGGCTATAGACCAATTTGCAATAGAAGGAGGGCATGCATGTTTTTGACACAAATAATACTAGGTGGGCCAAAACTAGCATGGCTACTAGCTTGTTGGCACAACAACGAAGATATATACCATAATACAAAATGTTGAGGATCCTCTTTTTGTTTTATAGAAAGAACCTTTCTCCTTCACCAAAGTCTAGATGCAGTCTTTGTTCAAGGAGTTATATTTTTGGAACACAACTTAGCCAAATTTCAATATATGATTGAAACTACGAAGATTATTAACCACCATGGAAAAAAATAGCCCGCTATTTTTGCCGCTATAGCCCCAAATAGCTTGAAAAAAATTGTGCCGCTATTTGCGTTCATGCACAATTTTGCCGCTAAAGTACGCTAATTACGGTTTATAAAACGCTAAACACCTTGGCCTTAGCTCGCTATTTAAAACATGGTTAACCACTGATAAAAGTTGACCAAGATGTTTGGTATCTCTACCTTGTGAGAAGATGAGTTTGGTTCTTGGATTTAGGATTACCAAATCTACAAAGGTGAGTGGTAGACTCATGAAACATGTATGGGTGAAACTACGGTGTGTGGTGCGAACTAGACTATACGGTATGTCTATTCCTAGACTTGTTTTAATTTATTGCAATATTTTAGATTAGCTTTTAAGAATTCCTTTGAGTCTCAAACTTAAAAAGTAGTACTTTCTTTGTAATGCAATTCCAAACATGAAATTTTATATTCTTTACTTTAATGAGTTGTACTTGAGTTAGATTAACATGGGATTCCCAAAAGCAAAAAAAAGGGAAAGTAGATAATGTAACTCTTATGTGTTTTGATTTAAGAGAATGTGTTTGAGAGAAAAAACTATGTGTCGCTAAAATATGAGTGAGCTTTTTGGGCTAGGGCCTTGCTTTCCTATATATGCATGCGCGTTACCCACAAGTCAACATTAGCAAACTCTAGGACAAGATTAAGGCTAATATGGGTCTTGTGGTCGTACAGAGAGGAATTCATGAAACATATGAATAACTTGTCAATTTGGCTATGAACTATATATATTCAGACAAAATATTATTGTCTATATCACTTAACTTTTATAACACAAGAACTTCAAAGTTATTTTATGATCTTTTAGCAATATTTTTTAAAAGACAAGACTTGAGTTAATTTTATTTTCAATCTGGATTTATATGTATACATGTTTCCTACCTAAGTTCGGTAAATTTAGTGTAGCCGTATGTGAGGCATCTAGCTGTGCAGTGGTGGTGGTTTATCCAATCACAAGCAAGTGAGGTTCATTTAAATGGAGTGGCTACTGGCGATTCAGAATATCGAGTTATATATGTTTAATAGGAGGTGGGTTGAAGGGGCCTCTCTAGTATTGATTGGCCATAGGGGCTTGAAAGGACACGGAGGAGGCTAGGGAGAAGATGGCAGCGAGGTGGGGTGAGCATAACAAAGGAGCACCAAGGCTTTGAACATAATATGTTAGGTGGAAAGAGAAGTGTTTTGGTTTGGATGAGGGTGGCAGTGCGTAGACGCATTGATGGTGCCGTAGTTGAGGACCCGAGGTGTAGGGCTCCCCACCATGGTTTGATCCCTGGTGCTGCATGGTAGTGTGCCCACCTCCCTATTGAAACTGCATAGAAGGGTCCGTGCCTACCAAAGAAGCATGTACACGTGAGGTTCCTGCTGTTCCGAGTTCGATGGGCCCCTTCTTTAAGACTGAAGTCAAGGGGACCTCTTTCCCCTTGATCAAGTCTTTTTTATGAGGGTGGCAGTGCTGTAAGGCGGCAGGAAGGTGAATGTATTATAAAAAGGGAGGAATTGACTGTTGTATACAAGATCTAGCAGCCGACACATATTATTTTAGATTCGATGGAAATATATTCATGTTTTCAACATGTTTGCATAAAGTATAAACTCCATGATGATTTCCTCGGTGATCCTTTTTTTTTCAGGAATCAAGGATCGTATATATATACCTGCTATCCATATTGACCAACATGTTTAGACTTTTGCAATATAAGGATTCTTTTTACTCATTGTGAAATACATTGTGTTTTCATATCCTCTCGCTATTAGAATTTTGTTTGCATTGTTCATTTCATTTTGTGATATGAATTCCTTCCTATAATGATGTGATGTTCATGTTTTTTCTAGACAACTAACACTGCAGTTCATGGTTATGTTTTTTTTTTTGAAAGATCCATGTTTATGGTTTTCGATTTAACTTTGACATTTGCCCTTTTTTTAGAACATATATTAATTACCCTATATAAGTAATTAGTAACCCATTTTCTCCATAATGCACTCTTGTACCTGATAATTTATACATGTTCATAGTTTCAGTTCAGCATGACCCAAAAGGTTGTCTTGGCCATCTGAAGCAGTACAAGTTTAAGGAGATCAGAAAGGCTACCAATAACTTCAGCCAAAAAAATATTTTGGGAGAGGGAGGATATGGAATAGTATACAAGGGTGATTTGGATGGCACAACTGTTGCTGTTAAAAGACTGAAGGATCGTGATTCAGTTATTGGGGATGGTCAATTCCACACAGAAATTGAAGTGATAAGCTTGGCTGTCCATCGTAATCTCCTTCACCTTACTGGGTTTTGCATTGCAAATAATGAAAGGCTTCTTGTGTATCCCTACATGCCAAATGGAACTGTCGCTTCTAAATTAAAAGGTTAGTATTGTACTTCATGCTCTTCTATCCCATGCATGAATAGTTGCACCTTCATATTGAGAATCTCATGAGGGTAAAAATAAAAAAACAACAATTCTTTTCAGTAATCACTACCAAAATAGTGGAGTTCTTGTAGTGTTTCTAATGAGTAATAAAACACTAGCATTAGTCATAGCACTAGGGAATCCTCACTAGGAGGCACTTAGTAGGGAAAGTTTATACTAGATTTTGAATGCTAAAACACTAGGAGAACCCCACATCACTAGGAGTAGTTGAAATTTCTGGTTGTGAATCATGTGAAGGTTTCACCAATTCACTTTACTTTGTAATTTAGGATATAGACTTCGTCTCAGGAAAAACTCTGACCAATATATATTGTTCTTAGAAATAACGTTAATTAAATATGTATGTTGCAGATGGTGATTTTGTGAAACAATTTAAGAAAAATATTATATTAATGGTAATCAATATACTCCGATCACCTACCATTGGACTTTCTGACGGAGAAATGCATATTTTCAGCTTTGTTAATCATGTACATCTTCTTCATATAGGCATGATTCTAGTTTTTCCATCAAAAGATAACACACCCAGTTCAAGGCAGTTTCAACCATCCTATTTGTATAATATTAAAGTTTCCATTGCATCCATTTTTGTGAAATGGGCTCAGTCAATCTGATACACGGTTAACAATTGCTAAAACAACAAGTTGAACATAACATAATATAGGCTCTCCTTTAAATTGTTTAGTCTAATGCATTGAAGGCATTATATTCCGAGGTTTTTCCCTTTTTGAAGCAAATCCAGCTGAGTTTTCTCCTTTACTTTTGTCAGAATGTGTTAATGGGGAACCAACCTTAGACTGGCCAAGGAGAAAGAGGATAGCCCTTGGTGCGTCGCAGGGACTGCTTTATTTGCATGAACAATGTGATCCTAAGATAATCCATCGTGATATCAAGGCCTGCAATGTTCTGCTGGATGAATATCTTGAAGCAGTTGTTGCGGATTTTGGATTGGCAAAACTTCTAGATCATTGGATGTCCCATGTTATCACATCAGTGCGTGGAACACTTGGGCGCATACCACCAGAGTATTTAAAGTCTGGCCACACTTCGGAGAAGACTGATGTCTTTTGCTTTGGACTCTTTTTGATGGAATTAGTCACTGGTCGAGTGACGCTGGAGCTTCATGAGAATGAATACGAGAAGGGAGGAATTCGTGAATTGGTAAATACTATTTCTTGTTATATATGTCTAAGTTCAAATTTAGTTTTTTACTGGATTAATTTTTAAAGAAAGAGTTGTTTCCTTTAGGTCACTTGCATAGGAAAGGTCCAATATGTTTATAGGCATAAATAATATTTGGGCACCCATGTTAGAGGCATTTGAAGATAAATGGTTAAAGAGCATATAAGTTAGATGATGTTGAAGCATTTCATTAGAAGGAAAATCAATAACCATTTTAAGTTACTCTCCCTCCATTACAAATTATAGTTCATTTTGGTTTGTCCTAAGTGAAACTTCCCTAACATTGACCAAGCTAATATGAAAATATATCAATATCTAGAACACATCAAATTATATAGCTTTACTAAATTCTCCATGAACTTGTAGATATTAATATATATTTCCAAAAACTTGGTCCCAATTAGAGAAGTTTTACTTAGAAAAAGCCAAAGTGAACTATAATTTGGAACGACGGAAGAAATAAATTCAAGTATCTGTATTTTGCATTTTGTTCTACATACCTGATTGCTTCCATACTCCAGCTATTTTTTTGTACATACCTCTGCTGACAAATTATAGCACCAGAGTCATATAAACTGATTGTGTCTGACATAATAATAGATGTGCAACTTTCAGCCTCTACACTAAAGAAGACGTAGACATCTTGGATGCAAAGGGCCATATACATATCTGAGTTTTATGTAGTTTGAGTTTGCTTTTATGTGTAAAGAATGGAAGATAATCATAAACTCCTTGGAAGGAAAATATGGTCCATATAAAACTTAAGCTACCAAGAAAGCTGGTGCTTAGTAAAATATATCGTGTATTTCCTAAAAATCTGATTTGAACTCTTTAAGCTTAATATAACTAAACATGTGTTTCTGAATAATGCCACCATTTAACTTGAATTTAGACAATATGCAACTCCAGATGACACGATTATAGTTTACCACAATAATGCATATAGCTTGCATTGCACTTTTCTCAAACATATATAGTTTTTTTCTACATTCATTCCGGACCTTAGTCTGGAGCGGTAACCAGCAGCCATCGTCACATTTAATTTTCTGTCATTTTTTCTTTCTAATAACATCCAGCAGTTTTTAAATGCAAGCCATGTCTATACTAATGTAACCATAATATATTGCTCCCTAAAGTTTTGTATTCAACTTCAGTAGTAACCAGACAATAACAGCTGATCTAGATCGAATCTGTGTGGCTGCGCCACTCCAAGGAATTTCATTGTTTTTTTTTTCAAAAGGACTATATTTTTGCAAATGTGTTTCTTTTGTCCATTCAATACCATGAACTTCCCTTCCCACATAGTTGTGTCTTCATGTTTCAGGCCAAAGAACTTCTCGAACAAAATCAGCTAAGCTTGTTTGTGGACTCGAAGCTAAGAAGCGACTACAACAGTACTGAATTGGAGGAGATGGTGCAGATTGCTTTGCTCTGCACAATGTACAGACCTTGCCACCGTCCCAAGATGTCTGAAATTGTTAACATGCTAGAAGGAGGAGATAGGGTTGCGGAGAAATGGGAGGCCGTAAAAAATATTGAGGACCCAAACCCCGATTGGTCATCTGAATTTATGTGCATTGGCATAAATTATAATGATGATGACCAACGCAATAATTCAATCGAACTACAAGCCATTGAACTCTCAGGGCCAAGGTGATCTAAATGCAGCTTGTCATGTGTGTGTGTCTGTGCAGCTTGCCAAGGTGATCTAACCAGTTTTAGACTACTAACTTGGGAAGACAAAGGAAGCTTAGAGATGCTTCAAACTTTGCGTTGAGTTGCATGGCATGTGTATATATAATGTCTGTTCATGTATATGGCTTTTTAAAAAAGACCTATTTGCGACAAGACCTCCTTGTTGGACAAAATTTAGTGACATATAAAGAAAAAAGAAATTGATATATATATATATATATAAATATAAATATAAATTAACTAGTAGAATCTTCTGTTCTGCATCTGAGATTATATTACCACTCTTGTATTCTTATATTAGTTTTCATTAAAGGTGTACCTAGAAATCTATCACATCACATGCTCCATGATCTAGGATCTCTAATCTTAACTATAACATTAGGCACCCTTCGGGCACCCTACAATTAATGACTAAAAACCAAAAACTATTTTATGCATTATAGAGATACGCTTCATAATTAGACATGGCAGCACTGCAATATTATATATAGTTTTTCCCACACAATCACAGCCATCAGATCTTGAGACATGTAACTGAATATGTTATTAGTTCATAGTAAAGATATATCCGGTGAATAAATGTATACAAAATAGGTTCTGGACCACAGGAGCGTAATCACAATGTACAACACCTGGAGATCAACTATATAAACCGTACAAATAATAATGTTACTATCTCATCTTGGTGAAGATTACAGATGTGAGCAAAGGGAGCTCTGTCAGCCAAGACCTAAAACTTTCATTTGGTCCAAAATTCATATATAATAAAAAAAATAAAATGGTACCCAATGAATGATACTGTCCTTGTGTAACTAATTTGAATAAGGAAACTTCTAACAGATGAGAGGATAGAAACATACTGCAACAATTGGAATATTACATTTGCAAACCCAAGAATTCAGAAAGCAAAGACTAATTTTCTTATGCCGCAATTGAAACATCTGCATCATAAATGATTTTAGGAAATCTGCAAGCTTTGTATCGTTCAAACCCTAATTAGGATAAAGGTCCTAAATTGCATACTAGGACGGCCTCATCATGGTAAACAATTCAGAGATATATGTACTCCTGTTGTGAAAACGACCACACATTTGAATTTCAGGCATCTAAAACATTTATTTTTTATAGTTCATACTTTTTGGATATGCATTAATTTATATAACACACAATAAAGGGGGCAGGGGCAGGCCAGATGAAAGCCTGCGCAAGGGCGGCATTTTGAGAAGCACGCCTCCAGATTTGGATAGAACTTAAAGATGCCACCTGCGGTAAAAAAATCATTAATTTAGACCATAAAAGTGCTCGTATAAATTTCAATAAAGACACAACAAACTGGAAATAAAAAAAATCAAAAATTAACAAAACAACATGATTCAACTAGCAACTTAGCCTACTAACCGGAGCAAGTGCAAGCGCTACTTCCTAACGTACAAGTGCAAGCGCTACTTCCTAATGATAGATGTTGACGTTTATCAAATTTAATTATCAAATAAACAAAGAAAAGGATCCAAATGAAATCAACATCTAGACTTAGGGTTTTATCTGACAGAATTCCACGAGTTTTGGTGTTTGTCTATTTCTACAGGGGGTTAT
>Ga0182004_10001063_pt1 | contig 19268 bp, 10 predicted proteins | sample Sormic07211540_1_FD_120479 | JGI IMG/M metagenome (GOLD analysis project Ga0182004, IMG submission 120479) | Endophyte microbial communities from Sorghum bicolor roots, Mead, Nebraska, USA - 072115-40_1 MetaG | ecosystem: Host-associated > Plants > Roots > Unclassified | place: USA: Nebraska...
ACTGCCTTCAAAACCGCTCATAACCATGTCAGGGACGTAATATGCATGGTTTCAAAAATTGAGGGATATATTTTACCCGGTTTTGAAGTTCAGGGATAAAAAACAGACTTTTGCAAAAGTTGAGGGACCTAAAGTGGACTTCTTCCCTGGATCAATCAACCAAAACCCTAGAAGGCCCACGACCACCTTGCCGCCTTCCCAACTCCATCGACTCCGGCGACGGCGTCGCCGTCGCCCGGTGGTTGAGCCCGCTGGAAATCTTTCTACTTCGGTCCTCTCCTCGCAGCGGTACTATATTACTCCTCGGTGGCTAGAGATTTTGATGCTCATACGTATTTGAATCCTGGATTGTGTTCTGTTGTTTAGCTGTTGCGAACTTGCGATTTGCAATCTTATTTTCCTATATAAATATATTTTATTGCCTCAGTATTGAACCTAGGAACCTTGCAGGTCGTAGCTTAGTATCAGTTTTAGCGAGGTATAGGCGTTAAAGGCTGATGCTTTACTTTCGTGGATGATGCACAATCTTACCTCAGTGTCTGAAACTTGTGGTATTTCTACATTATGTGCTATTGAGCTACATATCGTCTTGGGTGCACTTTATCCCGTAAGTCCATTCGATTAGACAGAGGAGCGCCTGATTTGTTGATTTTGACAGGACTGAAGTGTTTAATGGTGCGCCTATTCAATTTGTGAGGTCAAAAACTTCTTTCGTAAGTTGTTCAGTACAGTCAATCAGCCGTGTAATGAGTGTTTAGGTCCTCAGCTGTGAAAATGCTTAAACATTGTTGGCTAGGACTCTTGGTGCCGCAACCATCTTGTTGAGCTTTTATGCATATTCTCCCTGCTAATGATGCTTAGTTGCAATGTTCCTTGTATCTGCACCACCTGAAACTGCATTGAACTCTGCAGTAAGTTCACTAGCTAGGAATTTGTAGGCTTGCTGTTTACCTTTCTTATCAAAATAAATCTAATAAGTTAGCTAGCCCATTGATATCATTAAATAGTTCCCTCGGTGCATGCCACTGTTTTCTTTTATCATGAACTTTTATTTCCCCCTGCTCCTTTTATCACTAGGGGCCATATAATTGACCAAATCACGCTAAATCTTTTCTTCACTTTGGTCAAAGGGTGATCTGAAAGAAAAGATATGTGAAGTTGAACGCTGATCTATGAGCACAGTGCTACAGCTCACTGATAATCTGATATTGATCATATGAGCTGTGTCTTTGTACTATGCTAATCTGCCCAGTGTTCTATCTTTTGTCGGTTGTCTACTTTACTATTGATTACGGGATACCTAGGTGGCTACTAGGTTTTTCTGCATATGTTTTGCATTTTCAACACTTCACATCTTGCAATATGCAAGGTACTTTCCATTATATTTCGTATCATTAAATTTGAATATTTATTATGTTGTCTATTTCAATTTGCCAGATGATGGACAGCTCTGCTTTTGAAGTGTAGATGTGTGACCTAGTACCTAAGAAATCTTAATGCATGGTGGCCTTGTACCCACTCAAGTTAGGACCAGCCACTGGTCATAGCATTTTGTGCTGGCCTTCGAGGCCTTAATGTTTCTGGTATGTTTGGTCCTGACTCCTGAACCATATGCTCCCTCTGTCCTGTAATATAATATATTCTAAGAATTTTAAGCAAAATTAAGAGAAAACATAAAATACGCATGTACCCTCATTGTATTTCCTAATTAGACGCCATCGTCAACGTGATTAATGGTGATTGACTGATAAATGCAAAGTATTTTAATGCAAAATTGGTTTTTGTTCTCTGAATGCTTTATATTTGAGGACAAATTTTGAATGTTAGAATACACTATATTACAGGATGGAGGGAGTAGGTTGTTTGATTTTATCTTAGCCTTGTTTGATTGTCTTTGATAATGCTACTGATTCACTTACCTTTATGGATAAAAAAATATATTAAAAAAGTTGTCTTTGATAATGATATGCTATCTCTTTTTGCATCGATAGATTGATTGTGACTCCTTTTTTTCAAGCGTGTAATTGATCTACCTTCATGTTGTCATCCTCAGGTGAATTGTTGTTTAGGAGTCGACATCGATATATAAATTTGTGTCCACGTACATTGCACATGCTGAAACAGTAAAGGAAATCTATTGCACAGGAAGGGAGACCAGGACTAGGGTAGCTGCATGGCTGTGACCTGCTGAAGAATTGAACAAAGGCAAGCACACTGGCTTCTTAGATTTCTAAGCTGGCATGCAATGCCGATGACATACTTTCTATCAAGGGACCTACTCTTTTGGGATTCTTAGGATTCAAGTATCCTTCACTGGTCACTTTAATGGTATGAAAGGGAGAAAGGGAAAAAAATACAGATAGAAGGGGAAAAGGCCACTGAATGAGGTAGGGCAAAAAGGGACTCCAATCTAAGATTGTCTTAATGGCCCAAGAATTATTTAGCTCTGCCATTGTGTGGTGGAATTTGCTGGACCATCAATTCCGCCAGCCCAATTCGGTCTTCTACTGCTCCACAGGGATGAGTGAATGGTCATGTGAAACTTTTGCGTGCCTTGCCACACCACCAGGTCCATGAGTAACCTTGCTTTCGGTAGAGGGGCAGGACTGGAGGAAAGATGGCTATAAATATGGTGTGATGCAGAGGGGGTCATCTTGTGCTGAAAGCAAAGCCTGGCTGGAAAGAGGGAGGAAGCTGACGATGAAGAGGCTGTTGATCATGCGAAGGTGTGAGCCGATCGTGCGGTTCACGTGCTGCAGCGTGCACTACAGGGAGTGCCGTCGGAACCATGCGGCGAGCACTGGAGGCTACGCCATCGATGGATGCCGGGAGTTCATCGCTGAAGGGGAGGAGAGCACCAGTGGTGCTCTCAAGTGCGCGGCCTGCGGTTGCCACCGCAGCTTCCACCGCAGGGTTCAGGTCTATGAGGTTGCATGGGATTACGGATCCGACACGTCGTCAACCGAGTAGAGAGCAGAGAGGAGAGGTGAGGTGCAAGGTGCTCCGAGCTTGGATTTGTGCTCCTGCAATGGCAAATGCTCAAACAATTGGTCTCTTTCTTCTATGTCTCCGGTGACAACCTGGCTGGTGGATGTATAGGGCCCTTGTGATTGTTTGTAGCGTGTACACCCTGATTTGACCCCTCGAAATTCTTATCTACAGTTTCTCTGTCTGCTACACCCTTGTATTGTAATTTGAGTAAAGTATATGCGAGTTCAAATTACCTATTTCTTCTTTCCATCTGAATTTTCCTGTGGGTGGAATTAATCCAGATTAGCAGTTGATTTAGACTTCTCACTGTGGTCTTTACTCCCTGTGGCAGTCCACACTTCACAGTGACAACAGTATTTTTGCTGGTCGGCTACTGTGTGTGAATAAACGTAGTTTTGTCACTTTATTGGCTTGTCAGTTTGTTTATCTCAAACAGAGAATTTTTTGTCGTTAGAAACTTAGAATACGATCAAAGTCAAGGGCGCATAATGTTCTGCTGCATCAACTAGGAATTTTCACAATACCACACGGAGACTGAAACCCTATTTTGAATGAGAGAATTTTTCCTAGTTGGGTGTATATTGAGCTGTTAAACATGGGAAGTTCAAGTTCCTGAGTTTCGAACGGCCATTGAGCTAGGAATTGACCACTTGTATTGTCATACTGCAATTGAAGCTACAAGTAGAGGTAGATGAGGTTGATGGTTCCAGCCAGTAGCACCAACTGTAAATCATTTCTTTGGTGCCAATGGGTGGAGATTCAGGCCCCTTTGCAACCTAGTCGACACGACTGTTATTTTGACATTTATGTGGAAGGAAAAGTTAGATGAGTTTTCATTCTCCCGGCAGGGCAGGGCTGGGCTGGGCTGAACAGCAGCATAAATACGGCTATTTTCAATTCATATTTTGTAAGAGTTCCACTCTTGTTAAATAAGGTGCCATATAGACTAAACTAGTAACATGACAAGAAATTTGTGAAGATAGAGAATTAATATATTTCATCTAGATGAAACATATGCACATTTATCGGAACTTAACCCCACCGTGAGCAAACAGTTCCATCCAAGGTTTTTAAAACCAAAATAAAACCCCATTGACCATTGTGACCTAATAGATCCACAACATAATAGAGCAACTAAATGTTATTGCTAGCATATGAAACTGCAAAGTAAAACCCTACATTGGAGGCATTGTTTCATTCACCACTCCAAATCTTTTTTAGAAGATATTGCACTTTTGGGAACTGCAAAATAAGACTCCCTTAGAAATGCTTGAACCTATGGTGGTGAATTCGTGAAGAAAAAAGTCTACATAACCCCCAAACTATCTAGGGTGAAATACTTCATCCCCAAACTATAAAATCGGATATTCTACCCCTTGAACTTTCAAAACCGGTCAAATAACCCCCTAGAGTGGTTTTAGAGGGTGGTTTTGTCTTTTTTTTATTTATTTCCGCTGAACGTTTAAAAAATCATAATAAATCACAAAAAAACATAAAATGAAAATTTTAATTTTGTTGGACTCCTGATGAGTAGATCTACATAGTGAATATATAATATGGTATACTTTAGTATAAAGTTTTGGTCGTAGCTTTAAATATAAGTTTTTCTATAATTAATTCAAATAATTCATATATGTAGATCTTATGGTTCAATTGTGGTAAACTTTTTACGGTGGGCTCGTTATTGTATGTTTGAACTATGGTAAAAGTTTCATATTCATTGGATCACGTATAACTTAGTTAAGATTTATTTAGCTTTATTCTTGTCAAATATTTATCTATAACTAAGTTATACGTGATCCAATGAGTATGAAATTTTTACCATAGTTCAAACGTACAATAATGAGCTCACCATAAAAAATTACCACAATTGGACCATAGGATCTACATATATAAATTATTTGAATTATTTAAAAAAACATAGATTTAAAGCTACAGCAAAAACTTTGTACTAAAGTATACCATATTATATATTCACTGTGTAGATCTACTCATTAAGAGTATAAAAAATTGAATTTTTTATTTTATGATTCTTTTGAGATTTATTATGATTTTCCAAAGTTTCAGTAGAAATAAATAAAAAAGATAAAGACAAAACCACCCTCTAAAACCACTCGAGAGAGTTATTTGACCGGTTTTGAAAGTAAAGAGGGTAGAATATCTAATTTTATAGTTCGGGGGATAAAGTATTCTATCCTAGATAATTTGGGGGTTATGTAAAATTTTTCCAATTCATGAAGGAGCGGTAGTGCCGCGAACTCTACTAACAGTGCAGTGAGTTTGTTTTAAACATGCCTATTCAACATCACCTCTCTCTCTCTCTCGGCTAAGCAGGACCTTATGAACGCAGTTTTTTTGCCCTCAAGGGCATATGCTCCCACTCTCTCCACCACTGGATTCGCATTGAGAAGTGTGCAAACACACATCTCAAAGCAGATTCGCATTGAGATGTGTGTTTACACACTTCTCAATGTGAATCCAGTGGTAAAGAGAGTGGGAGCATATGCCCTTGAGGGCAAAAATAACTTTCCCACCTTACACACTAACATATGAAAATGGTCTATTTTGAGACTGTTCTTTTTATCCCTCCATCTCTAGAAATAATTCGAGATGTCTATAAGAATCATTTTGTAGTAGACTAGTAGTGATTTGAGCTAGAGTTGCTTGTTCAGTTACTACCACATGCACGTCTAAGGGCACAATGATGCATTTGGCTCTAGCAATGGCATAGAGCTACGGTGGCTCTAGTATTGCTGCTCTCCCACTTACGATCACCTATAAGCAATTAGCAATGTTTTTCTAAACATTAAATAATAAACAGTGGGACACACTTTGTATAGTGTTTAGGCCGTTTAGATGGTATTTGAATGGAGTTAAACGTTATAAACAGTTTTTGTATAGTAACACAAACATACATATTTATGTATGTTAGAGTTAAATATGCTAGAAAGTATACATATTTATGCATGTAAAAAATAAGTATTCTACCAATATCTTTTTGGAAGAACACAAAATCTCAATCCACCTCATATATAGTTAGGTGCCAAATGTGGTAGCTATAATCCTTCTATTGGCTACTCCATCCCAATGTTTTCGCTCGATCGTTTCTGTGGCTGATGCTAATACTAATGTTGATTTGTTGTGAGAGAAAAATACTATTATATGGGTGAAAAAGTACGGTTGATTCTGGATGATAAGTTCAAGCAAACAGAAGGGTTTGGACACAGGAATTAAGAGACATGAAAAGGTATTGTTCACAGAAAAACAAGATGAAGAGAGAGAGAGAGAAATAGAGATAGAAATGTATTGGAAAAAGAAAATTGTGTATTTGGAGAAGAGAAAGGAGCATGGGAAGTGAAAGTTTCAAGTATTTTGGGATAAAATTTCAATCCTCATCTTATATTTTGGGATGGGAGGACTGCATGATAGAAAAATTATAGATATAATCTCACGTAACTTTAGACCTCTACAATACTACGACCCTATTTGGTGTAGTTTGAGACAATTCTGGCTAATATTAAAAAAATAGGTAAAACTCTGCTTCACGTCATGTCTAGGACCTCGTTTGGCACGGCTCCATACGTAGAGCTTTTTAAAATATATTCTCACAAAACCCATACAAGACTCGTTAGGACAAGGTGAGACTATTATTTTCAGTTCCACCTTCCACGTATTCTTTGGTGAGTATGATTTGAGATATGTTTTGTCAGAAGTCATTTGATTTTATACTAATTGACACAAAATGACTCTAAACAGCTCCAAGAACCAATGAAAAAGTGGTGCCGAATGGTATCTAGATCTTAGATTAGCGGAGCTGAAGCGAATCGAAGCTACGTCAAACGGCGCCTAAGAGAGGTTTTGCCTTTTGACCTGTGAAGGAACAGAGTCACATTCACATGTGGCGACCGGGTCGGGGCCGCGGGCAGTGGCGGATCTAGCACTAGGGCCAATAGGGCCATGGCCCTAGTCTTAGTCTTTAATCACAGTGAACAAATTACTATTTCTCTTATAACTAAGCACAATTAGCATTGATGTCTATATAATAGCCTTAGTCTTTGACTAATTCTGGATCCGCCCCTGGTCGCGGGGCATGCCCAGGTTTTGTGAAACATGCAATGCTTGCAGCGATCTAGCTCATCTTGAATGGTCGGCTCTGTGACTATTACGAATGGGCTTTATGAGCTGCAGAGCATGACAGCTCGCGCACATGAATACGCTCCAGTTAGTTAACAACAGTCGCCACTACTGTTTGCATGTACAGGGTGAAGAATATCCATAAGAAATGTGATCGGACTTGTGCTGGCAAGCCGCTAGATCCATATGATCTCCATCGTTGATCTGAGGTTGTGTACCGTCGGATCGCAAGAGATTAATCAAGATTCCTGTAAAAAGTAGTGTGATCCGTAACAGTTTCCGGTGAAGTTGCTATGAAAAAAAAATAAAGTAATCACTTGTTAAGAAAACTTCCTACTTTTGATTACTATAATTAAAGGCTATCTTATTATTACTAATTAAATGATCTAAATCTTTGTAAATCATCATGAGACACGCTAAAAAATAAATCTTAAAATTTCTCACAATAATTAGAAACATTTAACTTTTAATTTGGATGCATTGTTACTTTTAGTGGCTGTCAGTCTGTCACCACCTAGATAGCTTGGAGGAAGTTAGGATCCTTGAGCACTCCAATTACTCTTGTTGGTGATTGTTTGGTAGCTCGATCTAATCGAGTCATTATGAGGGGTTTTATGATCACTCTATGACCGTAAGAGATCGAGAGGGACAACTCTAGTGGAATCATAGAGGCTAACTGGAGTGCAAACCCTACATCAGTTCTAAACCTGTATCTCATGCGTTTGTCATAACATCAAGTATAATTGTTGCTTGTTTGGGCTACTGATTGTAAGGTGCTTGCGTCATTTAGCTCACGAGTTACCTCAAGAGCTAACTTGACCAAAGATAATAGCTTGACATAATATAATATACTATTTACAAAACACGATTTCAGCGGACTATGTTTCATTGAAAAATAAAATTTGCTAAAATACAGGTGGCACATGGCATGCTTTTGCCACATTTTGACATGGCTACAATCCAGACACAGATTTTGTTTCTTCTAGCATAAGCAAACTTTCGCTTGGACATAAACTAAACAACTTTATTATCTCTATTTTAGAATAGTCCCAATTTTAACATGGCCAAATTTTGGCAGGGCCTTTTTTTTTGTCACCAACGAAACAGCCCAAGGCACGATTGGAACGCAGCAGGCAAAGACAAAAAAAAAACAGAACATAAGGGCCCATAACAGATCCCAGTTTGGCTCTTTGCTTTCTGTACTGGAGGCCCAGTAAGTAATTAACGACACATGGACGTAGGGAATCAAACCCAGAAATGACGGAATAAGGCCCAATATAAAATGAAAGCGTCCACTTTAAGTGGCTTTTTTTTTTGCAAACCAACTGCTAAACGAATAACTACGTCTTTTTTCCTTAAAAGAACTCACTCTTTTATAGTGTGATTAGTTCAAAAAACTACATTTTTTCTGTAAAAAAAACTACGTAATTTTTTTGCAAATCTACTGCTAATGAATAACTACGTTTATTAATCATCATATATGATAATTTTGCAATATACCAAAGACACATTTATTTTTGTGCTGTCTGTGCACAAAGGTAGGAAATCCAATTGGCAAGCCCGTAATATTTGTAGGTTTCCTTGTTCCCTGGAATGAAATGAAGTCCCTATTTTAATCTAAAAAAAATATCCCGCATTATTCAGGCTAAAAGACAATACAGTAATGTACCTTTAGCTAAATCCAACAAGTAGCATTCCAGACGGCCAGGTAATTGAACACCATACAAATTGGCTGTCAGCCAGATCCTTTGATGCGGCGAGTGATATCTCTCCAACTCCAATTGCTGCCACGCCAAACTTGCTAATACTAGTAGAGCACAAAAAGAAAAACGTGTCAGGCCATAATGATCCGCACAGTCCACCAGCATCTTTTTTGCGATCCCCTGCACTTGATGCCACGGTATATAATCATGGCTTCCAAACAGAACCAAGCGATAGATAGTGCATGATGCCAAGAGTAATAGCATGTCAATTGTGAAAGGGACTGCTTTTATTTAGCACTGATGATGCGTAAGAAAATGTAAGTGTGTTTTCTTGCAAAAGAAATGTAATTATTATCAGTAGCAATTAGGGAGTTCAGACTATTTGCTTATAGTTATGTCTCACTCATGACCCCACACAGAATTATGCAGAATCCAATAATCCCCCTATTTGACCAATTGGAAGTGACATGTTGAAGCAAACAAGTGCCAACCTGCCCTACTATTTGATCAGATTTGATGCCATTTAGCTCCATGTAAAAAGAATAAACAAAAATTAGAGACCTTTTTTACATGTGTGTGTTACTCTCATATATCAGTAATCATTTGGTCAAAAAAAATATGTCAGTAATCATCCATCTCCTTAGAATTATTACCATTTTACCAATCAACTAGCGTCAACAATTTGAGTATCTGCAAATAAAAGTAATTACTAATTAGTAGTAACATCATAAAAAACAAAATTAACATTTATATTTATTATGAGCCATGCATAGGATTTGGTACTACTAATCAATCTTGGTTCTAGTACTGTTTCTGATGAGTTTGTTTTCCATGGAATCGGATGTTAGCACAGCTAATTATCACCTTTAGGAAAGATAGAAAATGATAGAAAAGGTTAGCCACTTTCGGCTAACTTTGATGGAGTTTTCAGAGATAAGATTAAGATCCCCATCTGATCTCCCCATACCATCCACCCTAGGCCTCATATAATACATTCTTTTTTCAATTATTGGATACAAGGCCTCGTTTGTGTGGACCCAGAGCACCAAGTGTTACTGTCGCAGTGAACACAAAATCTAGCTACAATTCAGCACCTTGCTTGCAACCTCGAATACTCATCCGGAATCACAAATAATTGACATACAGACTAATAAGTAAACCACTTCCAGTCAAAAAACATGACGTTTAGGATAAGATTTTGTTAAGCCTTAAAAACTATAAACATCAATAAATATTACATCATTTAGAAAAGCCTGCAAGTTATGCGTGTCGATTAGTATTCATAATACATATGAAATCTCTTGAAGGATTTTATTAAGAAAATATATACTCTAGAAAATATTTCTGACTGAAGGGGGTAACTTTTTTCTTTTACTGGATTAGATTATTAAGTAGCTACAATAACAGTAGCAATTTACTCGGGAAAAAATATATAAGCAAAGCTGTCAAGTGGGCAAGGTGACCTGAGGCTCACAATTATGCCCCCATCTCCGTATTATCCACAGGGAATCTTTGTGGAGGACATCGAAGCCCCAATACAACAACACAGATATGATATGAGTGCCACCCATGCACACATAGATGCAGTCAATTGCACACGGCAGAGGCATCCCACCAATGATGGTTTTTGCTTTGCTCCACTGATTCATTCCACTCAAGCTCATCCCTTCTCCTCCTCCCTCAGTGAAAGAGAGACAGTAGTAAGGGTGGGCATGGACAGCAGTGCATCTTGGAAGGGTGTTTTTGCACACATGATTATTAGCTAGTAGCTGCCCAGGGAAGAAGCAGAGGCAGCAGCATCATTCTCTTTCCCTCCCCACTCCCAACTTTCACCAGACCCCTACTCTACTCTCTGGTACTCCATTTGCAATAGGAATTCATTATTGTTGCAATGGCAGATGCACTCAATAAATGGAATCATGCTGATTTTGTGCCATTGCCAGCCAGATGCTACCACAGATGCATCCCCCACCACAATTGCATCAAATGGGGAGGAGGCCGCTAGCTGATGGTGCATGTGGTTACAGCAGGGGGCATTTACCAGCTGGAATTAGTCGATGCATGCATGTAGTACAATTGTTAGGAGTGTTATTTGTAGTTTCACATGCAAGGCATTGGCACCCCTCTTCATGTGATAGCATTGGTTTGTGCATGCCCCACTTTATTTGCTCTCACATTAATTTGTTACTGTGGTGTGTCTAGTGTGTATGTGTAATTCAGTCTCTCTTTTTTTTTCTAAATAAGAGATTTTTTTATCTAAGTCTAGTAGTGAAATTCCTAATATCCTAAAAAAGGCCATCCAGTATCTTTCAGCTGTGATGGGAGCTTAACAAGTCAAGACTACTGACTCAACAATAAAGAGGTAACAGGCAATTTGTTTGACAAACCAATGCAGCAGCCAAGACAAGCATAACAGGATAAACCTCTTTGGGACCATCCAGTGTCATGACTTTGGGAAAAGAATTAGGACAATCACCGCATTGAGAGCGGCATTTCGACGCAGTGTGTGCTTTGATATTTATCAGAAAAGGAAAGCAAAGTTAGGTTTATCTCCATTGGCTAAGGTCCAAGTGTTTGGGCGTTAACATCAGTCCAAAATTTTGATTACCAGTGTTGTTGTGTGTGAAACATGAGTTGAATTATTGGGTGCGCTATTTTGACTAGTAATCAATCACAATGTGAACCAACTAGTAGTTATCAGCAGGGACAGGCACCATGTGTCGTCGCCAAAAATATGGTACTATTTAATCTGTGTTTTTCCCCCCTCTTGGGGGTGAATGGGTGATGGAATGGAACATTGCTGTGAACTGTCATTGCAGGAGCGGTCCAGTAACTTTGCTAGCTCCCTGGAATCCTAGGACTATAGGTAACCTGATGTGTCGGATAGGGTACAGAAAGAGGTGGAGAAAAATGTTAGGTCTTAATCGATCAAGATCGTATCTGATAATCCGGATAGATTAATGTGGCCAATTTTACCACTATCGATCGAGTGCTCTAGAAAAGTTTTCCGTGTTCATGTTTTCTTGTACATCTTGATTTCCTTCCAAACGGAGGAGTTAATAGTTTGGTTCAACTTTTTTTTATCTGCTTTCTTCATGGGTGTTTTCTCTGTTGCATTTTTTTAATTTTGATTCTAGGTTCTTTAATCTTTTATGCACTTTAGTGACTAGGCCTCATAGATTCGTACTTGCACGTCACCTTATTTCTGTAACGTAAAATATAATTTTAAATTGTCTTCTATAAAATTTTTCACATGGTCTACCACCGTTCAATGGCAGAGAGAAGGGGTGGGGGCCGGCAGCACCCTCCAACATTCCAAAGACTCCCGCTCGCATTACACCGCCAATTAATTATCTAGTTAATATTACAATTAGCTAGTTAATTATGTTATTTGTGCTTTGATTTTTTTCCTCTCTCTGCATTAGTCTCTAGTATCATCTTATACAATTGAGAATTAGACCTTTTTGTTATTTTCTCCATCTCTTTTGTACTTTTTATCATTGTGCACCAAACATAGTTTGTCCCCCACAATACATCCACTAATTAGCTAGTTAATTATAATTAGTGCTTTGCTTGTTTGCTCACTCCGAAATGATCTCTTATGATATCTATATTATTTAGGATTAATCTTCATGTTATATTTCTTATCTACTTTGTTCTTGTTTTTAATGCTATTTTTTTGGGGTCTAGTTATTTTTGTTCCCATTTTGGCTATAATAGTGTTTTTATCTTTCTTCTGTATTGTAACACAAATAATATTTATTCAGTTGTTATTTATTCTCTCCATCCCAAAAGAATATCATCATAGGTTTAGACTAAGTCAAACTTTCTTAAGTTTGACTATGTTTATAGTAAATATTATCAACATTTGTATATCCAAAAGAGGTCATATAATATGAAAATATATTTCATTATCTATCTAATGATACTTATTATGTATCATAAGTATTATATTTTTTATATAATTTGGTCTAAGTTGAGATGGATTGACTCCTCTTAAAGCGAGAAGAATATTATTTTTGGGAAGGAATGAGTATGCTCTTATCGTGTATATATTTCATCGTATCCCTATGATATTGTCAATTGTTCTATTGTTATTGTTAATGACTCTTTAGTTTTGCTAAACATTGTTATTTAACTTAGCCATGAAACATTTTTAGCATCGCTAATACCAAGGAAAATATTGATTCCTTACTCTCGATGGCTATAATCCATGACTCTCCATCATGCTCTTCACTTAATGATTGTAGTAATTTTTTTAATTAGAATAGTGGTTGTAGTAATTGATCTCATGGACCATCGAATAGTTATTGAATTGATGATTGTTGAATGTTTAACCAAATGAAAGTTGGTCATAGACGTGAGTATGTTGATTTGTTATTTGGTTTAGTACTTTAATGAATGCTGGGTTATGGATTTGGAGACATGTTCTTCGAGAACCCTCTACATATATTTGAGTATTTGTGCTCATAAATTTTCCTTAGTTATGCGTCTACGTGCATAATCAATAAAATCTTTCTTGGTTTCTATAAATCTGCCAAATAAAAAAGCATATGCTACATTACGTGTTATAACTTTGTACATCTCTTAGAAGAGGCACCGCTAGCTATTTAAAACCTTGCCTAAAAAAAGAATACACGTTCAAAAAAAAGGAATAGTACCGTTACATATTTTCATTAGCAAGAAACATAGCCAAATTTAAGTTAAAAATAACTTGAACATAGATAGGCCGTTCACGCTACTAACCACTTCTTACCAACTAACAGGCCAGACTATGTGCAAATATGAGATACCAATTTATATATTCTATGTGCTAGAGATAATTACGAAGGGAATGGGAGGAGTAGCTAGCATCGTCAACATTTGCGTGCCAATGTGGCAAATCGACCATGTGTGTGTTGGGCAAAACGATCTTGGCAAGGCAGCTCACCTTTCTGAAAAGTCGATCCCTGTTGTTCTACTGTGGATGAGAAAAACGTCTTCTGTGAGAAGCATGCATGCAGCACTTTAAAATTTTGATACGGCTCACACGTTGGTAGGAGTAGCTAGCAAGGGTCTAGCTACGCCTGCAGCATGCTAGTATATGCTAGTGAGTTTTTTTCGAAAGATCATATGCTAGTGAGTTAGGGTAAGAGCACATTGATTGGTGCTAATGGCCAATCATCTTAGCCAGAGCCAAAGGCATGCAAGGCTCCGTCACCATCACACTAGCTTGGTCAGGATTAGATTAGATGCGCTTTTAGGGTTTGACACCCATTTGTGGTTTTGGCATGCATACGAAATTAAAGGCGGCATGGAGAGTACTCGTCCTATATTATTGGTCCCATGCATGCAGCATATCATGCATGAGATGATCGAGACTCAAACCATGGGGATGGTCCTCGAGTCCTTGGTGGTCCAATGATTAGCTAAACCCACACGAAAATGTACTAAACTGAAAATGCAAGGTAGGAGCGCCGTAGGCTCACACGCATTAGCATTAGGGAGTGGTGGTCCAGGACCAGCCGATTATTATTCAATTTGTAAACCACCAAAGAGCGTCCCGTCAAGCTAACATTGAAGCTCTGCTCAGCTGCATGTGTTTTCAAAGATTGAGTACTGTGTTTTGCCACACGCACTCCTTCATTCAACCTGTGGGGATGTTAAATTTGTTTTGAGGCCATTTTTTTAGTATATGCAGTGTGCCACATGTCTCCTGGTTGCTGGAAAGTTTGTATGTGGTTAGCAAACTTTAATACTGGTATTGTTCGTTGTAAGAGAATTATATAGTCCTTGTTTACTTCATCCTAAAAACCAAAAACTTTTCAAGATTCTTTACCATATCGAATCTTGCGGCACATGCATATGGCATTAAATCTAGATAAAAATAAAAACTAATTGCACAGTTTGTCTGTAAATCGCGAGACGAATCTTTTAAGCCTAGTTTCTCTATGATTGGATAATGTTTGTCAAATAAAAACGAAAATGCTATAGTGTCAGAATCCAAAAAAAATTTGGATCTAAAAAAAGGCCATAGTATGTAGTTTCGTAGAAAAAATCGTTTATTAGAACTGAATATGTTCTTTTCTATACTACTAGAAGAAGTAAATCATTGATAAAAAATTCAGAACCAATAAAAAACCAGTTTTGCCACAAGTCGTGTATTGCTTTCTTTGGGTCCTAGGGTTTTAAAAGGTTGATGAACATAAAGTTGGTGGCTTGGTGCTTCCACAGCAACCAAGCATTTGGCGCTGTTCAAAGCACACTACTAAGCGCCTTTATTAGCAGTGTCTCTAAGGCCTTCTTTAGATTTAAAAAGTTTTTAGATTTTGACATTGTAATATTTTTGTTTTTATTTAACAAATATTATTTAATTATGGAGTAACTAGGCTTAAAAGATTCGTCTCGCGATTTAAGATAAACTATACAATTAGGCCTTGTTTAGATCCAAAAACTTTTTGGATTTTGACACTGTAGCACTTTCGTTTTTATTTGACAAACATTATCCAATCATGGAGCAACTAGGCTTACAAGATTCGTCTCGTGATTTACAAGTAAACTGTGCAATCAGTTATCTTTTTTATCTATATTTAATGTTTCATACATGTGCCGCAAGATTCGATGTGATGGTGAATCTCGTAAAGTTTTGGGTTTTTGGGTGTATCTAAACAAGGCCTTAATTTTTATTTTTATCTATATTTAATGCTCCATACATATGCCGCAAGATTTGATATCACAGAAAATTTCGAAAAGTTTTTAGTTTTTGGGTAAAAAAAAAACCTAAGTCAAAATGGCGTCTGATTTGCACGAGAGATCCGGAGCAGAGCAGCGAGCGGCGCTCGGTCTCAACAAATCTCATCACACCGCGCGCGTTGACCATATCACCATATTGGGAAAAGGCGGGCCCCAATAGCAACACCTCCCTTCAGGTCCGATCCGGACCCACCTGCAAGTGTACTAGTAGTAGCTACACTCACCACCCAAAACAAAAGGTTAGCAGGCAGATCAAGGCGTAGGCGTAGGCTTGGTGTAGGCCACGTCACGTACTATGGCAGTTGCAGCAGAGATGAGCCATAGCAAGCGAGCCTGAGCTGGGGGAAGCGTACTCGAGCTCGTCCACCTCGCGCAATCAGCAGCCTTCAGCCAAGGCCTTGTTTAGTTCAAAAGATTTGTCTCGTTAATTCCGACCAAACTATACAATTAGGTTTTATTTAGTTCATTCTGAAAACTAAAAAGTTTTCAAGATTCCTCGTCACATCGAATCTTGTGGCACATGTATAAAACATTAAATATAGACGAAAACAAAAACTAATTACACAGTTTAGCTGTAAATCACGAGACGAATCTTTTAATTCTAGTTAGTCTATGATTAAATAATATTTGTCACAAATAAACGAAAGTGCTACAGTACCGAAAATTTTTTACTTTTCGGAACTAAACAAGTCCCAAGCCAAATACTCTAACCGTTCATGGAGTACGTATATCAATCAATGAACTCCAACAAACTCCATTGAAAGCCACTTTCATGGCGTGCCGGTGGTAATAGCGGTTCGTTCGTCCCAACGGCTGGCACAAGGTCAATCCCAGGGTACGTACGTACGTACGTTCTCATCGTGCTCGTCCACGGCATTTTTATTTCCCTTTATTTTTGAAAAATACTCTACCATGACCATGCCAGAGGTCCAGTTCGTATATTCGAAATTTTGAATTACTCGGCCTTATTTAAATTCAGGGCTTGTTTAGTTCACTCCAAAACATAAAAGTTTCAAGATTTCCCGTTGCGGCACATGTGTATAACATTAAACATAGGTAAAAATAACTAATTGTATAAGTAAAAGATGAATCTTTTAAATATAATTAGTCTATAGTTGCTAAATAAAAACGAAATTGCTACGATGCCCAAAAATTTTCATCTCCACAACTAAACAAGACCATGGTGTAAAGTTTTAGTGTCAACGTGTGTTATAGGTGTTCGCATAGTAATAATAAAACAAATTATAAAATTCATAGACACCGCTAAGCCTAATTAATCTGTCATTAGCATATAAATATATGTTTACTATAGATTTACTGTAGCGTTATATTATCAAATCATGGATTTAAAAAACTTATCTCGTAAAATAATTATAATATATAATTAATTATTTTTTTGTCTATATTTAATGGACTATGCATGTGTCCAAACCTCGGTCAGTGGGAGATGGAATAACCCCAGTCTGCTCCAAAGTACACGAGCATGTGGCGCGAAGCTGTGCACATTTGCGACGGCACAGTTGACGTGAATGCGAACCAAACCAAGGGTGAAACTGTAGCAGGGCCACGTCGTCAAAAGGGTGCTGCGGAAAAGTGGTCTTGTCACCACTCGAGAAGACGAATCTCATCGACCTTTTTCGAGCTCGATCACGCGCTGATGCTGAAGCGCCGCCCGGCCGGCGGATTAATCGCTCGCAAAAGTCTAGTCCAACAAGCCAACAAGGTGGAGCGAGGAAGGGATGCCTCCACGGCTCCACTCCATCATCATCATCATCATCATCCATGCAGGTCTCGAAGCAACACCAGCTGCGTCCCCCGGATTTGCCCGATCGAGTACAGTACAGGTCTCTTGCTTAAGCAGGCTGCTAATTGCCCTCTCCGCATAATTGTTTTGACTTTTGAGTACGCATGAATGTTCCCCATGACTTTTGTCTTTTGAGTACGCATGAATGTTCCCCATGACGAAAACCATAATCAAAAGATTCATCCCACAAATTACCCTCTAAACTATGTTTTTAATTTCGTAAATAATTTATATTTAGTACTCTATACATATATCCAAACTTCGATGTAATGAGAGCTAAAGTTTACTGATACAAATCAAATTAGGCCTTACGTGTGAGTTTTTACATAGATTTGGATAGGGGAACGGGTTCTGATCCAACCTTTCATTATGACATCCACAGCTCCCCATCTATCTACATTAGGTAATTATGAAATTCATAGGAGGGCTGTGTACATCCTCGGATGTAGCGGCCGGATTTTATATCTATTATCTAAAAAAATAAAATTCATAGGCAGCCATGGTACGATATTTTTCTCTTACATCAAATTAATGAACAATATTTTTTTCGTCAAGCTTTTCAGTGAAATGATCATAGCAATGTTGACTTAGCAAATAGTTGTATAAACTAGATAATGAAGATAGCATATAACAGGATCTTCTTAGTTAGAAATATATGAAAAATGGCTAAGTTCATTGGAAACAGGAAGATTCATATTTTTGGTCCGCCCTTAAGAAGGCAAAAGATCGCTTCCTTGATCTCTCCATTTTTAACATTCACAATGATAATCAAACCAGTTTTCGAGGGGACAAGTGGTTGGGAAACTTCACTCTCAGGCTCCCTTTGGAACACATGAAAGCAAATCGTAGAAATAGGAAAACGTAGGAATATCACAGGAATGTAGTTGCAAAACAGAGAATCGGTAAACACTAGGAATTTTGAAGCAGTGATAGTTTGGATACGACATATGTACGATTTCTACCAAGAGGTTTGAGTGGATGTTAAATTTTCTATAGTTTTCCTCCAAAGCAGCAGCCAAATAAAAATTTCTTGCACTATTCCTATACTCCATTCCTATGAACCAAAGACACGAATAATAGAAATTCCTATAGGATTTTCAATCCTACATTTTTCCTCTATTTTTCCTATGAACCAAAGGAGGCCTAAAAGAGCAATACTCGTCTTTATACAATATTACAAGGAAAACACATTATCAGTAGCTAATGTTTTTATTTCTGCACCTCTTAACATTTCGATTAGTTAATTTTCCATGCCTTTAAATAAGTTTATCATAGTCAAAATTACCTCTTAAAATCAAGATATTTATTTGGTTCTTGACAAAAGGGGTCATTTTAACCAAAGACAACTTTAAAAAATGAAAAGAAGATGATACATGTTGTTTTTTTACAATAAGGAAAGTATCCAACACATTGCTCTTTGATTGTCATGTAGCTATATTAGTTCGGAGAGTTTGCCAAGTGGCTTTTAATCTCAAACTACCAAGAGATGTAACCAACTTATCTAGGTTGTGGGGTGTACAAACAAACCAACACTTGCACTCTCCGATTTGTATGACACAAGTGCAATCTCGTGGTTTATATGGCTATTTAGAAATGATGGGATTTTTAATAAAACTGATTATACTCTTATTTGCATGTTGTTTTTAGGGCAACTTATTGGTTGTGCTTCTGGAACACCATACAAAAGAAGATTATCAAAACTTTTTTGAAGTAGGCATATCGCATGATAGAGAGTATGGTTATGGAAATATTCACCAAGCATGGATGGTCATCATTGAAAAGGCTTGTCGTTTAATCAATAATCCTTTTGCTTGGTTTCGCTTTGGTTGTGTGTAAAATTCTAACAGAGACCGAAATAAAATTTGTTGTTCTAAAAAAAGTCCATTTGTTTGATTAATATGAAC
>Ga0182004_10001064_pt1 | contig 19267 bp, 13 predicted proteins | sample Sormic07211540_1_FD_120479 | JGI IMG/M metagenome (GOLD analysis project Ga0182004, IMG submission 120479) | Endophyte microbial communities from Sorghum bicolor roots, Mead, Nebraska, USA - 072115-40_1 MetaG | ecosystem: Host-associated > Plants > Roots > Unclassified | place: USA: Nebraska...
AACCTCTGCAGAGTGTAAAACTGGTATACTAGCCGTGCTCACGGTTATGAGCGGCCTTGGGGGTTCTTGCTGCGCCGACGATGAGCTTATTAAGTTGTTATGTTCATTTGATTATCGTTTATGTTAAGAATTAATTATGCTTACACTTAATCGTGGGATTAATGGATTATTTATGCTACCTTGGCAATTGCTATTTAATTATGAACTTGCTATCCACTATTAAAAGCTAAATGCAGTCAAACCCGTGTCAGCTATTTGAGCCTCATGAATCCCTGGTTATACTTGTTGAGTACGATATGTGCTCACTCTTGCAATTTCCCAACACCCCCAGGTTATGATAATGAAGATGACTGGAATGAGGATTACCGTTATGAGTACTAGGTTTGGAGTCAACCAGTCAGCAGTGTCCCTGTGTGGAGCTTCTGTCGAGAGCGTTGTTACTTCATGCTATCATTTTTGTATGAGACTATGTCATATATTATATTCCGCTATGTAATAAACACTGCAATGGTACATTTGAGATTTGTCTACTTATGTGTGCGACTGTTTCTGGGACACATATGAGTCTTTTATGCATCCTATTTTATTCTTAAAATATGGGTGTGACAGTGACTATAAATACTAGAATTGCAATAGGAGGCTTACCTAACAATTAGAGCTAGAGCAAACTGCATTTATAGCCATTTGTGTTACTAACAATTTGCTCTAGTGTTTTGAAGTTTTTTAATAGGTTATTCACCCTCCTCGAGCCATCTAGGACCTTAGAATATTCCACTTGGCCGCGGGTGCCACGCAAAGAACCAAAAATGTTGGAGCTTTCGAGCTCCAACAAGTTGCTCCGAAAAGTTTTTGGTTTAGTCCATGAGAATTTTTGCAATTTTTTTAGATTTTCATCACTTTCATTTGTATTTAATAAATATTATTCAAAATGTGGCCTAAAATAGGCTCAAAATCAATAATCCATGTCGTAAATTATAGGTATTGTGCAATTACTTATTTTTTACCTATTTTTAATGCTCTATGCATATGCTACAACATTCAATGTGATAGGGATTTTGATTTTTTTTTTTTTGGATTTTAGGGCCAACTAAACAATCAACACATCATTTTTGAAGCGTGCCGTCAAATTAAACACTATATACAACAAGTTCAGATTTATGCAACCATTTATTTGTACATGGAATAAGTACATGATTTGATTTTTTTGACACAGTTTGTAAAGTTTCACTTCTCAAAAGAAAAATATATACTTAGGGTTGATGGTTTGAAAGAGCGTATCACGAGGAAAATACGATTTGAAGCGTGCCGTCAAACGCTATACAACAAGTTACAGGTTACACAATTACATACAAAGAGAAAATTGAAATTTGCTATGCTGATAACCTAGTTTTTTTATCGTGTTTAAATTCAATTTTATCCAACAAAGGCCTTGTTTAGTTTCATTTTTTTTTGGAAAAATGACATTGTAGCATTTTCGTTTTTATTTGACAAAGGCCTTGTTTAGTTCCATTTTTATTTGAAAACTAGGCTTAAAAGATTTGTCTCGCGATTTAGAGGCAAACTGTGTAATTAGTTTTTTATTTTTATCTATATTTAATGTTCCATGCATGTGCCGTAAGATTCCATGTGATGACTGAGATCTTGAAAAAATTTAGTTTTGGGGTGAACAAGGCCAAAAATACAAAGACAACAAGCCATGGTCAATATGTTTTTTTTCCATTCACTTTTGGTCACTCACGCCTGCATGCTTCGGGCTTAAATTAGCTAACGGTGGAAGTTTCCACCTTCTCTTCTGTCATTGAGTTGCTTAAAAATAACATACTAATAATTAATACACAATAAAATAAAAAAATGAATTGAGATACTATCGCAAATTTGCCATGAAAGCTAGCACCGGTCATATATATGTGCTATTTGAGTCCTTATAAAACTAAAAAAATTATATAAACTAGTACCAACAGTTAAAACTAAAAAAATATCTATATACCAAGAAATTGTGTATATATTCAGACCTTGTTTAGTTCCAAAACTTTTTGCAAAACGAACACCGTAGAATTTTTATTTGTATTTGACAAAGATGTGACACAGAATCTTTAAATGATAATTGCTTGATGTCATGAATATTAGGAGCATGTTCGCTTGTCTTATAAGCCGTACTTTTTCTACTAGTCATGATTTTCTCGCACAATAAATCAGCGAATAATATTTCTTTCTTTGTGTACAATTGTTCGATATCATTAACATTATTGTTTCTTTCCTTAGTGTAGAATTGATCCAATTTGAGATACGTGTAAAAAAAAAGCTAATCCTCTGGTGGTGCCCTATTTAAAGTGAGATGATATTAGCTTAGTTTATCCCAAAACCCAATTTTCTTTTCAAAATTCTCTATCACATCGGAATTTTACAGCACTTCTCCGGTGGTGCTTTTAAAGAAAATCATGAGAATATTTTAATTGGTGGTATGAGTCTATGGAGCAAGCAAAAATAGTATTAATGCCAAGGAGAGGGATATTGAAGTGCATGTGTGTTGCTCAAGAGAATAAAATAATATTTTATTTGCTTGGCCCACCAGAAGAGCCAACTCACTGGTTTTCTCTCTCCACAAAAAAGTGACTCACCACTGTGGAGAGCCTAATTCCTATTATTGGTTACTCTGATTGATGTCCGGTTCAAACCCAACTATATCTGGCTTTTTTTTGGAAAAAAAATTACATAATCTCCCAAACTAGGGTGGACTACTTCACCCCTGAACTCGTCACCTCTGAACTCGGAGGCGTGGGCGTCGATAGCTCTCGATGCAGGGCGCGAGGGCGCGCGCCGCCGACGCCGCACAACCTGCCCGTGAGGTTGCGGGCCCCGCTGGATGCCGCTTGGCCGCTGGACGCCGCCGTCCTGCCTGGTCGTGAACGACCGTGGCCGCCGGTGCGGGCGAGCAGGTCGGCTACGCGCCGGCCGTCGCCATCGACCCGGCTGCTCACGAGACGCCGATGAGGCGCGCATTGCCGGCTGGCGGCCGTGGGCGAGCAGGGCGACTGTAGGCCCCCGCTGTCTGCAGTCGCTCGCCGGCTCCCGAGACGGTCTTTGTTGTGACCTTCTTCCCTGCTCTATCTTCTTTGCTGGTGAAGGCCGACACCGGCGTTTCTAGAGGATGAGCAACGAGAGCAGGCCCGCTATAGGTCGGCCGCCGTCGCCCCCCCGGTTGGCCGCGGGCCGCCGGTGAGGCTGCGGGCCACGTTGGCTGTCGCTGCCGCTGGCCCGAGGGTACAGACCAAGCCATACATTGTAGTTGGGCTCCAGAGCCTAGGAGCCTTGTCTGCCTCGTTTAGCAGCAGGCCGGCCGGTCTTGCACATCGTGGGCCGGCCACCGAGCACCTACGACCCATAGAAGATCTGCGACCCATGGCTGCCGAGAATCTGGAGTGAACACGGAAGCCAAGTCGTGTGCAGCGGTACATATACCGAGGCAACGAGGGAGGCAGCGAGGCGTCGCCTAGAAGCCTCCGCGCGCCAACCTTCCACATTCCTTGCTGAGCACTCCTCACCGGTGATTATCTTCGCCAGGGTCGTGCAGGCCTTCTCAGTTTGGGCGTCGCTGCTCTATTTCCCCTAACGCCACGCTCTTCTCCGGCGGCTCAGCGCGGCTCTGTTCTGCTTCATCCAGTCGATAAGTAAGTTTCCTCTCCTCCTCTCTTTATCTCTACTCTTTATCTAGGAAATGAGCGTGCCAGCATCGATTTCCTGCTCAATTTGCGATTTGAACAGTTTGGTTGTTTACTGATTGAAGCACTACAGTCAGGAAATCTTGATTCTGTCCTAGATCTACTGTTTACTGCTCGGTGTTTAGGAGACATGTTCCTCTGTTTCTTGTTTCTTTACTTCCTCCGTTTTACTTTGTGGAAAAAAGATGTTCATGTACAGCCCATGCGCTTTGGATTTATGGCATGTACACGGCTCGGTCCTACCATAGATATAGGGCCGGTCCTGAGTATTTTTGGACCTAAAACGAAACTAAAAAATTTTGGACCTAGACATGATAATACTATTAGTGTTACTCATTGCTAGTATATATATATGCAAAAGCAATACTCATATGAAATAATTTATATAAATGTTAAATTGACTAAAATTTTCTACTAATATTCTATGATGCGAAGTCAGCAATGATGGTTTCAATATCAATCTCATCCACAATTGCTTCTCAATGTATAATGTTGTCAATCCATTTAAGCTCTCTTATGACATTGTAAGTATATCTCAAATATTTATTGGCCAGTTTTTATTTTAAGAAGCTTCTTTCAGCTTAGGGAGAAAAAATTAGTCAAAGATTAAATAATTATATACAAAGAAAAATTGACAAAGATTAAACAATTATACACTACCATAGGAGTCAAGTGCCTAGCAGATTGAATATTTGAATACTCAATTACAATTTGAAATCCCAAATCATGTCTGTCAAGGTCTCTGAAATCTGAATCACCAATTAATCTTAGCGGTCTGCTGTACATGTTAAGGGAACAGAGATCATAGGAAACAGTAGTCACACAAATTCATCGTACCTATGCGGTTGTGGCAATACGGTTGTGGATCACGTTCAGAGTTCAGTTGTTGTCGTTCACCCCCTGCCATTCACTTGCGGATGCGGGCGTGCCTGTCTGCCGGTGCCTGGCCGCCGGTGACGCAACTCGCAGTCGCAGTCGAAGAGTCTCGCGCCGTCGCGAGCCCAAGGAGTCTCGGCTGCGTGAGGGGCCCATCGGCTCTCTGGGCCTAGGGCATTTGCTCCTCTCACGCCGCCCCAGGGCCGGGCCTGCATAGATATTCAGAACTGACTTTCGGTTCTTTAACCAGGACCCAGATTTGTGTCTGCAGAATGTGTTGGTCAATCCACGACCCTTGCTTTTAGTTTAGTAGATTAGCGTTTTTAGCCTTGCTGATTGAAACACTATGGTTCGGACAATCTTTAGTTTATCATAGATCTACTGTACATTCATCCGTGCTTACAAACAGGGTTGCCTTCTTGGGCAGGTTCATTAACATGTTGGGCTTGTGCCAGTTCCAGGTTCTCATCTATTTGGATTTTGTAGTTATGGTTTTGTCCATGCCTATGTGTATTCCACTTAAGTGAACTAGCCTAAAATGATTGTGGAATTTATATCCTTGGCCATATCTTCATGTATGTCGTCTGTGCTTTTTGTACATAAATTTTGATTTACATCCTTGTTGCTTCTTCTCATCTGTCCTGTGTGGTCGATTTTCGAACATGAATTCTTTTAGTCTTATGAAAACAGATATATTGATTATAGATGACAGTGCGATGGACTTGGAATAACCAAGGTTTCTTGATTTTCTTTGGATTGCACATGTCCTCTATTCTCTGTTTCCAGTCATGAATGCTAGCAAGATTATGAAAACATATATGTACATGTAGCGGCCATGCACTTCGATTTGTAGCTAGCTTATGGCTCCTGCTGTAATTATTCAGAGCTGACTTTTGGTTCTTTTACCGGTCTGCACATTTGTGGCTACAAATATGTGTTTGTCAGTGCAGCACAGTGCCTTTCAGTTTAGTAGATTGGTTTCTTTAGCCTTTGATGGTTACCTTTTGCCATGTTGGCCTGCACTCATAGGGACAGACCACCTGTAGGTTGAGGCAGCACACTGGCGGTTGTTTGGTTATCATGTTACATGTTCTTATAATGTTTTGTGTGTCTAAGTACGCTCGTCTACCTGCAGCCGAAGAAACGAGCTACGCTGCGTGCCCTGCATTGCTTGCAAGGACACGATGTTTCCTATGGAACGTAAGAAAGATGCACCACCTAGAACACGACATGGTTGATTCGATTACGTGCACATACTTAGTTGATGCCTATGCTTTGCTATGTTTCATTGCCATGGACATGGAAGCTGCTTCTGGTTGTTGGCAGGCTGAAGAAATCGGATCAGCCACTTCTAAAAAGCCCACTCCAGACATGTCTGGAGCTTGAACAGCAACTGAAACAGTTCCTGGACAAGTTCAGCGTTACATACGTTGCTCCGAACTACATCTTCAGAACAGCGTTGGCTTCAGCTCACCTGTATCTTCTTGGCTGCCGGACGCTGGATGGAGAAGGCTTCAGTGTAGACTTGGTGTCATGGTGTCTTGAGTATGAGAGCTTTGATCTGCCGTGGATCGTTGATCGGAACCCCGAAGGTGATACGACTTTAGGGTATATGCTTCGGTTTTGTTATCACCGGGTTTAATGTATATGCCTCATGTTTTTTATACCGTGATCTGCTCATGTTCAAAGAAGGATTGGGGTAGTATAAAGGTTGATAGAGGTCTTGTTTTTCATATAGGCTTCTCATTGTCTTCTGACATTTCTAAGTACCTTAGACTTAGAGCTTTACTACGTTTGGTCAATAGACTTGCTTGTTTAACTTTGCTATCAAAGATACTTATGTAGGACCACAGTACGGAATTTGTCCTATTATGTATATGGTTCACAATGCTAAACAAACATATAGGCTCTGTAAATGAACCTGTCTTCGATCTATTTGCTCCTATTTCTATCTTTAGTCAGCCAGTGCGTTTTAGTTCCCTCTTATTTAATCCAATAGCCTGCATTGTTGGTTGGTACCTGCTAACTGCTAAGAAAAGTCCCTAATTTCTTTAGATCCACGCTGTCAATCGCGTCCAACATCATGTGCGCTTAGTACTGTTCTTTGAGGTTTATATTATAAAAATAGCAGCTGTGCCGAGGCAATCACGATGCTTACAGAACTTTGATTTTGCAGCAATCGCTCAGTGGAAGGCTGCACATTTCAGACTAGGTAAGTTACCAAATTTAATCAGTTTAGCACTGTATATACCATCCTTTCCCTTACATAAATGTTTCCAACACGACGCCAGCTGCTGAGCTAGATAGCAGCAAGATTTACGTACCTGAGCTCCATGATGAAGCGTATCTACAGTGTAGGACACTTCCAGGTACAAAAATTGACACTCCCTTATTCATTTCCATTGCTGTCGACGTTGCTCGTCCTAGTTTAGCTAGGCCATACAGATAAAAAATGTTTTCTAATTCCTTGTTTTCTCTTCAGCTTGTGCACCAGGCCCTATGTTGGATTTCAGCTACTTAATGATTCTGGAGCTCAAGAACCTGTACAACCAAAAGTATAACGCCCTGCTTAAGTCTAAGATATCATGCCATCAGATCTACGATGCTGCTTACCAGCTGTATCTAGATCTTGATCCAGCTATTCAGGACATATACAACTGTGCTCAGTCCTTTCCCGGTGCATCAGCCTTCAGTGAAGTAAAGCATCAGGTGCAGCAGATAGAGAAGGAAGTGGTCTCTGTTGGCACTATGCTACAGACCCTACATGCTAACCTCACTGCGCCCATTGGCCTAAGAAGATTCAGGAGCAGCCCATCCATCTATGAGGTATCATCAGCTCCTTCTGCGAAGACATGCTGCAATAGTTGTTTCTTCTATATGTTACCTCTAACAATAACATGACTGTTGCTATCTATTATTTCAAAAGCAGGCAAACACATCAAGTTGTCCCACGGCCTATCTCAGAGCTATTGTCACTGCTGTTGTTTACAGGCTGCATAGAACACCGTCGTCTCTTACAAGTAAGAGAGCAGCAGATGGAAGCTTCCATACAGTTATCTCGAGCACCCTTTTCAGCAAGATATACCGATCTACCCAGGCAGTGACATTATTCGAGGCAGAAGCGGCTGCCATCTATCGATACCTACGGTGCACGACAAACGAACTTGGCTATACCATACTTGACCGGAACTATCCCACTCTTGCTAGATTGCTCTATGAGTTGAACAACTACAATGAGTACATGGTTGAAATGCAGCTGTGTGCAGAGAAGTCTGTGGAAGCAGCACACAAAGCAAATGAAGCCATAGACCTTGTAGCCAGGGCGCCTTGTTAAGATACAGTGGCGCTGATAGAAGCATCGGTTGGTGAGATACTTGGATTTAGTAGGTCCTACTGTATAGGTCTGGACAAGGCACTACAGACTTTTCTACAGGACAAGGTATTGTGCTACATAACTTCTCTTTCCTTTTGTACATACAATCTAGTAACAACACATTGTCGTTGTCCTTGTAGGAAGGATATCAATCCATTAGGCTAAAGACGGTGTTTTGTTCAGCGGCATCAGCGTCGCAGTAGTTTCTGCATGCACGCGATCCAGATCAAGGAGATCTATTTTGTGGTCACCGAGATGGAATTGTTTTAGCCACCCATGCTAATATGTCCCAAGCAAACTGCTTAAGTCTTTTGATTTGTGATCGAGAGACGATTATGAATGTACGTATATATATAGCTTGAATTGTGCTCATTGTGTTATGGACACCAACTTATAATATATTGTTATGGTACCCTAAAAGGTTCTGGCTTGAACTGCAAGCATAAAAATCTGTTTACAACCTTTTGCTTTCAGATTGGTCTATAGAAAGCTGGTACAGTTAAACTTCTTTGATAAACATGTTTAACTGGATTCACTGATATGATTAAGAGATAATCGGGGAACTCTCAGGCAGCAGCTATCCTCTATCTGGGAGACGAGTATATTCATGGTAAGCCAAAAGTAGAGGGAGATAGTTGTGGAGTGGTAGTGAACAATGATTCATTTTCCTAACTTCTCAGAAGTTACAATTAGTTTATGCAATGTTTGAACTCTTAGTGCTCAGTTTAGCACTATGGAAACAACTGTAGTGAAGAACAATTAACTAAGTACTTCAAATTTGACAGAATAATCTTTGACCTTAATGTGGTTCGTAGCGTAAGGACAAGCACTAAAATATCTTGTTTTCAGATTATATATATGGTTATATACAATTACATGAAACTTAAACTATAAAAGGTTGTTTATATGTGCATTCTTCAAATGAAGCAATGACGTTAGTACGGGCACTATACTAGTAAGTTATACTTTGTAGTTGGGGAAAAAATTTCGCCAACAGACCACAAGCAGCTTATGTCGTCTGCTTTCTCATGTTGTAGGCTTGTAGCTTTGTAGAGGTAGCAGTTCACTGAGAACCCATGGTGCACGGGTAATTAAAAAAAAGCAAGCAGCAGCACGCAATGCAAAGCCCACCTAGGGAGGCCCAGGAAGCCTAGCTAATCCCAGAATCGTCGGCCCAGTCCCAGATTGGAGCACGTGAAGCCGGCGTAGCCTGCAGCAGCAGTAATCACGCTAATAGAAAAAAAATACTTGGAAGCTTGCGCGCGGGAGATCGAGGGTCGATCGACGACGTCGACGCCGACAATCGACGCGCCGGGATGCGCGCAGTACACGCTCGCTTATATATTCCGGGACGCGCACAGGCATCCGCGCGACAGAATGGAGCGCGAGCTTTCTTCCGCCGCCGCCCGCCACGCCGCCCGCCCTGGCGCGGCGCCGCCGCGCGCATACCCGCGCACGCCGTTTGCGGGCGCGCGCGCTGGCTGTCAGGCCCGGCAGCGCGGGGCGCCGGCCTGCCGGGCCCCTGCCGAGCCCCACGGGCGCCGTGCCGCGCGCTCGATCGATCGATGCACCCGAGGCTAGGGAAATACTTAGACGCTTGTAAGCTATCGTCAGCAGGACGCGTCTGTGATCTCCAAATAATAAAGACAAGCGTACCTTACAAGTGTCTGAAACTTAAAGCGTGTCTGTGACATTTGAATTAGTATAGACGTCTGTTGTCAACGCACGTCAGTATTACTAGTTCAGACGCTTGTTCTTGACGGGTGTGTAATTCTTAAAATTACAGACGCGTCTTTGACTATCACTGAGCGCTGTCTTCAGCTGGATTGCTACAGACGGTCGTTTGTTAACATGCGTCCGTGATAGTTTGCTAGAGACGCGTTTTGGGTTTGGCGTCTATATCCGAACTGATGATTATGTGTCGTTTTTACATAGTGTTATATGACTTGCAGGACCGGTTTCGCATATATTAGTATTCTTTTAATAACTAGCAAATATACGTGTGTTTCAATCATGTGCCGCCACTAGACAATAATGGAGGCAGAGTCCACTGTTCATGACACATACCGGCACACCTAGTATCCAATCCAGTTGATTACAGTACAGACCACCAAATTTGTAATGATGGTGAAGCGTCATCACCACCACTCCCTCGCACTTCTGTTTGATTGTAAAGCTAGTGGGCACACCCATCTCACTCCAATGCAACTCAAGGCTCTACTACCTAGGCTCGAACGTTCTCTCCCTTCTGCCTTGTAACCGTTTGTTCCTCTTCCCCATGAAGCCAGAGAGTAGTAAACTAATTATGTTTTATGCAAGTTTCTATGATACAAATTCTCTTATGAGACCAAATAACCATTTGTTTGATCACACCGACGTCACCACTTTATTCTAGTCCTTCTATTGGCACGCATCAAGCAACCCTAACTTTTTTACAATTCGGCCCATTTTTTGAAAAAAATAACATTTAGACCTCTGGGCGACACAAACTTAGATTTGGACCCAGGGGTTCAACGCCGTGGAACAGGGCGTTGATGTTACATGTCTCGACGCCGTGGTTCACGGCGTCGAGCTCCATGACCTAGCCCTCCGTGGCGGCTGGCATGGCGGCTGACGTGGCAAAGCTCGATGCCACACATCATGGCGTGTAACGTCGAGCTCGACGCCACAGATCACGGCATCAAGCTCTTGACTATAGGACCCGTCGCGCCCAGGCTCTCCATTCTCTCGGCTGCTCGCTTGTCAAGCCGCCGCCGTCGATTTTAGCTGTGCCACCGCCGTCGAGCCGCCTGCACCGCCGCCATCGAGCCACCTGCACCGCCGCCATCTAGCCGCCTGCGACCGCCGCTGTCGGAGCCGTGTGCGCGGGCCGCCGTGAAGCCGTTCGCGCCCAGCCCGTCCGCGACCAGCCGTCCGAGCCCCCCACGTGCAACCGCCGCCGTCCGCGCCATGCACGTCCCGGCCGTCGTCCTCCTCATTTTTGCGGAGGCATGGGTGGACCAGCGGTGCTCGCCGGAGGTCCTCCCGGACGGCGGGCTCCGGCATTCTTTGTTGAGCTGCAACACCTCCTCTGGCCACCTCGGCTGCCCAAAGTAAATTTCTTCCTCGATGAATTAGTGCTTCTAGTTTAGATAATTTAGATAGTAATTAGTTTAGAATTAGTAACAAATTTAGTTTAGAAAATTTATTTACATAGGACGGTTATTTTGTTTGATTAGATTAGGTCGTTACATACTTAGTTATGTTTGAGCTTAATTATTTAACCACATTTAGGTATTTAGATAGTTATAATTGTTTTTGGACTTTGTATTATTTAGTTATATATTAGTTATGTATTAATACTTGTAGTTATATATAGTAGGTAAGGTTATTTTGTTAGATTAGATTAGGTAGGTAGTTACTTAGTTATGTTTGAGCTTAATTGTTTAACCAAATTTAGGTATTTAGATAATAATAATTGTTTTTGGACTTTGTATTATTTAGTTATATATTAGTTATGTATTAATACTTGTAGTTATATATACTAGGTGCACATATTAGTTATAGATAGGTAGTTAGTTAGGCTCTTATTATTTTAGATACACATATACATAGTAATTCGTATGTGTACTATAGTTCTACTTGTATTAGTTAAATCCCTAGTAACTTGGGTGTTCTGCTTATCAATTAGATGGACAACGTAGTCACCGTGTATCATGGAGGAAGTGTGGAGGAAGATCAGTTTGGGAATGTCTCTTTTGTTGGAATGCAAAGGGTGCCTTTAATGTTTGATGAGCGGCCATTGTTTTCTGAGTTGATGGGTAGTGCTCATGATGAGCTTAAATGTCATTCAAATGAAGATGACATCTTAGTTGAGGGGGTACTTCACCATGGCAGGTTAGAGACAATCTTTAGACAATTGGTCCCAATTGTATCAGAGGTTCAATAGAAAAAATATGTCAAAACTATCATAAAGAATGAGTTTAAATGTCTAGATTTGGTTGTGCACAAGTTGTCAAAGGAGGCAACCCCTCTAGTATGTTCTCCTCCTAATGGCCAACCACCCCTTGGTGGGTTCTCACTACAACTAGACAATCCAGCACCCTCTTATCCCCTGTTACACAGTCAAGAGGTGGGTGTAGAAGATGTGGTTGTCGTGCCTGATGCTCAATTGATGAACAACAATGAATGAAAATTAGCGAAACATGTGGAAAGGTTACCTTGGGTTGCTACCTTTTCCATGTCGTGGCATCCTACATTGCATAATACAAGTATTATTAATCCCTTCAAAAACCTAGTAATTGTGTATCTAAGTCTACAAAATACACCTCATATAGGTCAAATCAATGCGTCAAAAAGTAAGAGGTGAGAGAGTATACCTGTTTGTTCAAGATCTCTAGATCAAATCGAACTTTTGATGGTCAAAATAGTGGATTCAAGTTTATAGGTCGAGTTTGGGGGAGGAAACAACCGAGAGGGAAGAAGAAAAAGTGAAAGAGGCCACGGTTAGGGAAGGGTGGGCGGTGATTTGTAAATCCAGGCTCGACGCCCTGATCTACGGTGTCAACCTCGACGCCATGATCTACGGCGTCGACCCCGTACCACGTAAGATGCCACGTAGTCGCCATGCTGGGTTGTGGCAGGGACCTCGACGTCGTGGTCTGTGGCGTCGAGCTGTCTTACCTCAACGTCATGGTTCATGGCGTCGTCCCCCTGGGTTCAAAACTGGATTTTTGTCATCCAGGAGTCCAAATGTGAATTTTCTTTAAAAAAAGTCAAATTGTAAAGAAAATTGGGTCGAGCAACGGGCCCATAAAAAGGCCAAAGCACAGACACGAAAAATAGTCTATTACGGCCTTACGGAACCTCACGTTTGCCGAATACCCACCCCCACGTGACCCGAACTCCAGTCCATCCCGCTCCTCGTCTCTCTCGGTGGCCAGATCCGGGCACGCGGGCTGCTGCGGCGTTGGGATTCCAACGCGCGGGTGGCGGCGGCAGCTGGATCTGGGCGCGCGGACGGCGGCAGCGACTGGATCCGTGCATGCGAGGGTCGCTGCTTCCTCAAGCCGCCGTATGTCGAGGTGTACGCCCTATGCCGCCCCTATGCACCGCTCAGGCCCTTGCTCGTTGCGGCGTGGCGACGCTCCGAGGAGGACATCTTCCCTGCCGTGGGGTCGACGACGTCGTTTCATCCGCATTTTCGTGTTCAGGTCAGCCCCTCCCGCCCGCGTCCTGAACCCCCTCTACTCCTCCCTCCGTCGTATGGGGTTTCGTTCCTTGCTCACTGGAGTGCGGGTTTGGTACTCGGGTGGTGCAGCATCAGGTGTTCGCGGCCGCCGACGAAGAGGTCCCTGCCAACGCCGACCATCATACCACCACCATGCCTTCGCTTCGTCGAGGTCAGGAAGCTGTGCCCACGCTGAGGTCACCGACGAGGAGGTTGAGATCCTGAAGAGCTCCTCCGCAAGCATCATTGAGTTAATTACGTTCCTACACAAGCATCGTTGTTCTCTGCTATGACTACTAATCTAGGTATATCCACATAGCCACCAATCATCTGAAGCCTCTATTGAGATGTTGATTGATTCAAAATGTGTTCTCAATTTTCTCTATTTGATTTGATTTGTGTTAAATAAATGGTGCTAGTTAATACCGAGCTGGAATCAAATTTTGATGCTATATGAAATACTAGGATTATTTGATTTGATCTGTGTTAAATAAATGGTGGCGAGATTGTTGGGTTTGCGAGCTCACCAACGAGAAGGTCCTCTACTGCATCCTGGCCTAAGGCGTCCGCGAGTGCTCGCGAGCTCACTGACAGGGAGGTCCTCCACTGCATCTCCACCATCAAGGTCACCGTGCCCTTACTGCTATTACTACTAAGGTAATGGATGAGAGCACCTAGGTAATACTAGTTAGAATATGCTACTGTTCCTGCTGCAATTGAAGAAATAATTATTGGTTAGAGGTGAGCAATGTATGCTTTCATAACCCTATCTGAATCTTATAGCTTATGCTCAATCAGGGGCGAAGCTAGCTACAAGCCAGTGGGTGCAAATGCACCACCCAAATTTTGCAAAAACAGTGATTTTTTCTAAAATTTTACCATATATGCACCATGTATAGCACAAGTCTATGCACCCACAAGGCAAGTGCACCACCCTCCAATTTGCTCTAGCTTCGCCACTGTGCTCAATCATTGTTGTATTGGTTAGTTTCCTCCCCATACTTTCATCTGGGTGTGCAAGGCCTATGAATGAACACCAGTTTCAGCTTGTATTGCTGACATTACAGAGTTCAGTTAAATAGCTAAGTTTACAGAATTCACATAAACTGCTAAGTTTCCACTTACAATTTGCAGATACATGTGGTTCCCAGTGGCCTCTTTGATTTTTAGAGATACATCATATGGTTTTTCCTACAGATTAAATCCTTGAATAATTTAAAACTACCTTAATAAAATGTTATGCGAATGTAAGTATTTAATCTGGTTTCATAGAACATTACCTGTAAAATGCCCTGCAAGCTTACGCTTTTGTGGATGTAAGGATATTGGATTATTGTTATACACTTATACTACATAATAGTCATAATCATTCTTGGAGCTACATAATTTTGTGCCTCCAACTAAAAATACAATCCAATAATTTTCCTGTCTATCTAATTATCAATGCAGGGCATGGTTTTTCCTACTTTTGTGTTGTTATTGCCATTTCCCATTTCTGTATCAATGTACTCTACAGTTAGCTAAGACCTTTCAGATCTATGCTTTTGGTTTATTCAACTCACTAACTAAATGGTCTCATGAAGAGAAAAAATGAGCAAGTCATCCGAGGTTCATGTTGTGTAATCCATTTGTCTTCTGCAGCTGTCTAATTATAGCGTGGCGGGCTGCCCCTTCCCCCTCCCGAGCGTCGCCCCCGACACTCCCCCTGCTCCTCTCCTCCCTCAATTCCGTGTTGCGCAACGCCCAGCTCCTAATTCATTTTGGTATCTTGTCCATCCAGTTTAATCCCTTTAATATTATGTTGCACTTTTCCTGTTGCAGGGTCTCACTGAGCTACGCAACTTAGGTTTTCCCCCGCTGCAGGTCATCACTAAGGTCCAGAATGGAGGAAAGGTAAATTTAATTTCCAAATGATCATCATCCCATGATTTATGGAGTTAATTAGCCTGATAGAACAATACATTTTAGTAAAATAGAGAAGGCTTTTGAATCATTAGTTTCCTATTACTTTATACAACTTAGCATGCGTGGCTGACATCTCCTTTCCCATTTAAATGTTCCTTTCTATGATTCTCTGTTTTGTTCTATTTTGTTTTTTTTTGTTATTTTGCCCTTTTCTGTTATATTGTGGAATTGGCTATAGGATTTCCGTTTCTTGCTGATGAATAGAAAATAAGGAATCACATTGTTTGTTCTCTAGCATCTCTTCAGAATGGATTTTGTTGGAAGGTTCTTTGCCTCTCTGTCCTTTCCTCTGTTTTCAATTTTGTTTGGCTCACTGCAATGGATTATTAACCATTAACATGGTAGCACATTCATACACTGGAGAATGTCATCTATATCTGGATTAATATACTTGTATACATGTACAGTACCTGCACATGTATAAAAGTAAGCATCTCTTTACTTTCTCTACTTTCCAAAGTGCAATCATTATATGCTTAAATAGCTCTTGACATGAGTAAATATGTAATTTCCATGTAGCATTGATGTTATTAAGAATTCTAGAAATGCACTTATTTGAGTTGTGGGGAGAAAGATTCTATAGAGGAGTACTATTGGTACTATCTTTTCTTTTATGATTTGGAACTGATGCTAGGTCTTGGTATGCCAACAAGAAAATAAAATCTAGGAATTGAATGGTGTGCTCCGCTGTGATTGTAAAGAACAATGGTATCGTTGATTGCTCTTCTGCAGACTTATGAGTTGTGGAAGCCCCGTGTTTAGAATTGTGACAGGTTTAGGTGATTACTAAAATAACACAGTGCTAACAGTGTTGAACGTGTAAGTATTATTATTGGAGTGCATCATGTTTTACCTTTAGACCAGACATATACTCCCCATGCTGTTCAAAATGCTGGAAAATGTTTACTTCTTTTTTTGCGAGGAAAAGAAGTTTACTTGTAGTTTTGCTGCCATTTTTTTATCGAGAGTCATGATGACAATGATGTTACCAATAAACTCAGGGGTGCTCCTCTTGCAGGGTTATGGTATGACTGAAAACTGCTGGATACTATCCCTGGAGTACCTGCAAAAGGGCCATGCCTGTTTGTTCAAGTGGAGTACTTGTCTTAGGAGTTGATGCAAAGACAATGAAGCATCTACCTCCGAACAACTAGGAGAAATCTGTGTTCGAGGACCAAACATAATGGAAGATGATATTTGATTATTTTTCTGTGTCATTGATTGTGTTTGGTTACAAATATAACTGTGTATATATGCTTGGAATATTTAAATGTTTGGATTGTGTTGTTAACTTGTGCTTTTATTGGTTAATTTCTCGATGAATTGTGCTGTTTCGATATTAATCACTAGCAAATTTCTGCATGTATGAGTTGGTTATGGAGGAATTTTAATAACGCCTTCACAAATGTTTGAAGGCTTATAGAAAATGCCTATAAAAAATATTGTAGGCAGCTAGAAAATGCCTTTAAAAAGTATTGTAGGCAGCTAAAAAATGCCTTTATATATTGCTCTTGAAAGGCGTTTTGAGAAAATGCCTCAAAAGACCTTTTGAGTCCAGTTTATAGCCGGCATTCTTGAGAATGCCTAAAAAGGTCTTTGAAGGCATTTTGAACACTTTTGAAGGCATTTTTAAATGCCTTGTATAAAAGGTCATGCTGTAGTGCCTTGTCCGATTCTTTTTGGCAATGCTGGACAAGGACGTGGGCTTTAAATATTAGACAGAGTATATAGATTATGGAATTTAGTTACTCCATCGTCTATGGTTTTGGTTTATCTCTACCATATATAATGCACCGATATAAATTTTTTTAAAGCCACACCAAAATTTGTCCACCACAGTCATGAAATCTCCTAAGTGCACCCAAAATTGCACCCCCTAACAACTAACCTATGGAACAAACGCACCAGATCCACTCTAACTTCTCCTTTCTCTCACTCACTCAAATCCAACCGCTCATATTGTTTGGATCAAACCTCATCACTCACCCTTCACCCCCTCCGCTCCGTCGCACCCAGCTTTCGTGCCTCACCCACACACCCACCCACTCGCGCTCCTGACTCCTCGCCTCCTCTTTCCAGTCGTGCAGGCGGCGACGACGCTCTCCACACTGCCGCTATGCACCCCGCTCTTTCCCCACGTGCCTCCCCAGCCCCTCCAGCACCGTTGCGTGCACCGCCCCTCCCCTCCCCGCCACATCTCCTCTAAATCCAGTGAGGGCACTGATTAGGTGAACCCCAACGCGGACTATGTGCCGCGCGGCTCAGGGTGCCCTTCCGCGCGTGCGCCACCCAGATAGGAGCTGCAACCATGGTGTAGTCGTTCGTTGTGAAGAAGGACGACGAGCTCGATGAGGAAGTCGGCGTAGCACCATGTAGGCTCAACTCCCGACTCTAGAGTGCCGTGCAACTCCTGCAGATGTTGCACGCCAAACCTGTGCCACGAAGCTGATACTGCTCTCCTTGTGATTGGGAAGAGGAGGCGAGGAGTGTGAAGGGCGCTGCCACTGCATGCATGATTGGGAAGAGGAGGCGAGGAGTTAAGAGCGCATGTGGGTGGGCGCGAAAGCCGGGTGCAACATAGCAGAGAGGGTAAAGGGTGAGTGATGAGATTTGATCCAAACAATATGGACCGGATTTAAGTGGAGAAAGGAGAAGTTAGAGTGGATCTGATGCATTCATTTCAAAGGTTAAATGTTACTAGGTGTATTTTTTTAGGTGCGCTCAGAAGAGTTCATAACTATGGTGGACAGATTTTAGTGTGGCTTTAGAAAAATTTAAATCGGTACATTATATGCGGTAAAGATAAACTAGAACCATAGACGAGTAACTAATAAATGTCGTTATAAAAGAAAGTAAGACCACGTATTGGTGCGACAAAATTTTTCGCTCCGTGTGTCCGCTCCTCCCTTTGCTATACCTCTCATCCCGTCCGACCGTGCAACCTCGCCCACGGTTCGATTCCTGGCCACCTCCCCTGCGTATCTTTCATTTTCTTCCAAAAAAGAAACGACATCCTCGAGGGAGGCTGCTCGCATTCCAAATCTCACGATCCCTAATCCTGGTGCCACCACAATCTTGCCGCAAGCCCCTGGAACATCTACACCCACTTCTCCGCCGTTGGCGTCGAGATTGCACGCCGCGGGGAAGGCGCTCGCGTCAGCGGTTCGAGGCCACCCGTCGTAGCCGCTCCCATTGCTGCCGCAGGCGGTGGCTTTGCCTAGGAAGAGAGCCTTCCCTACCAGTTCAACAACGCATCTCCATCTAGGCAGGCACCCCTCCAAGGTCACACGACACATCTCCGTCTTCCCCAGCGGCGGCCGTAGCTCAGCCCCTGCAACGAGTGAGCTCCCCGGCGGCGGCCGTAGCAGGCTCCTTTCCAAGGTCACGCATGGGCTCCGTCTTCCCTAGCGAGCTGCACCTAGGCGAGGCCACGATGGACCTGGCGGGTGCTCGTCCAAGGATCCGTGCGGTGGTGAGTCAGGATGGATGAGGGGCCCTCGCACCACCAGGTACGTTTGCCCCTTGGTCTATCTTCCTGCTATGCCAAACCACGCACCCAAACTTGAACTTAGTATTTGTGCTCGAATCTGATCTGGTTACAATTGTATATGCATGTATTATGCCTACTAACTTCAATTTTGTACAAATATGTACAAGTACCATGAGAAGTCCATTGCCTGCACATCAGTGCATTGCAATGTTCTTTTTGTCTATACCAATGTTGCTCTTTTTATTTTTCTAATGATGAGCCACTGATGGCATTGTTTTCTCGATCCCTTTTGTTCTTGCTGACAATGGGCAATTTTACACTATTATTGTGCAGAAAGGATTTGATCCACAATGGTTGGCAAATGCACTGCAGACGATGAACTTATCTGGCGCCACCATCGAGAGCCTTGACTACGAGTTCATCATTAGCAATTTGTCTGTATAAAAGGATCAGATGCCCTTTCAAAACACTTGAATAATTATAGATTATTAATGGCTAAGCAAAAGCATTTCTGCTAGAGTGCACACTTTATGCTGCAAATGCCAGGATGTGAGACATTGTCACATCTTGTACTGCTGGCTAACTATCTGTGTTCTCTCATAAGAATCAAAATCGGTCACAAAATAAGATGGTCT
>Ga0182004_10001065_pt1 | contig 19250 bp, 13 predicted proteins | sample Sormic07211540_1_FD_120479 | JGI IMG/M metagenome (GOLD analysis project Ga0182004, IMG submission 120479) | Endophyte microbial communities from Sorghum bicolor roots, Mead, Nebraska, USA - 072115-40_1 MetaG | ecosystem: Host-associated > Plants > Roots > Unclassified | place: USA: Nebraska...
GATGAGTATAGAAGAGAATAAGAAAAGAGTTGCCAGATGGTATGATAAGAAAGTAAAGGCTAAGGAGTTTGCCGATGGAGACTTAGTATGGAAATTAATCTTACCGATCGGGACTAAGAGTTCAAAATTTGGGAAGTGGTCTCCCAATTGGGAGGGTCCCTATCGGATAACTCGATCGGCTCCTGGTAATGCCTATATCTTAGAAACCCTCGAAGGGGTTGAATTTCCTAGAGCATTAAATGGCAAATATCTAAAGAAGTATTACCCAAGCATATGGGTCGATGCATAAAAGTTTAAGTGCCGATAACAATCCTATCGGCTAGATCAAAATGTGTCTGGGTCGGAATTAATGTTTCAAAAGGTGCCGATAACAGTCCTATTGGCTAGACTGAATATCAGGAAGGTTGGAGAGCAGAAAGGGGCAAGTATGTTGCCTATGAAAAGCTCACATGGTCAGAAGCGCCTGGATTGCCGATATAGCGCGCAGACGAATTTGGTTGGCTGCTTCTATCTCTTTGATGTCTTCATCGGCAGAGCCTTCCACCGGCTTCAACTTCTTCTTCATTTGCAGCGCCGTGCGGGCTTGGACATTTCGCTCTTCCTCACCTAAATGGTGATGCAAGAGAACATAGGGGGTTTATACTGGTTCGGGCTTTGAATGCCCTACGTCCAGTGAGAGGGTTGGATTCTATATTGCCTTGCACCCGAGAGTGCTTGTAGTAGGGTCGTACAAGCTAACTGCGAGAGAGGGCTAAGTACCAAGTCTCGTCTTAGAGAAGTAGACAGAGTGGTGTGTACTACTCGAGTGAGGAGTGTTTGTTTGTGATCTGAGTGTGTTGCCGTGTCTTTGATAGGTACCCTGCCTCCCCTTTTATAGCCGCAGGGGGTGGCAGGGTTTTTATATGTGTAAGGTTGTGAATTATCTCTGGTGAGTATGGTAGTGACAGTGCAGGTCCTGTGGAGATCGGCCACTCCGTCCTTGGGCTATGGCTTGACGGCGTGGTCACTCCTGTGGAGGGTCACCGAGCCCTGTTGAAGTCGTGGTGGTCGGGTCGGTTATGCTGCAGTGTGTCCTGCAATAGTAAGGTAATGACAGTCCAGGTATGGTCACAGTGGCAGGGGTTAACCCTCCCCATACCTCCTTTTACTGTAAGGCAATGCCCCACAGTGAAAGAGATAAGGTTTCACAGTGACTGGAGTTGTTGAAATAGTAGCTAACATGCCCTGCTGCAGTGTGGGAGGCATGGTGCGCGTCACATCGGAGGTACGGTCACCGTGTGTTGGAAGCCTGGCTCCGAGACTGAGGCTCGGGTGAGGCGCTGATTGTGCTCGATGTTGTGGTTTTGGTAAAGGCGGAGATTGCGCCCGAGACCTAGGGCTCGGGCGAGACGGAACTTGCGTCCGAGGCCATAGGTTCGGGCGAGACGGAGCCCGCGCACGAGCCTAGGGGGTCGGACGAGACGGAGCTCGCGCCCGAGCCCAGGGGGGTCGGGCGAGATGGAGCTTGCGCCCGAGCCCAGGGGATCGAGCGTTCGTCTTACTCGTTTTGCTGTTTTTATCCCCTTAATTTGAATATCCCATTTCACGGTACCCAACAATAAATAAATATATATTAAGAGTGGTTGTTTTATTCAAATTTTATCGCATTTTATTTGATGTAGTATTTTTAAAAACAACATCATGAAACTCACCGTGAGCCTGGCCTTAGTACTTAGTAATCTTTACTAGTTCCCTGCAGCTTAAAGCTACAGCCGCTGCAGCTGCGGTAGAGGTATTCACAGGCTGCAAAATACTGTGCTTTAACCTTTAAACGTTACAACTGTTGTAGCTTTAACCTGCAACTGCTATATCAGTATCTTTGATTTTTTTTAATTTTCTTTGTGATGCATGAGAACAAATAACCAGTACAAATGTTTGCATTTCTTTCTTGTGATCTCCCTCTGTCCTGGAAGCTTCAATTTCTAAAATCTGTATTAGTCAAAAAAAATTTAAGTTTGACCAACTTTATAGAAAATAGCATCAATGCCTATGACATAAAATAAATATCTTATGAAAAATATATTCTATGATAAATTTAATGGTACTAATTTGGTCCTATAAATCTTAGCGTTTTTCTATAAATTCGGTCAAAGTTTAAAAATTTTGAATTAAGACAATTCTAGGAATTGAAGCTTCCAGTGAGAGAGATTACAATTCAAACTTTTGACTTAGTATTACATGCACATGCATTTATGACTAATTATTATTTCAGTGAAATGTAATGTGGCATATTGATTACAAAATAAATACAATACAATGGCTGTCACTAGCCATAGCACACAAAAATATAAAATATGTTAATAATCATTCCTTAAAACAAAAATAAAAAGAGGGACAAAGCTAAAAAAGAATCTAGGAGATCAACATGTAACCTATACTCATTTCCTCAACAATGAATAACAAGTTCGAGCTACAAAGTAAATCTACCATCAACAAAAGATGTTTCTTATTAATTAGTAGTACACCAAAAATATATGGAAATCATAAACTAAGCAATCCATACCCTATTCAATCATATTGCATAAAAATAAATTTAATAACATATTGGCCAAGGATTTACTAAAAAATCATAAACTAGAAAGAAAATAAATACCATACTAATGGTCTATTTGGATCCCTGCAGTTATTAATGTATTATTTGAATCCTTAGCTAATACGCCAGCTAATTTCTTCCTACCACTAAACTAAAAAAAAAATATTAGCTGCTTTTTCTTAGCTAATAGAGCTAATAGTTAGTTGTTGATTCCAAATCCAAAAATATCCTCTAATCTCAGGAAGCAAATGAAACCCTTGACAAAACAAAAAATGCTAAATCTTGAACGAAATCAAATAATTAAACAGTACTCTAGAATATTTATGGATTACTCTAATTACTAATTATAGCCTGCTTTGTTCCCTTCCAGAATATGCCAAGCTAAAGATTTAACGAGCCATGATTTTGATTGATATTTAGTTTGCTACTAAAATTTACGAACCTCTCATATTTAGTTTGCTAAATCTACGATATTTTTTTTTATCAATTTTTGCTTACCAAATCTTTATCATAACAACTCTTAGTCGCAAACCAAACATGGCTAACGCTAACGCGGCGGTGGGTTATCAACAGTTCACACAGTAGCTGCAAATAGTGCCGTTCCGCCGAAAACGCCCCAGACCCAGCTGTCATTGATATCAATGGGCCTGTTCGGGACTTGAATTGATCGACGGGCCTTTGGGCCCTCTATAAATCCAACCCGTCTTCCTCGTCTCCGTCGACGTTCCTCGCCGTTTCCGTCTCCGTCTCCGGAAAGGAAAAAGAGAAGGAAGGGGGAGAGAAGAAGAGGAAGAAGAAACTGAATTTGGTGAGACCAAGCCGGGGGTGGGACTAGCGGGAGCACGTGGAGTGGGATCGCCGCCGATAAGCCGCCGGTGGGACTAGCGGGAGCACGCGGAGTGGATCGAGGCGGATGGCGGCTGCAGATAGGCAGCTTGTGGTTGCCGTCGAGGGAACGGCGGCGCTGGGGCCCTACTGGTCCACCATTGTGGCGGAGTACGTCGAGAAGATCGTGCGGTATGTCCGCGACCCTGGGCCCCTATTCTCTTCCATTCCGTTCCTAGTCTTCGGTTTTAGTGCGGGAGAGAAGGGGAACTTGCCTCTTCGCTAGGGTTTAGAGGGAGACCAGGCTCGCAGGAAGTATTCACCGTCCTGGTCGCTGGATCGTTGGGGGGTGGAAGAGAGAATGTCTATTGACATATAGTAGACAACGATTTTAAGCTTTCAGAGCTTGGGTTGGATTATTTGATGTTCCTGATTCGGTTTGTATTACTCACCGGGAAGAAGCGAAGAACCTCTTCAGTGTTAGTGATTTGTATGATGGAAGGGCATATAGTTCCTATATAATTTGCCTAATCGGTGATCAGGCAGGCCAAGGGAGTAAGCGACAGTTAAGACCTACCACTGGCAGCTTGTGGATGAGCTTGCCAATTTTTGCAACTGTGCTCATGGAGGTAGTCAGTACGAAGTTGATTTTTACGTAGCTCTGTATCATGGCTTCAATCTTCTGTCTTATCACAACAGTATACACAAGTATATTTGTAAATTTGTTTGTTTCTAAAGAAAATCATCTGATTAGCATGCTAGCAATCTTTGTCAATGGTCTGAACTCCAGGCCCAATACTACCTTCATAATTCATTTTTCATGCAATTGTGCTATGCAAATGCGTCATTTTAATTTTTAGTGACTGATTCATGGAGAAAATTGAAATCTATGCAGGAGCTTTTGTGCAAGTGAACTGCCAGGCCAGGTAATATTCTGTCCTAATGATTCATTTATTATCGGAGCTCTCAATTTGTGCATGCTATCCCAATGTCAATGTATAACCCATTCTTCATTTGTGCAGAAGCTTGCAGGGCCTCCGCCTGAGCTTGCATTAGTTGTTTTTCATACCCATGGACCCTACAGTGGTATGCATTTATATTGTTCATGTCCATGACCATATCAGTTGATCTAAACTCTATAAGATAGGTAACTTGTGAACATTTTGCAATTCAGCTTTTGATGTGCAGCGAAGTGGATGGACAAAAGATACCGATGCTTTCCTATCATGGTTATCTGGAATATCATTCAGTGGTGGAGGATTCAGTGAAGCTTCTACTTGTGAAGGTCTTGCAGAAGCACTGAAGGTATTGACAAGTTAATGTTGGTTGAAATTTTTTTGCAGATGATGAGTTCTTTGTTGTTAACCAGTTCTCTATGAAAAACGATGTTTTATAGTTCCACTTGGTGGTAAAAATCTATTTCTAGCTATCCTTGCAGGTGAAGATATCACCACATATTTTCTTATATTGTTGTTTAATTATTACTTTTCATAGATGGTAAATTATTCTGCATGTACATGATATTTATTCTAATATAGGCCACAATGTGATTTGCCCATGCTATGATTTGACTGAGAAAGTGTGAACATTGTGTTCATATCATTTTGAATCCTGGCCAGTTAGTATAAACACCTTGATCAAAAGCTCTGCCTTTCTTTGTCTTATAGTCTATAGAGTATGCATCAGTAATCATCACTTACTACCAATAACCTATGTAAATTGCTAATTGCCAGATATAAGAATGCAGTGAAGTAATTGTGATAATTAAGGTCTGCGTGTTAGCCTGCTTGCATCATTTTTGTGCGTCAGTCCATTTTGCTTGCGATGATGAAACTTATATGTTGGAAAAGAGCTGAAAAAACGTTGGTGACACGGCATTCATCTTTCTTTTCTTCGAACATTAAAATATTGGTTATTTCATTTCTAGTTATTGTGCCTTATGTAAGCTGTTGTCCACAATTTTTTATTGTTTGTCATGATGGTCAAATTTTTGTGCAACTAGATACTTCAAGGTAGTCCTAATGCAACCCAAAGTCATCAAAACCATGAAGCACAAAAGCATTGCATACTTGTCGCTGCAAGTAATCCTTATCCTTTGCCGACACCTGTATACTGTCTTCCTACTCAAAGTACTGATCACAAAGAGAACATTGAGACATCAAAAGAACCTTCTATTGCTGATGCTGAGACCGTTGCAAAGTCATTTGCTCAGGTGCTACATAAATTCTGCCATAGCTTGTTATTGTTTTCCTGTGTCTCAATGCAACGCCTGTAGCATTTGGTTGATTCTATTTTCTATTTTGGATGCAGTGCTCTGTCTCACTGTCGGTGATATCTCCAAAACAGCTTCCAACATTAAAGGCGATATACAATGCGGTAATGTTATCACTTGTTTTAGACATGAACCTTCTTCTATTCCTTATCTGTGCTTTTAGTTCTTTCATAATTTTATTGATGGTCAAACTTTAGGAACTTTTGACTGCATGGATTCTTGTGTTATACTTTCAATCTGACATCTCACTTTCACTTCATGGCCATGGAACAAAGAGTGGTTAATACTTTAGTTTTTGGCAATATTTGTTATATGCCCATATCTATAGCACAAACATTGTCGCAAAACCAAAAATGAGATCAATTTGTTTTGTAAGCTTTTGTGACAGCTATATTAAAGCAAAGGTGGCATTAAATTCATTAGTATATTACTAGCTAAAATTGTTAACTGATGACCTTGTGCCATCACCGATTTGCCTTTGTTGACGTTGATTATTCTTTTTACCTTATGTGATGTGATACAAATTATTAACCTTATAAGGCCTTCAACAATTATGATTAACATGTGCATAACACTTGCTCCACATTCTGATGCAGGGCAAGCGAAACCCTCGAGCTGCTGATCCATCAGTCGACCATGCGAAAAATCCACACTTCCTTGTTTTGCTATCTGAGAATTTCATGGAGGCGCGAACTGCTCTAAGTCGTCCTTTACATGGAAACATGGCCCCAAATCAAAGCATTACAAAGATGGACACTGCACCTGCAGTGACTATGCCAGGACCGACTTCAAATGCCAACCCCTCAGGTTGAGAAAATGTTAATGTTAGGCACAGTTTTTCTATAAGATCGGTTCCTGGTTCTGCCCTTTGTAGAAAGAAAATGTTGTTGATGTGATGTCTGCTCATGGGGATGTAGGGAAAACTTTGTAAAAGAGGTTAAGGTGTTTACACCAAGTTTAGTGAGAATTAATTTAGCAAATTGTTTCAATTTGACTAAGGAAAAATTAAATAAGTCAATTTATTCTGGAAATTCCCCTTTGGTCTGCATGCCTAACCATATGACAAAAAAAGTAATGGCTAATGTATTTCTGGGATGGCTAACTATTTCATAGCAGGCACGGATTTGCATTTGCCATTCCATTATCCATTTTTTTTGTAAAGTGTACCTTTGTGGGGTGAAACATTGTGCTTGTGATGCTTTATACTAGCGAGAACACATAAGATATTCGGATTACTTTTGCCTCTGATGAGGTTTGATTGCTTGTGCACTGAAATTGCTGAATTGAAATACTTTATATCCTATGATTACAAAAGTGAATGTACTAAACATAGAAGTTGTGCGATATATTTCTTGTCGCTTGTATCAGTGGATGCCAATATGTTCCCCTGTCAGTGTGGGTGAATGTTTTGCTCAAATACCATTTGAATATGAAAAGTGCCCTTAAGCTTTTAATTGGCTAGCTGTGCACAGCTAATTGTTTGTGTTATTTAGAGTTCCAAGATGTTCTGTCATTTGTTTAAATCAACAAGAGTTTGTCATAATTAACAGTGCGATAGATATATTGTGAGGCTTACACGCATTAACTTAAAATGTATCTGCACCATTTGTTCTATATGTAGTACTTCTGTACATTAGTTCTTGTTATTAAGTGGTTGCATCATTTGTTCATGGAATAAATTTGTAGTAGTCTAAGTTGCTATGTGCAGTAGAACACTTGTTAGTCACATTTTCCACTTTCAAGAGTTTGTCTGTAATCTTCTTTAAATAATGCTATTATGATAAGTTGTTAATCTAATATTGTAATCTGCTTTTGCCTGTTTATCCATGTTATTGCCTACCTTGACATGATGACTAATTCCATTTGAACATTTCTAGTGAATGCAGTGACAGGCCGTCAACCAGTTGTTGGAGGTATTTCTACCGCAACTGTTAAACTGGTAAGCTGCACTATTATTGGAATTTCTCTGTTTGTTTTTTCATTCTAATAATACCTTTAAAAAAATTTATTTTTACAGGAACCAGCAACCATGCCACCAATAGTTTCTGCACCTGCTTTCTCACATGTAACACCTATTTCAAATGTGGCTTCACAAGGAATATCAGCACTTCAAACCTCATCACCATCTCTTATTTCACAAGAAGCAAATATGGCAAATGATAATGTGCAAGAACACAAGCCTATAATAAACCCTGTTCAACAGCCAGTTCGGCCTGGTGGTCATGGCAGCCTCCTCAACAATCTGTCACAGGTTCGGTTGATGAACTCAACTTCTTTAGGAGGAGGAGCTACCTCAATGGGACTTCCTAACATGGGGGCAACACCAATACAAGTCCACATGTCAAACATGATATCAAGCGGCATGACATCAACACCCTCTGTCATCTCCTCTATGTCTGGACCTGGACAACCTATTGGTACTCAACAGATGGTACAGAGCACAGCTCTTGGTTCCTTTGGCTCAAACACTTCTACTGTATCAGGCAATTCAAATGTTGCTGTATCATCCTCTCTGACTAACAACCAAAGCAGTATGGGCATGGGTCAATCAGTGCAACCTGTGGCACAAGGAGGCTTGGTGGCTGGTTCACAATTAGGACAAGGTGGAATTGGTGCAAACCAAAATGTGATGAGTAGCCTTGGATCTACAGCTATCTCTTCAGCACCTGCGATGATGCCAACACCTGGGATGGTCCCACAGACAGGAGTCAATTCCTTAGGTGTGAATAACAATCCTGCTATGAATATGCCTATTCCACAGCATGCCAATGCCCAACAGCCGCCACCAAAGTATGTCAAAATTTGGGAGGTAAAGGTTTCCTCGTCTTTAGCATTTACGTATACATAGACAGCAACCCAACTCCCCAGTATAACATAGAGATGAGTTGTTGCAATAAATGGTAAGAACAGTACAGAGCAGATGACTAATAGGCAATGTTATCGACTCGTCTAGTTGATCCTAGTCGCCATGGGACCAACAAGGCAACTAGTCACGAGTAGTCGTCGACCAAGGTGACTAGTCGGTCCTACTCGTCCCCTAGTCATCCTATATATATCAGGACTAATATACCGAATATATACTAATATACTATATGTTCTAGAGTACAAATCATGCATGAAGATAACTCTAGGGTGATGGCTGCACGTAGGGTTGCAAATTGGACTGAAAAACATGAGCCCAAGTGGCCTAAGCCACCCTAGATGCAGCGCATGCCCTAAGTTCGCTTGCAATTCCAGTCGTCCGCCCCCTAGTCGTCTAACTAATCGGACGACTAGAAACTAATCAGCCTAATCGTGTTGTACTCCGTAGTTGAGTCCAGGGTACTAACTAGGAAGACTAATCGCGATTAATTGGACGGCTTGATAACACTGCTAATAGGGGGCCTTAGGTCCTGCTGCGGCTGTGTTATTGTAGAGTACAAAAATTGGGAGTTATGTTGCACGCAATCTTGTTTGTTGGCCATAGAGATTTTCAACAACTGATGTTTGCCACCTATCTGTATTTCAGGGAACTTTATCTGGCCAAAGGCAAGGACAGCCTGTATTTATTTGTAAACTCGAAGTAAGTCTCTGTTTGCATTATCGAACTCCCAAAGATACAGTATCTTGTAAGAAATTATAGCTTCTGGTAGCTTATTTTGTTCCGCAGATCTTGTAAGAAATTATAGCTTCTGGTAGCTTATTTTGTTCCGCAGCATTACTAGCAGAAAGAATGGTTCCTGACATATGGTGACACTTCTATGCTCTTTGTAGATCTGGATGAACAACACTTCTATGCTTGTTCAACTAAATCTTGCGTTATCTTTGACCCATCTTTTTGCTAAGACTGGAGATTATCTAGTTTTGAATAAACTCCTGAATTTGTAATCGTGTTTTCTTAAACTTCAAGTAAAGGACATTTAAACCCTTCGATTAGAAAATGGACTGCATCAATTGCCACCAATACCTATTTTTAGCCATGGTTTGTGATCACCTTCAAAGCTGGAATCTTACTCGTGCAGCTCTTTTGCTTTTTCCTTTTGACATTTCTCACTTTAACAATGTCTTACAGGGTTATAGGAGTGGAACAGCATCTGAAACGTAAGTTTCTGATTTATTGCAATAAACCTTATATTTTCTTGAATCTCTATTTGATTACTGTGTTTGATGTAAGTATTTCTTGTCATTAATTGATGTTATGTTATTGTTGTCCTTGTCTTAAAAGAAATGACTTATACTAGAATATTTCATTTTTGTGTATGTAAAGAGTAATCTACATTAACAATGGAACCCTTTTCTGGTACTTTCGATTTGTGTGTCCAGACTTAGTAGGAAATTGAAATGCGTACTTTCTGTATGCAGACTTGCAGCGGACTGGCCAGAAACTATGCAGATTGTTCGCCTCATAGCCCAGGAGCATATGAACAACAAGTTTGTTTCTCAACTCAATTCTTTTCAATGTCAACTTGTTGCATCATTTTGTAATGTGCTGTGAAACATGTTTACTTGGTCATTCTGCAGACAATATGTTGGCAAGGCCGACTTTCTTGTTTTTCGGACTTTAAATCAGCACGGGTTTCTTGGACAACTACAAGAGAAGAAGCTGGTCAGTGCCTGGTTCTAATTTTTTTAGTAACTTTGTTATTTGGCTGCGGTTCATTTACTGTCGGTTCATACACTTAGTTTTCAGATAGTTACTTTATACAGCTCTAATATCCAATTGGTCCTCGTTTCAGTGTGCTGTGATACAGTTACCATCGCAAACTCTGCTGCTGTCAATGTCTGACAAAGCAGGTCGTTTGATTGGCATGCTCTTCCCTGGGGTAATCTTGATTGTAGTTGAATAAATTAATGTTCCGCATAATTATCTGTATTTACTAAATGCCCTTTTTTCCCAGGACATGGTGGTGTTCAAACCGCAGGTCCCAACTCAGCAGACACCAATGCAGCAGCAGCAGCTACAACAACAGCAACTTCAACAACAACAGTTACAGCAGCAGCAGCTGCAACAACAACACATGCATATGCAGCAGCAAGGCCTCCCACTTCAGCAGTCGCAGATGCAACTTCAGCAACAGCAGCAGCCACAGATGCAACCGATGCAGCAGCAGCCAACACAGATGCAACACCAGCAGCAGCAACCTTCGCAGATGCAGCCGATGCAGCATCAGCAGCCGCAGCCACAGCAGATGCAATCGATGCAGCACCAGCAGCAGATGCAGCAGCAGCAGCAGCAGCAGCAGCAGATGCAACCAATGCAGCAACAGCAGCAGATGCAACACATGCAGCATCAACAGCAACAGATGCAGCAAATGCAACAGCAGCAGCAACAGATGCAGCAAATGCAGCCTCAACAGCAGCAGCAACCCCAGATGGTGGGTACAGGAATGGGGCAGCAGTTCATGCAGGGGCAGAATCGGGCAGTGCAGATGATGCAAGGGAAGATTATGCCACAGGGCCCGGGCAGCATGCCTGGGGGAGGCTTCCTACCTTAAAACAGCTCTTGTCAGCAGGCATCAGATGAATTGAATGTTTACACTGACCCGAGTATAAAGATGGTTGTGATGTCAACTTTATTTAACAGTTTTAGATAAATAGTCACTTGTGTAGTGGGAAGTGATGTTTAGTAGTGTAAATCAATAGCACTCATGTAGCTAATAGTACCGTACTGAACTGACCCCAATGGGAGTGGTGCTAAAACTTTTTTTTAAACTGCATCCGATTTTATTGGTAGCCATATAAATTCTGTAGTAAAACTGCCTTGTCAAAACAGAACCTTTCATCAAGAAGACCGGTCCATGTTTTTACTCATAAGCATCGCCAAAATTGGTAAATACCAGGTCTCAATGCATAGGTGCATACCTTCTGGTATCCGTTCAAACAGCTAATAGATATAACAAAGTATTGATGGTATCTGTAACTAATAGATATAACAAAGAATCATTATTTGCATAAAACGGCTATTTAGTCCATTTAAACTATAGTAACGAAGACAATCTGTGTTGTTTAGGTCCTAAAAGGTGAGTTAAATATTTGGACCGTTTAAAACCATTTAAACTGATAAAAATTGTCTAAATAATCTAAACAGAATCGAGCCTATGTGATTAAATAAGCTAAACAACCATTTAATTCACCATTTATTCAATAAGATGATTCCAACTACCATATTTGGAGACCGACTAATTAATATTGTAAGCATGAGAGGGATTTTGTTTTAGGTTAAGCTTCAGCTAAGCAGAAGGGGTTGCGTGTTGGACCCTTGAAGGAGATTTGATGAGCTATTCCTACAAGAAATTAGGTTACGCTTGGGGCTACAGCCCTGGGCCTGAATTTGCCCCTAACCATCATGGTAGTATGTTTTTGTTTGTCCCCTCTGGTGTCAGAGGATCAATGCCGGTCCATGAGTCCGGCATATGTATCTGTTACACTAATTGCAAGCCAAATACCGCTACGAATAGTTAATATGAGCCATAACGCTTTTTTAATTTTTGCATTAACAACGTATATGTTAATCTGCATCAAATGCAGAAGTAACTTTTCAAATGGTAGATCAAGCAGGGAATGCCCTGAATATGGAAAATAAGAAACAAATGTTGCTTTGCATAGGTAAAATGAGGTGTAGTGATTTTTGATGGTTCTGTGACCCTGATGCCCTAGTGCTCGTTGGCTCGTTGCTTTCACTTGGGTTGGACCACACCATGCATTCGGGGGAGTTGTTGAACACAGTTTGTGCAGGTGGTGCGTGAATATGAAGGTATAGTTACAATTCTCTTATGACACGCGTAGCACCAACACGAGGAAGCTCAAAATATGCATATCATTTGCATGGCCTCGATCCTGAAGTGGCAATTTTCCTAAACATGTAAGTAGGTCTGAAAATATTCCAAAGGATGTAAGTAAAACAATGTCAGTTAGATCCCTAGAGCATCATAGGTCTGAAAATTTTTAGGTATACCAATGCACATAGGTAGAGATTAGTTGGCATAATACCAGCAAAGACCAAAAAAAAAGACAAATCAAATTATGGTAAGCATGCAACGTATTACATACTACACATGGTCTGGTCAAGATAGCTGTTAGGGAGGAAGAAGAAAGTGTAACACCCTAAAATTTGCTTCTTTGAAAATAGAGATAAATTGATTCAATCATGTATTTTTGAGCTCATAAAGACTTAGGGAAATAATATTTTTCACTAAATTAAAATTCACCATAGGAGTTAGCAACATGTCTGAGCAAGCATGCCTCTTCATTTGATTTATTGAGATGAGTGTTTTGGAATCTAAAATTTAAAATGAATTCAAACTGATTTTAAAATGATTTTTAAATAGTTTTGAAATAAAAGAAGAAAACTTTCTCCCTCTCTTTCTTTCTGGCCTGAGTGGCAAGCAGCGGCCCACTCCCCCTTTCTTATCACTCGCGGCCCAACTCTTCTCTCCCGGCCCAGCAAGACCAATGGCCGCACGCAAGGCCCAACCCCTCTCTTCTGCTGGCTCCGCCCTTCTCCTGTGCGTTAGCGTTTTAGAACACGAGAGCCCTTCCCCTTTTTGTTTTAGAACCCGCCATCGTTAGCGCTTTTTTTTCTAGAATACGCCATCTGAATTTGAAAATGTATTTCACCTCGGTTTGTTATCAAAATACGTTTTCAGGAAACTACAAAAATGCCACTGATTTTGTATTCCTCATAAAATGCTCATTTTAACTCCGATTTGACCCATTCAAAGTTTGTTAGATTCATATTCACGTAATCTACATGGTGGTAACTTTATTTCACCAGTTTGCAACTTTTTAATTTCATGGTCCTATTTAATTAATTACTTTTTAAAAGAAAATTTTAGAAAATTCATAACTTTTCCGTTTTAGCTCTGATTTTCGTGATCTTTATGCCTGTGTGTTCGTAGCGATGTGTAGAATGATTTTATATACTTTTTACATTGTTTTGCTACTGTTGGTGTACTGTTGTAATTATAGCTTTGTTTGCTTCATGTATGTTTGGCTCCGATTGCTTGTGTGTTGATGATTGGTGATCGAGTATAGACGGTGAGTAGTACTTTGGTGATCAAGACCAGTACCTTGATGATCAGCAGGATCAGCAAGAGCAATTGGATCAAGCCAAGTATAGCTTGGGTTTTCTTTTTGTGACCATGATCTTGTGATTTGATTAATGTTTAAGCAACAAATGATAAAAATGACTTTTTAGCAACTTGAGGACTTATATGTACGTGATCACCCGAGATTTACAGTACAACCATAACGGCTATATGGCTCTGGCTTTAGTCAAGTATGAGTACCTTTTGTAGCTTGTTAGAGGTTATCCGTGTGGCGCAAATGGAGAATAGCAGGCTGTGGATCCCAGTGAGTGGTTGTATCACATAGACTGACTAATGAAACCTAGTGACCCTAACTTGTTAGACAAACCTTTAAAAGACTTCATATTGAACCCTACCGGCTTTCCTTGGTACTGGGCTAAGAGGTCGACGGGCCTCAAGCGAAAGGGTAAATCACGACTCATGAGTAAAGATGTACAACCTATGCAAAGTGTTTAATAAACTGGTATACTAGCCGTGCTCACAGACACGAGTGGCCTTAGAGACATCTACATTAAATATGATGGTTCTTTTGAGTTAACATGCTCATTGTTTACCAATCTATGCTCCACATTATTTATGTTACGTTGATCATGAGTTTGTGGGATCTATCAACCTTGTTGCTATATTTGCGGAGTTTGATATGAACTAACTCTTGCTATTTCCCCCACACCTTAGGACAAGTTTTAGGCTTGTGATCAACCAGTCAGTTTGAATCCTATGGAAGAAGTAAATACCCGTTGTTTGGAGTTTCTTTTCGCTGTTTGGCCCTAAGGTTATCTCTTTTATACTAAGTATGTTATATATTATGCATTGCCTTTTGATATTTCCCCTTATTTGTAGCTATATGTGAGATTTGGCTTCTAAAACTCACATATGGTGTATATTTGGTTTTGTGCTTAAAATTGGCGGTATTACAGAAAGGGTATAAACACCCCTTCCTTTTCTAACTCATAGATAAGTCATGGCTATGGTGGTAGGTGCGGCAATGCTGCATTGCCACAGTACCGCACCAACCAAAAGAGTAAAGGTAGGAAGAATTAGGCATATGCTGGCTTGGCTTGGTTTGAGGATTTTATTAGTGGGTATATGAGCACTTGGTTGCACATTGAAGCTTGTACATTGTGTCCTCATGTAGATTTTCCTATACTCAAATTTCAAATATAAAAGAATTTAAATGCTATTGAGCCCAACATCGTGTCCTTTTGGTAATTAGAGGCTCCACCATTGCATGTAACATCCTCATAAACATTTTACTAGCTTGTTAACTCGATAAATCTCATTAGTTCCCTAATTATGTGGTAATCGTTAGCAAAACACACAATTAGGGCTTCATTGCACTTACACATTTCCACTCATAATTGGCCATCACTCTAATGGCATCTCCATCACGTCTTATAATGCTAGAAAAAGTGACACCACCTTCGCCCAACATTTCTACAAGGGGCTTCACCATTGACTTCGGCATCATCGATACCGCCATCATAGACATTTAGGTGAGGTGCTTCGCCATCAACTTCGGCATCATTGACACCACCTTCACCAACATTTTGATGAGGGGTTCACCATTTACTTCGGCACCATTGACATTGCCTTCACCAACATTTCAGTGAGGGGCTTCATTATCGACACCTCTTTCACCAACACTTTAGCAAGAAGCTTCACCATAGACTTCAACATCATCAACACTATCTTCTCCAACATTATGGTGAAGGTTTGCCATCGACTGTCATCATTGACAAAGACTTTACAAACATTTCAGCGTGGGTTTTCACGATTGACTTTGGCATCATCAATACCACCTACACCACTATTTTGGCAAGTGGCTTTGCCATCAACTTTGGCATAATTCACATCATGTACATCAATATTTCAACGAGGGGCTTTTCCATGATCTTGGACTGTGCCTACGTCAACATTTTTGGCTAAAGGGAATCATCACCAACATCGACTCCTTTGAGTTTGCCATTGCCATCAATCTGAAGGGGAGGGCATTGTCTACAACATATCTAACAACAACCACACTCATGTCATCTACACGAGAACTAGCCAAGAGGTGTTGCTAAGGAGTGCACTGGACAAGCAAACCTTCTGAAGACGCAAGAATTGCTTGGCATCTATGAGTGAAAAGATTGAAGAAATGTCATGATTGTCTAGAACTACATCAACTACTTTGCCTACTTAGAGTACATCAACCATTTCAATGAAGGCTTAATTATGAAGAGAAGTTTTGAAGGCTCAAGGCCATGTGAAGAGGCGAACTACTAAAGGTGAAGTCATGTAGGTTCGAGTGAAGTTCGCTACTAAGGAGATGTTGAAGGAGAAAGCACCTCATGACAATTCTTGTATGTATTAGTGTTTTGTGCGTGCTCTTTTTTTATACCTTTTTCACATGGAGTTTTTGGGATGCAGTTTTAGCAAGGTGCACACATGTAGGTTGCAAAGGGAGATCCTCTTAAGCTTGTAGCTAAGTCTAAGTTGTAAATTGAGTTACATTTAATTGTATTTAGCTATTAGGTCTTGTACTTTTCAGGGGATATCATATGCTACGAACCCCATTGGTATAGAAAGGCTTAATTTGCTAAGGCTGGAGGATTACTTGTGAGTGCTTAAGGCCTATTTATAACTTCAGGGGATTCATTTATACTCCTTAATTACAATCTCCACCATGAGAGAGAATGAATACCTCTACCTCCCCTATACAAGGGATGGGAAAGCAAAGATGACCTTTTGCTATTCCCTCATTTGTTCTCACTTTTCTTTCTTAGAGCATCTCTAGCAGACTATCTAAACCTACTACCTATCCTATATTTAGGTAGTGGTAGCAAAAAAACCCACTCTAGCAAGCTACCTACTTGACTACCTACTTTTGTTGGCTGTTGACGGTCCTTAACAACCATAAAGCAACCCATCAACCAATCATAAAAAGGATCAATACAATATAATATCAACATAGTATAGGGGTTATCTAATAGAATTCCACAGTTTTGTAGAATCTGCGTTCTATAGGGGTGTATCAGGAAATATGGAGGAGATATGAAGAATATCAGGCTAAAAAGAATATTTCTGGTGAAACCAAATGGAGAAGAATCCAGAAGACACGAGAAGTCACGTCAGTGAATGCGGGGCCCACTTGGAATAGAGCCAGGTCGGCTGCGCTGTCCCCTAGGGTGGCTGCCCTAGGTGGGGCCAACCTATTAGCGCCCTTTTGCCTCGATCTTATACTGCCTCCAAGGATTGATCTCCTCCATCTATTCAAGTCGATTTGAACCAAGGCAGCGTTTCACTCCACTGGCCTATCTAAACCGAGCCCCTCCCTCCTAGAGAGAGGCACCAAGTCATTTGATTCAAGTCATCAGAGCTAGAAACCCTAGTCTCCTTGGAGCTCTACCAAATCTAGAACCTAGTTACATAGGATAGTAGTAGAGAGGAGGCACTTCCGCACTCTAGATCTGTTGGGAGCGTTGCTTGGTAATACCTCATAATCTCTCTCTTGTATTACTTTAAATATATATACTTTTGTTTAGACTATAGTTATGACTTTGCTCTACTTGATTATATTCTCAATTATATTGTTCTTTGCCTACTTAGGTTATATGCTTAGTATAGTTGGATTAGTATTATCTTTGTGTATATGTTCATATAGCGCTCGTCTAGATGATCACTGGATGGGTGGTGGGTGCCATGTAGACATGGTGTCTAGATGGTACCTGTGAATACCCACCATGTAGACATGGTGTCTAGATGGTATTTACCTGTGAATGCATCCTATTTGCTAGGCCATGTGGTAGATCGTGGGTGTGACAATAATCCTATTGAGTCCTATGTAGTCTACTCCCCGTATGTAGGACTAGTAGAACGTGGTCGCCTAGGGTTGTCTTGTTATAATCCTAGACCTTCCTAGAGTGATGTTCCTTATGCATAGATATAATAGTGGTCTTTATAATGATTGCTAGAAGTAATTGCACTAACCATAGTATTCATAGACTTATAGTTAGAATAACTTAGGAATATTCCTCTCATCTCTATCTAATGAGACACTATGTGCTTTAGATTGGAGTCCTCTAGGATGCAGTTATTATTATTTATGACTTGGATACATTTATCATATATTATTTATGACATGTGACACCCTTGTTATTGAGTATATGGTTAACTCTCCATCATGTGTGCAAGTGCTGCATTAGGTGTTAATCATATTTCTTAGCCATCCCTTCCCAGTGGTATAAATATAAATCGATAACCTGGTAATACTCTAGGTAAAATGCTACAATGGTATAATTAATCTATGCGCTTGCAGATACATTTCTTTTTATCTTTATATTTCTTTAATCACATGAAATAATAATTTATAAATCCTTAGAACATCTTTAGCTCTATTACTAGGGATGACAACCTTGTTGCTAGCTGGAGGTGTAGGTAGCCAATAGGTGACTAAGTTGAATCCATGTGTTACATTAATAAATACCAACAAACATTTTTAGCGTCATTGCTGAGATAGATTTTAAACTATATTCTTAGTAGCGATGCTAAGAAATGTCAACATTGGCCTAACAAATTGCCCCTCCCACCATATACTTATGTTAGTCCAACAAACTGGACAGCTAAAAATCTGTTCAATTTGTTTCCCCCACCCGTGCATGCCTGATGCCCCGACTCTTTTTGACTCTTCCCTCTGCCGTAGCCAAGAGCTAGGACACCATCATGCCTTCCACCAACGCGATGGGAAGATGACTGGCGCCACCCATGATGTCACCAGAGATCCTTGATTGGCGCCGGCCTTCCTCCGCCTCAACCAGAGCCCTCTGAAAGGTCCTAATATGGCTAGAGGGGTGGGGGTGAATAGCCTGTTTAAAAATTCTACAAAAACACTAGAGCAAGAGGTTAGTAAATAACAAAGCGAAGCTTTTTGCTCTAGCTCTAAAGGGGTGTTTGCAAGCCACCTATCCAACAATTCTAGTTGATATAAGCACTAGGCACACAAGAGCTATGTCACTACTTACACTAGAAAGCTACCTAATGTTTCTATACAAGTAAGAAAGCTACTCTAGTTTGCGGGAATGTAAAAGAGATGGTTTGAACTTTATACCGCCGCGTAGAGGGGATGAACCAATCAATAATATGAAGTCCAATCACTAGGAGAAATCCAATGAACAATCACAAAGGAGACACACAATTTTTCTCTCGAGGTTCACGTGCTTGCCGGCAAGCTACGTCCCCGTTGTGTCGACCAACACTTTGTGGTTCGGTGGCTAAGAGGTGTAGCACGAACCTCGTCCTCACTAGGACACCACAAGAACCTACTCACAAGTGAGGTAACTCAATGACACGAGCACTTTACTAGAGTTACCTTTCGGCTCTCCGTCGGGGAAGGTACAAGACCCCTCACAATCATCGAGAGATGGCCACGAACAATCACCAACTCGTGCCAATCCTCCTCCGCTGCTCCAAGCCGTCTAGGTGGCGGCAACCACCAAGAGTAACAAGAAAACCGCAGCCAAATCGATCCCCAAGTGCC